>N._stephensi_709_foregut__coassemble_786_pt1 | contig 10665 bp, 8 predicted proteins | sample N__stephensi_709_foregut__metabat2_low_PE_014 | metagenome-assembled genome bin N | reverse complement strand
GTTACCAGTGTGATACTTGACCACAGATCACGCATACTCAGAAAATATTTGCTTTACACGGCAAATGCTCCTATCCTTTTTGTCGTGAAATTTGACAAAATCTGTAACAAATCACAAATGTATAACTTTTGTATAAATTTGCAGAACTTTTAATCTACTGAAATACAGATAGATAATATAAAAAATCGAGAAAGTTTGTTTGGTTAACACTCGTTAACATTATAGATTTTGATTTCGGCGCAGGTCGTAATAACTTTGTAACATCAAACAAAAACAAATCCTAAAAACAAATCCTAAAAACAAAGTTCATAACCATTAAAAACCTGCAAATATGACTACCTCAACTTTCCAAGCCAACATTCTCAACCTCCAAGATAATCTTTTCAACTTCGCAATGATGCTGACATCCAACCGCGAAAACGCCTACGACCTCGTGCAGGACACCACACTGAAGGTACTCGACAACGAGGATAAGTACACCGAAGGCACCAACTTCAAGGGCTGGGTTTTTACGATCATGCGCAACATCTTCATCAACAACTACCGCCGCGCCAGCCGTGCAGCCACCATTGTTGACACCACCGACAACCTCTACCACCTAAACCTATCACAGGACTCCGGTCTTGAGGCTCCCGAGCACTCACTCACAGTAAACGAAGTGACCGAAGTGCTTAACAAATTCGAGGACGATTTGCGCGTGCCCTTCACCATGCACATCAAAGGCTATAAATACCAGGAGATAGCCGAAGAACTCGATATGCCCATCGGCACCGTGAAGAGCCGAATCTTCTTCGCCCGCAAGCGCCTGCAGCAACGCTTCGCCGACTACAGATAATCAGGCTTGACATTCACCGGAATGAGGGTATAAATTCTAAGGTATAAAGATTTTAGGCAAGATATTTTTCAGCTATTTACATATTAGGCAAAATGATCAGGGAAATATATGTGAAATCCGCTCCAGTGACATCGCAGGAGCGGATTTTCGCTATTACCGACCTCTTTAGATGTGCGGCAATATCACCCCTGCCCGCAAAACAATAAATATTTTTAAGGCAAAAACACGCCATACAAGAAAAATTTTCGTAATTTTGTCATTTAAAACAATAAAGTACGCACAATGGCCGAAAATGCAAACACAGAACGGTGGACAGAAATCGAACATCTGCCACAATGGGACGAAGAATTCTATCATATCTACACCGCCAAAAAATTCGGCAAATGGGTGATGATAAAAACCTTGCGTCCAGAGTACGCCAACGACCCGAAATATCAGGAAATGATAGAAAAGGAATTTGACGTGCGTTACAACCTTGCACACCCCAATATTGTTATGATTAATGATTTCGAGGATATACCGGGTATCGGACGATGTATCGTCACCGATGACGTGTACGGTCTGTCGCTGCGCAAAATCATTGACGAGGGTAAGCTCAACAATCACCACATCTCTCAACTTGCCCACCAGCTCGTAAGCGCGATGTCCTATATTCAGGCCAACCATATAGTACACCACCCCATACGCCCCGAAACGATAATCTTCACCGAGAACATAGAGAATCTTAAGCTCATCGACGTGGGGTTCGACCAAAAAAACACCCTTACCCCGACCGACGTGTGCGAAGATATATATAATTTCGGTATTGTGATGCGAGAGGCTCTTGACCGATCAGGCATCCGCAACCAGCACCTAAGGCATATAGCCAACAGATGCATCGATCCCGACCCCAAACGGCGATTCCGCAACTTCGACGATCTGCACATTGCCATAGAGGGGCATACAAACAAAAGGATATACATCATAATCATAGCCTTCCTTGCTGCTATGGTGGCAATACTAATAGTACTCAACTATCTATATTTAAGAAATTGACGAATACATACACAGCATACCCTCAATATGAAGAATATAGAAATACGCCCCTTGCCTTCGGAGAAAGGCGAGCTTAAGAAATTCGTGAAATTCGGCATCGACCTATACGATGGCAACGAATATTTTGTGCCTCCGCTTGTGGTGGACGAGGTGAATACCCTTATGCCTACAAAAAACCCGGCCCTGGAATTCTGCGAAGTACAGCCCTTCATGGCATATCTCGACGGAAAACCGGCGGGCAGAATAGCTGCAATAATCAATACCGCCGTCAACAAACGCTCCGGCGTGAACACCCTACGTTTCGGCTTTCTTGATTTCATTGATGACAATGACGTGGTGGACGCACTATTCGAGGCCGCCGCAGCTTGGGGCAGGCAACGGGGCATGACCGAAATGGCCGGCCCGCTCGGATTCACCGACATGGACCATGAGGGGATGCTCACATTCGGATTCGACGAAATGGGCACAATGGCCACAATCTACAACTATCCCTACTATCCCAAGCATATGGAGCGTATGGGATTCGAGAAGGATGCCGACTATGTGGAGTTCAGGGTCAAGGTACCCGAAAAGGTACCTGAAAAGTACCAGCGTGTGGCCGACATCGTGGCTCGCCGATTCGAGCTGAGGGAAAAGAAATACACATCGGCAAAGAAGCTGAAAGCCGAATACGGCACGGCCTTCTTCAACCTTATCAACGAGGCTTACGACGACCTTTACGGCTACTCTCCGCTCACCCCCAAACAGATTGACTACTACATAGACATGTATCTGGGCATACTGCGACTCGACTGCGTAAGCCTGATCATCGACAAGAACGACGAACTGGTGGCTGTGGGTGTGTCAATGCCCTCAATGTCCAAAGCCCTGCAAAAATCCAAAGGCAGACTGCTGCCTATGGGCTGGTGGTATCTGTGGCAAGGGCTGCAGGGGAAAAGCGATGTGGTGGACCTGCTGCTCGTGGCCGTAAAGCCCGAATACCAAAATAAGGGCGTGAACGCCTTGCTGTTCGCCCAGCTGATACCCGTATTCATCAAGTACGGCTTCAAGGAAGCCGAAACCAATGTGGAACTCGAAGGCAATGAAAATGTGCAGCGCCAATGGGAATACTTCGACCATCGCCTGCATCGCCGCCGCAGAGTGTGGAAGAAGAAAATCTGACTCACTCGCTTTACAATCCTCTCTCTACCTCCATCTCATTCTTACATTAACACCTTTTACCCCTCATGAAAAAATCTTATTGCAGATTCATACCCATCACTTTGGCCATATGCTCCTGGACATTGGCTTTTGCTGAGATACCATCCGGATACTACAATTCGCTCAACGGCAAGAAAGACGCCGAGCTTAAGACTGCCACCTACAAGGTAATCCGCAACCTGACTAAAATATCCTCTTACTCCGCCTTGCCTCAGTACTTCCAAGAGACCGACGTATACCCCGACAGCAAGCGCTGGTGGGATATGTATTCCAATCTCGTGCTGTATGCGCCCAGCTTCTCCGGACTCAACCGTGAACACTCTTTCCCCAAAAGCTGGTGGGGAGGCTCGCAGACGGTAAACGCCTACACTGACCTCAACCACCTATACCCCTCGGAAATGGCTGCCAATACGGCCAAAAGCAATTACCCTCTGGGCACAGTGGACCGCACAAGCAATGTGAGATTCGACAACGGAGTGTCAACAGTAGGATACCCCGTGACCGGACAAGGAGGCGGCTCGCAGTTTGTATACGAGCCCGCCGACGAGTACAAGGGAGACTTCGCCCGTACATACTTCTATATGGTGACTTGCTATCAGGACTATATATGGAGCCAGAACTATATGTTCATGCTTCAGCAGAACGAGTACCCTACCCTAAACTCATGGTCGGTGGACCTGCTGCTGAAATGGAGCCGCGAGGACCCCGTGTCGCAAAAGGAGATTGACCGCAACGAGGTAGTGTACGGATTCCAGAACAACAGAAACCCATTTATCGACTTCCCCTCTCTTGCCGAATATATCTGGGGCAACAAGAAAGGCGAGGCATTCAATCTCGCCGACACCGATACCCCCGAACCGGTCGGCGACCCCAACCTCATCACCCCCACGCAAGGCATGTCGCTCGACTTGGGTCAGGTGGCCATAGGCAGAAGCGTGACCTCCAAGCTCTTCTTCCATGGCGAATATCTGTCAGAGAACCTATCCATAAGGATATATTCCGGCGACAAGGACATGTTTTCTGTACCCGCCAAGCAAGTGGCGGCCTACCTCGTGAACTCTGACGACGGGTACTGGCTCAACGTGACATACACGCCCACCGCCATCGGACGCCATGAGTCAAAACTCCTGATCAGCGACGGCGGTATGTCTGGCTCAAGGGCCGTGACTCTTATAGGGGAATGTTTCGACGTGCCTACCCTCCACGCCTGCACGGCCACAGCACCCACCGATATCACATCCGACTCATACGTGGCCAACTGGACAGCCCCCGAAACCGATGTGATAGACTATTTCACCGTGACACGCACCATATACAGCGGCGGCAAAGCCACAGAGCAGCAGCTTGTGGCCGAAGACAATTCCCTCCTTATCGAGGATTTCAACGAATCCGACCAGGAGAGCTACTATGTGCAGTCATGCCGATTAGGATTTCTAAGCGACCCGTCTAACGTAATCTTCGTCAACCATGCCGGAATCACAGGCGTGGAGGCCGAGCAGCCTTTGCAGGTGATCGGGCTTGACGGGGCGATACGCTTTGTGTGCAGCGCGCCGCAGACACGCGCCCGCATATACGACACCACAGGCAAGCTCATACTTTTAATCGATGAGATTCGCAATAATCTCGACGTCGACCTGCCATTAGGAATATACCTCGTGTCCACCGACCAGGCGCCCACGCCCCATAAGGTGGCCGTAAGATGAAAATATACTCATTTTTTTAATATGGAACACATAAATTTAGACATCAAAAACATCTACGGTACTGTCAGTGAAGACAAGGTGGCTGACCTTACCAAAGAGGCTGAAGTGGCTCTTGGCCATGTGCTCAAAGGCGATGCCGCCGGTAACGATTTTTTAGGATGGGTGGACCTGCCCTCTCGCACCGGCGAGCAACTAATCAACGAAATCAACGTGTCAGCCGAGGTGCTTCGCCTCAGCTGCGACGCCGTGGTGTGCATCGGCATCGGCGGCAGCTATCTTGGAGCCAAGGCTGTAATCGAGGCGCTGAGCGACTCTTTCGCCTCTTACGGACACCGCCGTCAGGGGCCCATCATGCTTTTTGCCGGACAGAACATAGGCGAAGACTACCTCTACGAGCTCCAGGACTTCCTAAAAGACAAGAAGTTCGGCATCATCGTAATCTCTAAATCAGGCACCACCACCGAGCCGGCCATCGCTTTCCGCCTGCTTAAAGAGCAGCTCGAGCAGCAGATCGGCAAAGATGAGGCCTCAAAACGCATCGTGGCCATCACCGATGCCAAGAAAGGTGCTCTACGCAAGCTTGCCACCGAGGAGGGATACAAGACATTCGTAATCGAGGACAATGTGGGCGGCCGCTTCTCCGTGCTCTCCCCCGTGGGTCTGCTGCCCATCGCCGTGGCAGGATTTGACATCGAGTCGCTTATCGAAGGCGCCCAGGATATGGAACGCGCTCTTGCTCAGGGTGGCGACAGCAATATGGCCATCACATACGCCGCTGCCCGTAACGCCCTATACCGCGCCGGCAAAAAGACGGAGATTCTTGTCAACTACAATCCTAAGCTTCACTATTTCGCCGAATGGTGGAAACAGCTTTACGGCGAGAGCGAAGGTAAGGATCATAAGGGTATATTCCCGGCTGCTGTGGATTTCACCACCGACCTCCACTCCATGGGTCAGTGGATACAGGACGGCGAACGCACCATCTTCGAGACTGTGCTTTCCGTGGAAAAGCCTGAATTTGAAAAGGTGATACCCTCTGACGATGCCAACCTCGACGGTCTGAACTATATAGCATCGCTCCGTATCGACCAGGTGAATAAGATGGCCGAACTCGGCACACGCATAGCCCATGTGGACGGCGGCGTGCCCAACATGCGCATCTCAATCCCGGCTATCGAAGAGGAATATCTGGGCCAGCTCATATATTTCTTCGAAATCGCCTGCGGCATCAGCGGATATATTCTCGGAGTCAACCCCTTCAACCAGCCGGGCGTGGAGGCTTACAAGCGCAATATGTTCGCGCTACTTGCCAAACCGGGCTACGAGAAAGAAACAGAGGAAATACGCAAACGCCTATGATCGGGGTTTTCGATTCCGGCTTCGGCGGTCTCACTATACTCCGGGAGATGATGCATACTCTCCCGGAGTATGATTATCTATATCTTGGCGATAACGCGCGGGCGCCGTATGGCACGCGCTCTTTCGAGTGCGTGTACCAGTTCACGCTTCAGGCCGTAAAGTATCTTTTCAGTCAAGGATGTCCTCTCGTGATATTGGCCTGCAACACGGCATCGGCCAAGGCTCTACGCTCTATACAGCAACTCGACCTACCGGCTATCGACCCTACACGCCGCGTATTAGGGGTAATCCGCCCCACGGTGGAGAAGGTTGGCTCAATGACGCGCAGCGGCAATATAGGTATATTCGGCACTCCCGGCACAATCGCCTCCGGCTCATATGACATGGAGATTTCCAAGCTTTACACTGATTTCAGGCTTTACGGTCAAGCCTGCCCTATGTGGGTGCCTATTGTGGAATACGAGGAGACTGACACCCCCGGGGCGGAGTATTTCGTGCGACGCGACGTTGACCGCCTTTTCTCGAAATGCCCGAATATCGACACGGTGATACTCGGATGCACCCATTATCCTCTTCTGTACGACAAAATACGTGCTGCCGTACCGCCCCATGTATCCATAATAAGCCAAGGCGAAATCGTGGCAGATAGCCTTAAGGATTATCTGCGCCGTCATCCCGAGATGGAATCCCGGCTCACCAGGAGATCTACCGTGGAGTTTCTTACCACAGAGCAGCCCGAGAAGTTCGATGGGCTTGCATCCGTTTTCATGCGCCAAAATATCAAGTCAAAACACATTGACCTTTCCGCAAATTAAGGGGAAAAAAACGGTAAGTATACGGGGCGTCAGGATTTTAGCACGATGCCGAATATTTCATCAATTTTCACAAATTGAATAATTTCTTGCGCGCAAGTATCAAAAAAATCCAAAAAAAATCTCTCAGCACAACATTCGCGATTTTTTTCCGTTATAAAAACTAAGAATATCAATTTATTTTCGTAACTTTGTCGCCAAATTGCCCCAATTGGCGACAATTTATAACGCACACAAATCGCATACCCATATATGAGACAGCTAAAAATCACTAAATCAATCACTAACCGTGAGAGTGCATCGCTCGACAAATACCTTCAGGAAATAGGCCGAGAGGAGCTTATCACAGTGGAAGAAGAAGTGGAGCTCGCACAACGCATACGTCAGGGCGACCGCCAGGCCCTTGACAAACTCACGCGTGCCAATCTCCGATTCGTGGTGTCAGTAGCCAAGCAGTACCAGAACCAAGGTCTTTCACTCCCCGACCTTATCAACGAAGGCAACGTGGGTCTTATAAAGGCCGCCCAGAAATTTGACGAAACCCGCGGATTCAAATTCATCTCTTATGCGGTATGGTGGATTCGCCAATCTATCCTTCAAGCCCTGGCCGAACAGTCGCGTATCGTGCGCCTGCCCCTCAACCAGGTAGGATCGCTCAACAAAATCGGAAAGGCCCTGTCCAAATTCGAGCAGGAAAACGAGCGTCGCCCGTCGCCTGAAGAGCTTGCCCGCGAGCTTGACGTGCCCGAAGATAAGATTGCGGACACACTGAAAGTGTCGGGACGACACATCTCTGTGGATGCGCCTTTCGTGGAAGGCGAGGACAACAGCCTGCTTGACGTCCTCACTAATGATGACTCCCCTATGGCCGACGCCACTCTCACACAGGAATCTTTATCTAAAGAAGTGGAACGCGCCCTGCGTCAGTTGCACGAAAGAGAGCGTGAGATTCTGAAGATGTTCTTCGGCATCGGAGGATATCAGGAGATGACCCTTGAAGAAATCGGAGCCAAGTTTGACCTCACGCGCGAACGCGTGCGCCAAATTAAGGAAAAGGCGATACGCCGCCTCAAAGGTCAGAAAAGCAAACTTCTCAAGACATACTTAGGTCAGTAAACACGATACCCATTAAGCGGCGGGATTGGCCCACAGCCAGTCTCGCCGCATGATTTTCTCATGTAGTTTCACAGTTTTTTATTTATGGGAAGCGTAAAAAGTTTGGCAAAAGACACAGCTATCTATGGATTAAGCAGCATAGTGGGGCGATTCCTCAACTGGCTGCTTGTGCCGCTATACACAATTGTGTTCTCGCAGACGCAATATGGTATAGTCACATTCGTATACGCTGTGGTGGCGATAGCCCTTATAGTGCTCACCTACGGCATGGAGACGGGCTTCTTCCGCTTTGCCAATCATGAGAGATGGCACGACCCGATGCAGGTATATGCCACCGCGCTTGTGTCTCTGGCGATGAGCAGCGCGGCGTTTGTGGCTCTCGTGCTTGCCTTTTTGCCGCAAGTGACAGTGTGGATGGAGTGCGGAAGCCATACCTCATATGTATGGATGATGGCTGTATGCGTGGCAATAGACGCATTCACGGCACTGCCTTTCAGCTATCTGCGATTCCGCAAGCGCCCGGTGCGCTTCGCTGTTATACGCCTGGTAAACATAGGCATCAACATAGGCCTGAACCTTTTCTTCATACTTCTATGCCCCTGGCTTATGAAAATAGCGCCCAGTAGCGTGGACTGGTTCTACGACCCCAGCTTCGGCATCGGCTACATATTCCTGTCGAATCTCGTGGCTTCCGTCGTCACTATGGCGTTGCTGTTGCCCGAACTGCACGGCTTCAGGTACACTTTCTGCACACCTCTATGGCGAGAGATGATATGCTACTCGGCACCCCTGCTCCTTTTAGGAATAGCCGGGATCATGAACCAGACACTCGACAAAATAATATTCCCGAGCCTTTACAAAGGACCTGACACCATGGCACAACTCGGCATATACGGGGCCAACTACAAGATAGCCATCCTCATGGTGATGTTTATCCAGGCTTTCAGATTTGCCTATGAGCCTTTCATATTCGCCCAGAACAAGGAGAAAGGCGACGATAGGATAAAGGCATACAGCGATGCCATGAAATTCTTCGTGATTATGGGTATATGCATATTCTTAGGAGTGATGTTCTATCTCGATATCATCAAATATTTCATATCCCCGAAATATTTCTCCGGGCTTAAGGTGGTGCCAATAGTGATGCTCGCCGAATTCTTCTTCGGCATCCTGTTTAACCTCTCCGTATGGTACAAACTATCCGACAAGACCATATGGGGAGCATGGATATCACTTATCGGGCTGGTAATCACCATCGTGATGAATGTGCTGCTTGTGCCCCGCTTCGGCTACATGGGCTGTGCCTGGGCAGCTTTCACCTGCTACTTCCTGATGATGGTGGTGAGCTATGCAGTGGGGCAGAAATATTACCCTATTGCCTACCCTTTACGCCGCATAGCTCTGTACACATGCACCGCCGCAGTGATATACGTGCTGGGCATGTATGTGCTGCTTACTCCGTGGGCTGCCGCTAATTACGCTATACGCACACTGCTCTTGTGTGTAATGCTCCATATCGTGGGCCGCAGAGAGCATATAACTCTTAAGGCTCTCACTCACCCGATAATCAGCAAGGTCAAAAAATGAAAATAGTGCTTATAAACCATAGCGACACGAGAGGCGGCGCCTCGGTGGTGACCATGCGCCTTCTGGATGCGATGCGCCACGTAGGTATTGACGCGCGCATGATAGTGATGCATAAGGACACCGACTCGCCTTACGTGTGCGAGGCCGAACCGGCATGGCTGCGCAAGGCCTGCTTCTTATATGAGCACGAATATATTTTCACCCACAACGGCTATTCGCTCGACAACTTGTTCAAGATGTCCGTGGCCAATTGCGGGATGCCACTGCATAAGCATCCTTGGGTGGAGGAGGCCGACGTGGTATGCCTCAGCTGGATCAATCAGGGCATGCTCTCGCTCAGGGAAATAAGCCGCATAAAGGCCCCCATAGTCTGGACCATGCACGATATGTGGTGCCTAACCGGCGTGTGCCACCATGCCGGAGGGTGCGACGGCTACACACACGAGTGCGGACATTGCCCTCTGATATCACACGGAGCACATGCACGCGACATATCATCAGATACACTGCACCGCAAACAGAAGCTTTACGGCTTGAAAAAGATACATTTTGTGGCTGTAAGTTCATGGCTTGCCGAAAAGTGCGCCGCAAGCACATTGCTCCGCGATGAGGATGTGTCGGTGATACCTAACGCATTCCCGCTGGACAATTTCACTAATAAGCCCATCAGAGGACGCAGCGTGTACAATCTGCCCGAGGGGAAAAAGCTTATTGTAATGGGGGCCGCCCGCCTTGACGACCCTATAAAAGGACTTGACATGGCCATCGAGGCACTCAACATGGTGAAGCGCGAAGACACGGCCGCTGTGTTCTACGGCGATATCCGCAACAAGCACATTCTCGACAAGCTCGAAATGCCGTATGTGTGGCTGGGCCCCATCTCTAATGACACCACCCTGCACGACGTGTATGCCCATGCCTCTGTGGTGATATCCACATCACACTACGAGACTCTGCCCGGCACGCTTATCGAAGGCATGGCTGCCGGATGTGTGCCTGTGTGCTTCGGATGCGGTGG
>N._stephensi_709_foregut__coassemble_776_pt1 | contig 10740 bp, 7 predicted proteins | sample N__stephensi_709_foregut__metabat2_low_PE_014 | metagenome-assembled genome bin N | reverse complement strand
TAGCTATTTCGCGGCGATAGGGGGGATCCTGCAGAATAGCCACATCGTGCATACCGTATATATGCTGCGGCAGAGCCTCGTTAAGCTCGATAAAAATCTTTTTGGCCATTTGGGCATATGTTGGGCCATTACCCAATCCGGCGCCAAGAATGATTTCGCCATCCTCAGAAATTGCTGCGGCTTCAATAATGGCATAATCCACAGGACCATAGAAACCATAACGCATCTCCTGAGCCATTTCAGACAGATGACGGTCGAAGTAGTGGGTGTCATGACAATTGATGCGTTTTCTCAAGTCAGGCACATTTTGGTATGGCGCACGGCGGTTGATAGCATTTGCGCGTGACAGCATACCATCACAACGGTCAGATGTGGACGCTCCAGTGAAGAGGTTGATTTTAAACGGGCGACCCTCCTCATGCTCCTTCACCGCTTTCTCGGCTATAGCATAAGGGATAGCTTTTGGAGCACCCGGGGCAGTAAAGCCCGACAGACCGATGGTATCATCATTTTTTATCATACTCGCGGCTTCTTCCGCGGTCATAAAGGTGTAGGCCATAAATGAAACTTATTTTGAGAATATTATTAGATTTTTCAAACGTATTTCCCAGAAAGATTTCCAAGAATCAGCATAATTTTGTAATTTTGTGCAAATTTACAAAAAAAAGTCGAATCCGCAAAAAGATTATGAAGGATAAGAAACTATATATAGAAACCTACGGATGCCAGATGAACGTGGCCGACAGCGAGGTGGTGGCTTCAATTTTAGGCATGGATGGGTACGAGCTCACTGATGATATAGCCGACAGCGACGCAATACTGCTAAACACATGCTCTATACGCGACAATGCCGAACAGAAAATTCACAGCCGTCTGCAATATCTGTCATCGCTACGCAAAAAGAAAGGGACTCAAAAACTCATAGTAGGCGTAATAGGATGCATGGCCGAGAGGGTAAAGGACACCCTCATCAACGATTTCGGCGTAGATATTGTGGCCGGGCCTGACTCTTATCTCGACCTGCCGGCTCTTTTCGCGGCTGCCGAAGCCGGCGAAAAGGCCATAAACATTAACCTTAGCACCACCGAGACATACCGCGACATAATACCCAAGCGCATAGGCGCCGGCAAAATCAGCGGCTTTATCAGTATCATGCGAGGCTGCAATAATTTTTGCTCTTACTGCATCGTGCCTTACACACGCGGACGCGAGCGCAGCCGCGAGCCTCAAAGCATACTTAACGAACTCGCCGACTTACGTGCAAGAGGATTCAAGGAAGTGACACTATTAGGGCAAAACGTCAATTCTTATCAATATGACGATATCACCTTTGACAAACTTTTGGGTATGGTGGCTGAGGCTGCTCCGGATATGCGCGTGCGCTTCACTACCTCACATCCCAAAGACATGTCGGATGAGATAATAGCCACGATGGCAGCTCACGACAATATATGCAAGCACATACACCTGCCGGTGCAGTCGGGAAGCAATAAAGTGCTTCATGATATGAACCGCAAATACACACGTGAATGGTATCTCGACAGAATCAAGGCCATTCGCGGAGCCATGCCTGACTGCGGCATATCCACCGACATGTTCACAGGATTTCACAATGAGACAGAGGAAGATTTCCAACTCACGCTTTCGCTGATGCGGGAAGTGGGGTTTGACTCGGCGTTTATGTTTAAGTATTCCGAGCGTCCGGGTACACTCGCTTCCAGACAGATGCCCGACAATGTGCCTGAAGATGTGAAAATCGAACGTCTCAACCGCATGATAGCATTGCAGAACGAGCTGTCTTTGGCATCAAACCGCCGCGACATAGGCAAAGAATTTGATGTGCTGGTAGAAAGTGTGTCACGCCGCAGCACAGCCCAGTGGGTAGGGCGTACGCAGCAGAACAAGACTTGCGTGTTTCCGCGCGGCGATTTCCGAGTGGGCGACACCGTGAAAGTGCGTGTGAAGGATGCCACATCGGCCACCCTGCTGTGCGAGCTTTGCTGACGACACCCATTTTATAGGCAGTACAACCGGACTTTCTTAATTTGTCAAAGCAAATACAATTCAACTCCTAACATACATATAAATCACTAAATATTAAAATCATGTGACGTATGGTAATAGTATGTTCAACCGATGATAAATACGTGCAGCATTGTGTATTGATGCTAATATCCTTAGCACTTCACAATTCCGATGTGAAAATTTATATTTTAACTGATAAACTGAGCGAGAGCAACAAAATACTAATCAAAGACGAAATGAAGCCGTATGATGTTGCACTCCACTTCATACAAGTTGACTCAAATATAATAACTTCACTACCTATGCCAAACAATGCATCGCTACGACACATTAGCCTTGCCACCTATTATAGGTTATTTATAAGCAAACTTTTACCTGCTGAAGATACGAAAGTAATTTATCTTGACTGTGATATAATAGTAAATAATTCACTTAAGGATTTATGGGATACCGACATAAATGATTTTGCATTAGGGGCAGTCGCCCAGGTAGGTGATTCAGAGGATTGCATTCGTCTCGGCATAAGTGAGACCAAAGGCTATTTTAACGCAGGTGTACTACTGATAAATTTAGACTATTGGCGAAGACATAATGTAGAGAGCAGATTTCTTGAATATATAGCTCTAAACAGAAATAAAATCATATACCACGATCAAGATGTACTCAACGTAGTGCTCCATAATGAATATAAGGGTCTTTCTATAAAATGGAACCTTACATCAGATCATTATAATCCTTTTTTTAAAAAATACATTAATAAAGACAAATCTTTAACCGACCATCAAAAAACAGAAATACGTAATGAGCTACGATTACTAAAAAAGAATCCTGTAATTGTACACTACGTATTTATACCCAAGCCGTGGGAAAAATGGTGTTTCTCGATACATCAACAATTGTATTATGAGACAGCCAAGCGCTCCAAGCACTTTAAACATCTCAGATACTGCTGGCTTGCAAATAAATTAGCCTTTTACAAATATTATATAGTAATGTGCAAAAATGAATTAATGGAACATTTATAGACTTAATAATTTTAGCTTTAAATATAAATCTCTACATTCACACGCGAAAGGACACTACATTTTAATCAAATCTGCCAAAAGTCAACAAATCTTTTTGCTACAACCATCATATCATTGTGTTTTTCTACAAATTGCCTACTTTTTTCTGATAAGAATCGACGTAATTCCTCATCTTTAATCACGCCTTCAATATCATAATAAAGACTATCAAGACTCAACGGATTGGCGTTTATAATCGGATGTAACACTTCTTCTGAGATAAAATTATAATATTCTGATTCGGCTCCTGATATTACGATTTTACCAGCCGCCATAGCCATTAAGGCTGAAGTAGCAGGGGTATATGAATACAGCTGATCCACCACGATGTCTGCCGCTTGTAGCCTTGTCCTAAATTCATTAAACGGCACATTTTGTACCATATCAAGAACTACTTGCGAAGGATTATTCTTTGCCACCCTCCTCACCTCAGGCAGTATAAGATCTATGCCTTTTTCTCTCTCCCTCCCTTTATGAGAAGCAACTAATATTCTAAGCGGTCCACTGGTGCTTATTTTTGAAAATGGTATAGCAGACGTGTCTATAGGAATACCACCATATGCGAGTCTTTTACTGTCGAAATGGCGCATTCCTGCAAGGTGGTACTCATATAAAGCTGTTACTGCACCACTCACTTTCCCGTATACGTGGCTGCACAAATCATATAATTCATTACCAAGCCATTCTTCAATTGTCTTCTTATGACTAATAGTGTAGGGTGTGGGCATACCATCCACTAAGAATTCGTTATATTTCAAAGAAGAGTCGTTGCTCAAACACATATCTACATATTGAGAGTCTGTCCCGAGCATTGATATGAAAACCCGGTCGTTATCACTTACCAACTTATCAAATATTGCCTTTATCCGTTTTGGCTTCAGATCAAGAAACACGGGAGTTGATATATGCACTATATCATATCCTTTAAATTTTTTGGCAAGTATAGTATTAAGTTTAAGCCATAGTATTCCACCTCCTACTTTTCCCACACGCCTTGAGATATCTATATCGCGCATAGTATCCATCCATCCTGACCCTGCTGAAGCGACCGTGACATCATGCCCCAATCTTCTAAGAGCGCAAGCTAAAGTATAATGGTAATTGCTGGCATCGCCCATCAGTAATATTTTCATATTTTTTTGTCTGTTTGGGGTTCGTCTTTAAAATATCGTCTCAGCAGTTTTGCTGCCCCGCGGCCGCCTAAACGCGTGTAGTGATATGCCGCCTTCATCAGCCATCTGTTCCAAAGCGAATTTGTATTGCTCAAAGACTCGATGTAGAGCCTTCTTGACATTTTCGCATTTTTTTCTTTATAGTAATTGGCTGCAAGGATTGCACGTTTGAGTTGAACTATATAGTTAAGGTGTGGAGGTATCACCTTCTCCATTATGCAGAGCGCATGTTCACACCCTTTTGCTCTCGAAGAGAAAGTGGGTCCGGTAATTGAATCATCACGAGCGAATATTATAACCCTCGGCTCTCCTAAAAGGCGACCAATTTTAATGGCCGGAAACTGTAGCAGCCGTGACCCAAGTTCTATATCATCCCAAACTCTAACTGAATTATTCCATCCGCCCACCATATTAAATATCGCTGTTTTTGCCATGTAGCGCTGAGTTGATAATGTGCCGTCCATTATACAATTATATAGTGTGGTATGCTCGGGAAACTTCTTAACACTATTTGATCCGTCAGGAAATGAAATAAATACATCCCATCCCACTAAATCCACATCCGGAGAGTTGTCTATGGCATTCATGATTCTGGATACATGGGAGGGGAGCATCACATCATCAGAATCAAAGAACATGGTCCAGGTGGTGTTAACCATCCTCAGCCCGGCATTACGGGCAGCGGCCGCGCCCGGTATTGGCTCCATAGCCACCGTGACACTGAAATCCTCGGAATTGTTGGCACTGCACCACTGCAAGATGGTGGACAATGTGGAATCTGTGGAGTTATTGTCCACCACTATCAAATTCAGTGGTCTATATGTCTGTGCCTTTATTGAATTTAGTGTACGCTCCACCAAATGCTCGCGGTTGTATACCGGCACAACTATCGTCAACTGCGCAGGGTTCATATATCTATATTTTTATGCTTTTGGTCATCGTCCTCCTTCATCAAGCTCTTGCCTTTTCGCCAAAGTGAACGCAGACGCATCGTCACGGCCGAGGGAGAGCTTGCTATATCAGCGGCACGAGGATCCACAAAAGAAGTGAGATTCACCTCTTCTCCAAACTGTTCTGGATAGATTACCAAAAGGTTGTGTTGCTGGAAGTATCGCTGCAGGAATTGTGGCATCTCGCCCATCATGGAGTCATACGACACCGAATTGGCTCGAGCGCCGATTACCACAAAGAGGTCATCGTCCGATATTTTGTTGGAGATGATTATAAAATCGTCCCATTGCTCCACGCTGCGGAATTCGCAGCGTATCCCATAGTTTTCATGGTAAATCACCCCTCTTATCAATGGTTGTGCCGTCTCTGAGCAGCAGAATATCACACGGCACCCAATCTGACGCGTGAGCCTGGCTATTGTCCTTACCCATCGGCTGAATCCGGTCTCATATTCCGCCTTATTCGGTGCCCATACCACTATGCGGGCCACCGTATTGAGCGGCATAAACGTACGGCTGATTATCATCATCTTATTGGTGGAAGCGAGAAGCTGCTCTATTTTGCTCCCAAAGAAAGAGTCGATAACCGTGGTGCGCCGGTGCATGCCTAATATCACCTCGGTAATGTCGCGCTCGTTGATGGTATTAATCACCCCGGTCACGGTATTGATATCGAAGCGGTCGAGAGCCTCGATTTTGGTGTCGGCGGCAGCGGCGGCTTTGGATGCCTCTTCAAGAGAATTCCTCGACACGGCCTTAGCTGTATTTGTGTTCTCGTTGCGCACATGCAGGGCGTAGAAGCGATGTGTGCCGCGGTCGTTGCGCATGAGTATCGCAAGTTCGATTAGCGACTGGGCGAGTATCGGCGATGCCACCGCAATGAGCGAAGAGTTATGACGTTCGCGTTTTATAAGATTGTCACCGGAGCCGTCATCGCTTTCCATCATCTCTATTTTAAGCTTAGGCGCGCTGGCAGAAGTGAATATCGGTGCTGCCGCGCACGTGACGAGAATTACAAGTACAGTGGAATTAAGGATCCTCTCATCGAGCATCCCAAGATTGTATCCCAACGTTACCACAGCAAGGGCCACTGCGGTATGCGCCGCCGTGAGACCGAACATCACACCCCTGCTATGCGCGGATAGATGATTTATGCGCTGTGCGATAAATGCAGGCAGCCATTTGCTTACAAGAGCCACAGATAGCATGACCCCGGATACAATAAGCGTATTTACGTCGAGCACAACCTTCATATTTATCATCATACCCACACTGATAAGAAAATATGGGATGAAGAGTGCGTTTCCCACAAATTCGATACTGCTCATAAGCGAAGAGTCGGTAGGGATAAACCGATTGAGCACAAGTCCGGCAAAAAATGCCCCAAGCACGGGCTCCAGACCTATCACCTTAGCGCAGAGCGCACATAGAAACACCATTACCATGACAAACACGTATTGCGTTACCTTATCGGCATAGCGTCTGAAGAACATACGGGTAAGCCTTGGATAAGCATACAGCACCGAGGCGCAATACACCCCCATACGCACAAACATGAGGATGATATCGGATGGGTCGAAGACGCCTTCACGCTTGATGTTGACAGTGGCGGCGAGTACAATAAGAGCGCCGACCACGGCTATGATAGTACCGACTATTGAGATAAGCACGGCCGGTGATCTCGTGACTCCAAAACGGGCAGCCACGGGATAGGAGATAAGCGTATGCGAGGCGTACATGGCCCCTAAGAGGAAGGAGGTGAGCCAATCGAGATGAAGTATCCATAGGCTCGTGAATACACCCAACACAAGTGGTATCATCAGGGTGAGCACGCCGAATAACATTCCGCGTCTGAGATTGAGACGCAGATGATACATATCTATCTCCAGACCGGCGAGGAACATGAGATAAAGGAGGCCCACCTGTCCGAAGATAGCAAACGAACTGTCGTCGTCGAGAATGTCAAATCCATAAGGTCCCACAATCACACCTGCCACTATCATGCCTATGATGTGGGGTATCCTTATCTTGTTGAGCAGCAGAGGTGCGAGCAGAATAATAACCAGCACGATAAAGAATATCGATATGGGCTGTGTCACTATAGCTGCCGGTATCATCTTAGAGTAAGTGTTAAGTATGAGTTATTAGTTATGAAATAGGCTAACGCATACCTTTACATCTGTATAAGAATATACGGTGCTCGCCTATGAGCAGTTAATACGGATTATTTCTTTATCAGTAACTGCGCTATCTGTACAGCGTTGAGGGCAGCACCTTTCTTTATCTGATCGGCTACTATCCAGAAAGTGAGTCCGCAGGGGTTTGTAAGGTCCTTGCGAATACGCCCGACATATACCGGATCGGTGCCTGCCACATCGAGAGGCATCGGGTAGCCGCAAGCTTCGCAACGGTCCACAAGCACCACACCTTGTGCCTTATCGAAAGCTTCACGTGCCTGCTCCACGCTTATAGGGTCTTTTGTCTGTACCCACACTGCCTCGCTATGGGCGCGTAGTACGGGTACCCGGACGCATGTTGCGCTTACGTTAAGGTCGGGTGCATGCATTATTTTCTTTGTCTCGTTGTACATCTTCATTTCCTCCTTGGTGTATCCGTTGTCGAGGAACACATCCACATGAGGTATGACATTGCTTGCAAGCTGGGCCACGAATTTGTTTACGGTAGGCTTCTTGCCTTCGGCAATCTCCACGTATTGTGCCTCCAGTTCGGCCATCGCTGTGGCTCCTGCCCCACTGGCAGCCTGGTATGTGGCCACATGCACTGTGGTAATAGGACTAATCTTGTGTATGGCATTTAGGGCAACCACCATCTGTATGGTGGTGCAGTTGGGGTTGGCTATGATATTGCGAGGTGCTTTGAAGGCATCCTGGGGATTTACCTCAGGCACAACCAATGGCACATCATCGTCCATACGGAATGCGCTTGAGTTGTCAATCATTATGGCACCGTAGCGTGTAATTGTATCGGCATATTTTACTGATGTGGAAGCGCCGGCTGACACGAAAGCGATATCGATACCCTTGAAGTCATCGTTATCGCACAATTCTTTAATCACATATTCGTTCCCTTTCCATGTGACTGAACTACCCGCGCTTCTCTTCGATCCGAAAAGCGTAAGGTTATCTACCGGAAATTTCTGCTCGTCGAGTACTCGGAGCAATTCATGACCTACGGCGCCGCTTGCGCCCACAATAGCTACATTCATAATGCGGATTCCTAATTACAAGGTTAATCTTTAGTATTTTTTCGCTGCAAATTTACGAATTTTTTTTGAATACTCGTCTATTCTGTGATGAATAATACAAGACACTATTTTGTATAGCCCTCAAATTTACCGGCGTTTTCGGTGATTTGCAAATAATGCACCTACTGCTTGCCATTAACAATACCTTCCCACCTTTTCACCTTTGAATCTGTGATTTTTTTGAACAGACGCTTTTTCTTGGAGGCTACACTCTCATATTTGATTCCCATTATAATGGAAATCATCTTTTGGTTGATGCCGCTTATGACATATGCCACAAACAAAAGGTCCGCCTCAGAGATACCGGATACAGCACTTCTGATATTGTCTATTATGCCGTCATGCGTAAAATTGATGGTGGATATAAACCCCTCGGCAAATTTTTTTGTGCGCAGTACACTGACTTCGCCTTTCACCTTTTCCTTAAAATGGGATTCTACGGTATCGTTCTCGTTCTCCGGCATATATTGTATGCACATTGAGTTAATGGTGTTCACAAGGCATCTGAGCAGTTCTGTAGTTGTGGATTCCACATCGGGATACCGCCTTATCTCGTTTCCGGCCTGATAGTCTCCCATATTTGAGTTATGCACCAATTCTGTCGTTTTTTCTTCAAGTTTGGCTATCTGCAGTGACAGTTGTTTCATGGAGTCAACTAATGTAGAATCGAACCGCGCGTATCGGTGTTGCTCAGCGGCTGCTGCTTTCAGTCTGTCGTTTATGTCTTGCTTTTCTTGTATTAGCCTGTCTCTGTTTGCGGTTATGCGATCGATTTCATGGTTTTTTTCGCTGTATTCCTTGTCTAATCTGTCTTTTTCATCAGCTAAGTCGGCAAATCGCTTTTTAAGGTCTTCGATTTTCTTGTCTGAGTATTCTTTATCCGAGACCAGTGTTTTGTTGCTATCTATTAATTCAATTACCTTGCGCTGAGTATCTTCGATATCCCTTATGAGTCTGATGTTTATATTTGCCAGATTAGATATTCTCCCGTCTTTTCTCTTGGTGCTGCGTTGTCTATACCATTCGAGCGCATATGAGGTAGAGAAGAAGATAAAGGATATTCCCACTAACAAAGACGCTAAGATTTCTATTATGTGGCTTTTCAAATCTGATGTCTTCCTTTGACTGTCGGAGACGTCGCTGTGATAGTCGCCCCTTACTTGCAGAACACCATTGGATGCTACCGCCACGATATCATTGTCAATGATGGCGAACAATGAGTCGGCGGCTTCGAGCGCTCTTTCCGTGTCATCGCCGCTTCGGCAGATTGAGTATTTAAGGGCTATGTGGTTCATTCTTCCGCTAAGCGACGTGCATACACCATCCGTCAATTCAGCTAACCGCTTGGCCTCGTTTACATTGTCGAAATGCAACTGGATATATGCCCCATCGATGTAATCTGATGGAGTAAGGGGCAGTGTCTCCGCATAGGAGATTCTCCTCTCCCATGAATCGATGGCTCTGTCGTATTCCCCGGCGTAGGTGTACACACGCAGGGATGCAGATATAAGGCAGGCCTGCAGCACGGTGTCAGATGGGAATTCATCATATGCAACATGCATAAGGCTATCAATTAGTGCGGTTGCGGTGCCATGATCCTTCATGGCACTTATCTCCATTGTCATATCCCCCTTTGCATACAGCTCGTTGAGCTTTTTCCCGATATGTTTGTACATTTCAGAGGCTTTAGCCCTATGGGCTAAAGATTTGTCATAGGCATAAGTGCGGTTGTAAATGTCAGCGACAAGTTCGTTGGAACGCGCTATCCACAGTGTGTCGGCAAGGTTTCCGGCTATGTCAACCGATCGGAGGGCATCTCTTATGGCATCGCCATATCTTCCCGAATTGTACCCGATTCGTGAACTGTAAAATGATGCCAGTATCATTTCCCTGCATATTGGCCCATTTAGGTAATATTGACAGGCGATATTAATAAGCGAGTCATCCTCGGTGTCGATATAGTTCTTGTCAAGAGCCATTGACATCAGCAGGGCGTAGCGTGCGCGCTCCTCGCCGGCGGCGAGTGATGCGGTGTCGATGCCGATGAGTATGGACAGGGCGGAGTCAGGTGCCACCTCCATAATGGAGTCAGCGCGGTCAAGCACCCTCATAGGTCCCGACCTTTCGGTGCACGATAAAAGAAGGGCGAACATGAATGCCGCGATGGCGGCAGGCAAAAGCCTCATATATGACGTTTTTGGCATGGGTTATCGCAATTTCATTTTGATTTTGCAAAAGTACATAAAAATTCGTGATTATTTACA
>N._stephensi_709_foregut__coassemble_768_pt1 | contig 10802 bp, 9 predicted proteins | sample N__stephensi_709_foregut__metabat2_low_PE_014 | metagenome-assembled genome bin N | reverse complement strand
GAACTCTGCTGCCAAAAACGGCAAAAAGGTGGTGGTACTTGACCGCCCGAATCCCAATGGCATGACAGTGGACGGCCCGATTCTCGATATGAAGTACGCCTCCGGCGTGGGCAAGTTGCCGATACCGGTGGTGCATGGTCTCACCCTTGGCGAATTGGCCGGGATGATTAACGGTGAGGGATGGCTCGATGGCGGTATTCAGGCGGATTTGTCGGTGGTGCCCTGCGAGGGATATACGCATCAGACACGATACGAATTGCCGGTGGCGCCTTCTCCGAATCTGTCTACCATGAAGTCGGTATATCTATACCCGTCGTTATGCTATTTCGAGGCTACTGACGTGAGTGTGGGACGCGGCACCGACAAGCCTTTTGAGATATACGGACATCCCGACATGAAGGACCGTGCTTATACGTTTGTGCCCGAGAGCCGTCCGGGGGCTAAGAATCCGCCACAAAAAGGGAAGTTGTGCCATGGCGTAGACTTAAGCTCCATCCCTGATGATTCTATTATAGCGCGCGGCGTGGACCTAAGCTACCTTATCGATGCCTACAATGATGTGGGGAAAGGAAACAAGGCATTCCTGTCGCGATTCTTCGAGAATCTCATAGGCCAACCCGACATAAGAGTAATGATAGAACAAGGCATGACTGCAGATGAAATAAAAGCCACGTGGCTTGACGATGTGGAGAAATTCAGAAAGCAGCGTTCGCCTTACTTGCTTTATGACGAGTAGACCGATATAATATTTTAAAGACTTATTTTAATCATTATTCATCATATAGGACTGAAAATCATAGTATAGCTGAATTTTCGCAAATAAGGCACATGAGTTAAAGTCCGAAAAACACAAAAACACGAGCTTAATGTCAACATCTCTAATAGTTATCATCACTATTATAGGATATTTCGCACTATTGATGGTGGTATCATGGATCACGTCGAAAGGCGGCAGTGATAATGCCACATTCTTCACGGGATCGCGAAAGGCACCGTGGCCGCTTGTGGCTATGGGCACCATAGGTGCTGCAATATCGGGTGTGACATTCATATCCGTGCCAGGCATGGTGGTGGACAACGGATATGCGTATGTGCAGATGATGCTCGGTTTTGTGGTAGGCTACTTCGTGGTGGCTTTTGTGCTTGTGCCTCTTTTCTATCGACGCAACATCATCACCATATATGGCTATCTGGAGCAGAGATACGGGTCGCGCACTTATCGGGCCGGAGCGTGGATGTTTTATATATCCAAAATGCTCGGTGCTGCGGTGAGATTTTTTGTGGTATGTGCCGTGTTGCAGTTGCTGGTGTTTGCACCTCTTAATGTACCGTTCTCATTCAATGTGATGGTGACAATAGCCCTTATATGGCTATATACCAGTACCGGAGGTGTGAAGACGGTGGTGTGGACTGATGCTATTAAGAGTTTCTGCATGGTGGCATCAGTGGTGCTGTGCATATGGTTTATATCACGAAATCTGGGTATGTCATTGACGGAGGCCGTTGCCGGAGTGGCTTCGCATCACACTAATCGGATGTTCTTTTTTGATGACCCCTCATCAAGCAGGTATTTCTGGAAGCAGTTTGTGGCAGGTGTTTTTATGACAGTGGCCATGACCGGTCTCGACCAGGATATGATGCAGCGTAATCTCGCTTGCGCCACTTCGAGAAAGTCGCAGAAGAATATCATGGTGAGTTCGGTGGTACAGTTTTTCGTAATCGGGCTTTTTCTGGTGCTTGGCACTCTATTGGTAATCTTCATGGAGACCAAAGGCGAGGCGTTGCCTACTAAAAGCGATGACCTTTTCGGTATGGTGGCCACTCATCCCACTATGCCTGTGGCAGTGGGCGTACTGTTTGTGCTTGGGCTTGTGGCAGCAGCATATTCGGCCGCCGGTTCGGCTCTGACATCTCTCACCACAGCTTTCACGGTGGATATCCTCGGTATCCACCGCTTGGGCGACGAGCGCAGACTCACGCATGTGCGCAAACTGATGCACGTGGCAAACTCAGTGATTATGGGCGTGATAATCATAGCCTTCTATTATATCAGCGAGCAGGATGCCATTTCTGCCGTATATACCCTAGCTTCATATACATATGGCCCTATACTCGGGCTCTTCGTGTTCGGAATGGCTACTCGCCGCCCGGTGCGCGACTTTGGCGTGCCCGCAGTGTGTGTGGCTGCTCCCGTGCTCTCCTGGTGCCTTCAGTGGGCGCTCAACCACTTCTTCGATTACCATACAGGTTTCGAACTGCTTATAATCAATTCAATCATCACAGTCTTGGGTCTATATCTATTATCCATCAAATCATCACATTCCGTTTCCGACATGCCAGTAATCACTGAACATATGCCGACGGAGCATTTAGGCCCTGTATAAACATCACATTATTTGTTAACCTTCTTAATTCCTACCACATTATGGCAAAAGACTTATTTTCGCGCTACATCTGGCTTATCGATACCATTAAGCGTCACGGCAGGATTTCGCGAGAGGAAATCAATGAATGTTGGAAGAGATCTAAGCTATCCAACGGGGAAAGCATACCGCGCCGTACCTTCTATAACTATCGTATGGCCATAGAAGAATTGTTCGATATAAATATCGAATGTGACACCTCCACCTTTGAGTACTTCATAGCGCAGGAGGATAAGCAGAAGGAAAGCGTGACCAACTGGCTGCTCAACACCACAGCCACTAATGGTCTGCTTACCTCGGCACGAGACATCGCCGACAAGGTGTTTCTTGAGGAAGTGCCTTCGGCACGCGAGCACCTGCCGGTGCTTATCGAGGCTCTCAGAGCCTCATCACCGGTGAAGTTTGACTATCATCCGTATACCAGAAGTCTTCCGACTAAGGATGTGGTAGTCGAACCGTATTTTACCAAAATATTCAAACAAAGATGGTATCTCATCGGTCGAAATGTAAAAGAAGATAAGGTAAAGACGTATGCCCTCGATCGTATGAGCAATGTCACTCAGCTTACCGGGAAGTTTGATATGCCTGATGATTTCACCCCGGCTGATTATTTCACCGATGCGTTCGGTATCGTGGTGGACCAAAGTGTGCCTAAGCGCATTTCCATACGCACCGACACCACTCAGGCCAAATATTTCCGCGCTTTACCGTTGCATCACTCACAGAGCGAGATGATACACGATCAGTATTCGGTGTTCGAATACAAGATGCGTGTCACTACAGATCTGGTGCGTGAGTTGCTGTCTTATGGCCCGAAAGTGGTGGTGCTGGAGCCTCAGGAGTTGCGCACTATCATACGCATGGAGGCTAAGCGCACACTGGAGAATTACGCGAATTAGACGTGGATGTGTATGCCATCAATATCCGATTAACCGTTTTTTAAGTTATGAAGAAAAAGAAAAGATTATTATTTGTATGTCTGGGCAATATTTGCCGCTCTCCGGCTGCCGAGGGTGTGATGAAAGCGGTGGTGCGGAAGTACGGCAATGCCGATGAATGGCTAATAGACTCTGCCGGCACCGGCAATTATCATATAGGTGACTTGCCCGATAGCCGTATGCGCAAGGCCGGAGCGCGTAGAGGGTATCTTTTCAATCACCGTGCACGACAGCTGAACACGGGAGATTTCCGCGACTTCGACATGATAATCGGTATGGACGCTAATAATGTGAACAATATCAAACGGCTGGCCCCTACGGCCGACGATGAGGCAAAGGTGTATCCGATGGCTAAGTGGCTCGACCCTGACGGCGGATATGACTATGTGCCTGACCCTTATTATGAGGGTGCCGAGGGCTTTGAGTTGGTACTTGACCAGCTTGAGTATGCTTGCAAGCGTCTGTTCGACGATATTCAGAGTCATTAGAGCGTGGAGTATGACATAAATTTATTTGTGATTTTGAGCTTATGCAAGCGGTTGAAAATACGCTTGCATAAGCTTCATACCTAATACCTAATACCTAAAACCTAATACCTAATACCTAATACCTAATACCTAATACCTAAAACCTAAAACCTAAAACCTAAAACCTAATACCTAATACCTAATACCTACATATTTATGTCTATTTTGTGAAAAAAAATTGTCCGTAAATGATATTTTTTCCCGAATTATTGTTGTATTTTTGTGGATATAAATATTCTGAATATGCGAAAACTGTTTTCTTTAGTGTTGATAACAATATTTGGCATGGTTGCTTTTGCTGGTGTTTACGGCATTAGCGACTTGCCTAATGTGCAAAAAGCCGACTATACCAAGCATCTCGTCAATCCCGATGGGATAGTTTCGCCACAGATTCAGTCGCAGATTGATTCCCTGCTGCTCGACTGTCGCCGTAAGTCTTCGGCTGAAATCGTTGCTGTGATTGTTGACGATATCGATTCTGACGATATCGATACATATGCCACCTCTCTGTTTAATGCTTGGGGATTGGGTAAGAGCGACAAGAATAATGGTATACTTCTGCTTGTGGCTAAAGATAAGAAGCGCGCCGTGATTCGCACGGGATACGGGGCAGAGGGTGTGCTCCCCGACATAATTTCCGGTCGCATACTCCACGATGTGATGTTTCCTCTTTTCAAGAACGGCGATTATGAGGGTGGTATGCTCGAAGGCGTAAAAGCCATTCATAAGGTGGTGACCAACCCTGAATTCGCGCAGGAACTGAAATCGGAGGAGAGAGATAATTACAATAGAGGTGACTCAGGCTCGCTCTTAAGCTCTTATTTCAAGGTCGCGGGCATAGTGGCTGTGCTGGCTTTGCTATTTGTGGCTTATATATTTGTCAGTAAATCAAGTGAGAAGGGTGTGTCCGATTACGAGAAATATATTACCACCGGTAAATATCAGCTGCCCTTACTGGTGGTGTCGCTGCTTTTTGTGGGGATACCTATACTTGCTTTCTTAGGTATGTGGCTTATGAGATGGTATTGGCGCAACCATACGCATAAATGCCCCAACTGTGGCACAAGAATGAATAAGCTCGACGAGGCTAACGATAATAAATACCTGAATTATGCCCAGGATCTTGAGGAACGGCTAAATTCGGTGGACTATGACGTGTGGATATGTCCGAAATGCGGTGAGCAGGATATTTATAGCTTTGTGAATAAAGCATCTGATTATAAGGAGTGTGAGGTGTGTCATGCCCATACCAAGAAGCTTGCGGGCACACGCATAATCAGAGAACCATCGGTGCGTAGCGAAGGCATAGCCGAGAGACAATACGTTTGTCTCAATTGTAATCACCAGTCGTCCGAACGATACACTATACCCCGCAAGGAGCCTCCGGTGGTTATCGTGGGCCCGGGATTCGGCGGTGGCCGCGGCGGTGGTGGCGGTGGCGGTGGTTTCGGAGGTGGCTTCGGAGGAGGACTTACCGGCGGCGGCGGCGCTTCTGGCGGATGGTAATATAGATTAGAATAATTAAATCAACTAAAATTAATCATTATGGGTTCAAAAAAAACAATCTGGATTGTGATAATCGTAGCGATTCTATGTCTTATAGGGGGCAATGGTTGCTCGTCCTACAACTCTATGGTTACCGGAGAGGAGACTGTGGAAAGCGCATGGGCTAAAGTGGAGGTGCAGTATCAGCGCCGTTTTGACCTTATCCCTAATCTTGTGGAGACCGTGAAAGGGTACGCTAAGCATGAAAGCGAGACTTACGAGAGCGTGACGCGTGCGCGTGCCGGCTTGGATGATGCGTATCAGAAGGCTAAGGGGCTTGAAGGCGAGGATATGAACTCTGCCGAGTCGTTCGAGAAGTATACCGGCGCACAGGCCGACCTCAACAGGGCACTAAGCATTTACGTCAACGCTGTGCATGAGGCTTATCCTGATCTTAAGGCCGATACACAATTTCGTGACTTGCAGGTGCAGCTCGAAGGCACAGAAAATCGTATAAGCACCGAACGCACGAATTACACGAATGTGGTGAAGGAGTATAATGTGAGCATACGCCGTTTCCCCAAGAGCATTTGGGCCAACATTTTCGGATTCCAGGCCAAGCCTCAGTATAAGGCCGATGAAGCTGCCCAATCGGCTCCTAAGGTGCAGTTCTGATAATCCCTGTTATCTCCATATTATCTAAAGGCGTCAGTTTTCTGGTGCCTTTTTTAGTGGGCAATCTAATTTATTCTTTTTTTTTGAGTTTATAGAAGTTAGTGAAAATGTTCGCAGTAACATACTTCATAACTCATAACTAATACTTCTCACTTGCTTATGGGGCTGTATCTTTTCCACAGCCACGTCTGTACCGCACCCCGAGCGCTCAGGTAGATTATGAATGCCAACCATAACCCATGGTTGCCCAATATAGGGTCGAGCGTGAAATAGAGTATGAAATACATAATCATGGCCGACACCATCGATTGCAGCATCTGGCGTGTAAGGGTAGTGCCTATAAATATACCGTCCCATACGAATGCCGAAACCCCTGCCACTGGTATAGCTATGGCCCATGGAAGATAACGCATGGCTGTGGATACAATGGTGTGGTCGTCCGACAAAAGCTGTAGGATTTCTTTGCCGAATAAGCCATAAATAAGTGTGAAAAGGATCACCACTATCGCGCCCCAGCTGAAAATGCCTTTTATCGTAGCTTTAAGCTTGCCGTAATCTTTAGCCCCGAAGTATTTGCCTGACATAGCCTCGCCCGCAAATGCAAAACCGTCCATGAAATAGGAAAATAATATGAACAGCTGCATAAGCAGCGCATTGGCGGCAAGAGCATCAGTGCCGTTAAGGGCTCCCGCATGTGTGAACCATAGTGTCACCGACGCGAGGCACAGGGTGCGCAGGAAGATATCCACGTTTACAGTGAAGAACCGCCTCAGTTGCTTTTTGTCGAGTATTTCTTTTACGCTTATAGGCTCTGCCGTCTTAAGTTTGTGTGTCTTTGCCAAAAGGAATATTATACCGCATATCATCCCGAGCCATTGGGCTGAGAGTGTGCCGATGGCCACGCCATGTATCTTCATGCCTAAACTGTACACTAACGTAAGGCTTATCGCTATGTTAGTGACATTGGTGACGAGAGCCATCCACATCGGCGAGCGGCTATCCTGCATTCCCAAAAACCATCCGGTAAGCACATATGTGCCTAACACGGCAGGCGCGCCATATACCACTATCAGAAAGTAGGTGCGTGCATATGCAGTGGTGGTGGCATCCGCATCCATAAAAGCAAGCAGGCCGGTGGCAAGTATAGGGCTTATGGCTATCAGCAGTAGTGACACCACGGCGGCCACTACTGTGGCGCGGCATAGGGTGGTGAGCGTGTTTTCGCCGGCTCCGTAGGCTTGCGACGTGATGCCGCTCGTGCCCATACGCAGAAAGGCCATTGGCCAGTAGACAAGACTGAACATGCCGGAGCCTACCGCTATGGCTCCCACATAGGATGCTGATCCCATGTGGCCGGTCACGGCAGTGTCCACGAGTCCGAGTAGCGGAGTGGTGATGTTGCTCACTATGGATGGTATGGCAAGGGCCAATATTTCCCTGTTGATGGTTTTCATCACTATAACAGATAGGGGCAGATACCGTGAATATCAGCGTATCTGCCCCTATATGGATTAAATTTAGTATCCGGTAAAAATTGCATCAGATAGCGTCACGCATGTCCTCACCGTTGGGGTCTTCCACTTCTACGGGGATATCGGTGTTGACATTCTTGCAGCCGAGTACACCATAGAATAGTAGGTAGCAAAGCATTGCTACGATGAGCCAGTAGCTATTGATATATCCAACTGTAGGCCGAAGGGCCATATCTTGTATCAATGGCATGATACCACCGCCTACCACGAGCATCATGAAGATACCGGATGCTTGTTCTGTATATTTGCCAAGGCCTTCAACACATAGATTGAAAATACCACCCCACATTACAGACGTGCAAAGGCCACAAAGCACTAAATATAGGGCTGACATGGGTACTTTTGGTACAACTGGAAGGTATGGAATACTTTCCGGTCTAACATTCTTCTCTTCAAACAGTGCCTTTTCGTATTTTTTTAAATCAACACTTGTCGGGTCTGCCAAAAATTTTTGGATGTCTACCTCTGGAACATTCACATCCTTTAAAATCTCGGTTGTTTTCTCAACCGGATTATAAATAAACGAAGGTACTTTCATGCCAGTTTCTTTTGGAGTCGCAATAGCCAAAACCACTAAAATGATACCTACTGACGAAACTGTAATCATCTGTACACGTGTAGAAACTTTTCCGCTTATAGCAGAACTCAGAGTTCGTCCAACTAACATTAGTAGCCAATAAATAGCTGCGATGGCTCCTCCTATCACGGCGCCATTTGCAAGAAGCCCCGCTCCATTCTCGCCAGGATTAGAGAGATAGAAGTTGAGTTCTCCAGGAATTCCAATTTCTATACCTACATAGAAAAATATAGCTATAGCACCCAACACAAAATGACGGAATGACCATGCACTGTGCTCATATTTATTTACCTTGTCTAAGCCTTTAGCCTTTAGAGCTCTCATACGCTCCAAGGCTGGTTCTGGTATGTTTACGCGGATGATTACAAAGAATGCTACTATAAAGATTCCAATACCGATGAATAAGAGCGGAGCAACATCGCTCATTGAGGTATGGCGAGTTACTGACCCAATCAATGCTCCTACCAGAAATGGGGTGAGTGTGCCGCTCAGAGAGTTTAGGGCCCCACCTGCCTGTATTAGCTGATTGCCTTTATTGCCGCTTCCACCAAGCATATTGAGCATTGGGTTGACCACTGTGTTGAGCATGCACACGCAGAAACCACAAATAAATGCGCCTAAGAGGTAGATGAAAAGGTTGAGTGTGACACTGACGTTTTGGATTTGCTCAACAATAGCACCATTGGAATATACATCTACAGGGGAGTCATAGCTGAATACTGCTATGTCTGCCCCGAAGATACTGCTTAAATATTGGAGGAATAGACCCACAACGCCGACACCAAGTGCGATTAGGGACGTTTTTTTATATCCGACTGTTGTAAGCATTTTGCCGGCCGGGATGCCCATGAAGAGATAGGCTGCAAAGTTCATCATGTTACCCATCATGCCGGCCCACGTGTATTTATAGCCCCAAATGTTGCCGAATGGGGCAGCCATGTTCGTAACGAACGAAATCATGGCAAAGATGAAGAACATTGTGATAATTGCTATCACATTGCTGTTTTGTTTGTTGTTTTGTGCCATTAAAATAGATTGTTTTGTTTTGGTTTTTAGATATGTTTGTTGTTTTGTATCAGTATTCTCGCTCGCCGAAAATCAGGGTGCCTATTCTTACCAAAGTGGATCCGCACGCTATGGCTTCATGGTAGTCATGTGTCATTCCCATCGATATGGTGGTGAAGTCGGGTAAATCTGTGGCTATCTCCGAGATGCGGCGCCGGGTCAGGGCTATGGCGCGGAAGTCGGCACGCACGCGTTCCATGTCATCTGTGTTGGATGCCATGCCCATCACGCCGCATAGGCGTGTGGCTTTAAGCGAATGGTAACGTCCGGATGCGAAGAATTCGAGTAGTTCATCAGGCGTGAAGCCGAATTTTGTCTCTTCTTTTGCCACATGCACCTGTAGAAGCACTCTGCTCTCCACTCCTGCCTTCTCCGACTCGGAGTCTATTATATTAAGGAGTCGTTCGGTGTCTACGCTTTCTATCATGGATACGCGCCCCACTATCGAACGCACCTTGTTGGTCTGCAGATGCCCTATAAAATGCCATATGGTATCATCGGGCATGAGCGGTATCTTATGTAGCAGCTCTTGCTGTCGGCTTTCCCCGAATATCCTTTGTCCGGCCTCATAGGCTTCGCGCAGCGCTTCTATGGGGTGAAATTTAGATACAGCCACAATCTGTACACCCTCGGGTATCGATGCGCGCAGATGGTGGATTTTATCTGATATTGTGTTCATCGGATGCCTGCTTCCTCTTTTATTTATTGTCGGAAGGCTGTTTCACGGGATATACGTCAAGTATCGTGGTCTCGTTGATGGCAGCTATGTCGTAGTCGGCAAGGGTGTTTTTCATGCCTTCGTTGAATCCGTCAAGGGCAGAGCGAAAATCCGCTGCCTGCACCATCGATAGCACACTTACCTTTTTCTCTACTGCCGGTTTGCCGAGTGCCGTGGGCTTCTCGTCGAGGGTGGTGATGAGCCATTTCACCTGATACCATTTGTCGGCCGTCTCGTCATCGCTGTAGAATATCTCAGCTATCTTTGTGCGCTTTACAGCGGTGACGGAGAACTCCCCCGAAATGAAGGGCTGGCGTTCTTCTATAATGCGGGCCTCTGCCTCTGTGAATGAGAGGGCGTCCACAAGAAACGATTCTGTGGTCTTCTTCACGGCTGTGCCGTTGTCCTGAAGCTTGTCGTATCTGATTTTACATTCGAACCAATTTGCCATAGCAAATACTATAATGATTTATTTTACGTAACTAATGATTGTACGCAGGTAATGGTTGTACGTGGTTTATTATCTCATGAATTTCGCCGATTTGCACCGACTGATTTTCAACTTTGCAAATTTAGCAAATAATATCGAAATATCGGCTCTTAATCCTTAAAAATTTTGATTTTATCATCCCGCTTCGTATTTCGCATAGCATATCCGAATCATACCACTATATATTATTATGTCCGCATATAACTGAATATTAGTAATATACATACTACGTTTTAAAATTTTTGAAAAATGTTGGCCCAAAAATTTGCATGTTACGAAAATTAGTCGTAACTTTGCATCGCAAAATCAGAAATGATGGTGTCATAGCTCAGTTGGTAGAGCAAAGGACTGAAAATCCTTGTGTCCCCGGTT
>N._stephensi_709_foregut__coassemble_755_pt1 | contig 10921 bp, 9 predicted proteins | sample N__stephensi_709_foregut__metabat2_low_PE_014 | metagenome-assembled genome bin N | reverse complement strand
CCACGTCAGCCACACGCAGATTGTGGTTGCCTTGTCCGGCATATTCCTCGCATCCGGGGTTGTCGGAGTCGAATACCCATCGGGAGGTAAGATTCTTTCCGTCCCAGTCAAAGGCGGCGAGCACAGAGCGCGTATAATATCCGCGGCACATCACAGCCGAGGGGTGCACGCCGTCGAGATAAGCCACGGCGGCAAGGAAGCGGTCGGAGCGGTTTGCGCGGTTGTCGCCCCACGCCTCCAGATTGCCGCGGGGGGGTATGTAGTCGATGGTAGCGAGGGCTTTCCCTGTCGCCCCCTCGAATATAGTCAGATACTCCGGGCCGGTAAGGATACGCCCTTGATTCTGCGGGGTGGGTTTCCATTGCTGGGGTGCGCTTTGTCTGTCGGGGAATTGACCGCCGGGGAGTTGCCCCGGTTGTCCTTCGCCCGGTCTTCCTTGTCCGGGTTTACCGTCGCGTGGTGGTCTACCCTCTCCTTGACGCCCCTCGCCGGGTCTGCCGTCGCCGTGTCTTCCTTGCCCGGGTCTGCGCTGCGGCTGCTGGTTGCCTTTACCGGGTATTCCCTTCTCTCTGTAATCGGCATTGGCATCTCCTATCACCACACCCGCGCCGTCGGTCGTGCCGTCGGCCGTTTTCATTATCACTTCGGCCTTGCCGTCACCGTCGAAGTCATACACCATAAACTGCGTATAGTGAGCCCCCGCACGTATGTTCTTGCCTAAATCGATACGCCATAGTTTTTGTCCGTCGAGGGTGTAGCAGTCAAAAAGTACCGGTCCGGTATATCCGTCATGCGAATTATCATGGGCGTTGCTCGGCTCCCATTTTAGTATAATCTCATATCTTCCGTCGCCGTCAACGTCGCCTATACTGGCATCGTTGGCGTTGTATGTGTATTCGTCACCGGCAGGCGTGACACCCGGGGCCGGCACGTCAAGGGCTATGGGCAGGTATCCTATAGGAGAGTTGGCTTTTAGGGTGTATGTGTTGCCGCCTACAGCTGTGGTCTTGGAGGATCGTACCTCATATGTCAAGTTTTCGGTAGATAGTGGATTTTTGTCGTAGAAGATGGTGACATCGGCAATAGGAGCGTTATTTATTTTGCTGCCATTGCGGTATACGTCGAAGGTCACGTCTTCGGGGTCGGATTCAAGGTATCTCCAAGTTACGGCCACTGTAGCGCTGTCGCTTCGGAGAGCTATTACGCCACGGTCGATATTCTCGCGCTGTATGCGGCTGTAATCGTAGGCTGTGCCGCCCTTAGGAGCATTTTCCGCGTTTGACATTAGACATGACGAAAACAGGGCTAATGCTATGCAGGATGCAAATGAGTTAATGAATGGTTTCATATTAGGTAATAGCATGGGTGGATTTGGTATTGTACGCGCTTATGGCGTATTCTATCGGCAAATTTACGAAATATTGTACATTAAAAAGGTAAAATGGTCGAAAAAAATAGACATAAAGGGTGTCTTTTGTCGATTTTTGCGTAATTTTGCCACTACGAATTAAAATTTTTTAATCATGGACGATATAGAAAAAGAAATACGCGAATTGCGATCGCTCATTGAGAGCCATAATCATAAATATTACGTGCTCAACTCGCCTGAGATAAGCGACAAGGACTTTGATATGCTTATGAAGGACCTTGAACGGCTGGAGCGGGAGCATCCCGAATATGACGACCCTTTGTCGCCTACGCATCGTGTAGGGTCAGACCTGACAAAAGGTTTTGAGCAGCATATGCATGTGTATCCCATGCTTTCGCTTGCCAACACATATTCTCCCGAGGAGGTGGATCAGTGGGTGGACCGCACGGAGAAGGCTCTTGCCGGACAGGAGTCGGATATAGTGGGCGAGATGAAATTCGACGGCACAAGTATTTCGCTTATATATGAGCATGGGCGACTGGTAAGGGCCGTTACCCGCGGTGACGGCGAGAAGGGCGACGTGGTGACGGACAATATAAAGACCATAAGAAGCATACCGCTAAGACTACAACCTGGCAACTGGCCGGATATGTTCGAGATTAGAGGAGAGGTGCTTCTGCCATGGAAGGAATTCGACCGACTTAACGAGGAGCGAGCCTTCAATGAGGAATCTTTGTTCGCAAATCCCCGAAATGCCGCTTCCGGCACATTGAAGCTTCAGAATCCGGCAGAGGTGGCTCGCAGAGGTCTCGACGCTTATTTCTATTATCTGCTTGGCGAAAACCTGCCTTCGGATACGCATTTTGGCAATATGCAGGAGGCCAGGAAGTGGGGATTCAAAGTGTCGGATGCCATGAAGGTGCTTCACAATATGGAGGAAGTGGACGAGTACATAAAATATTGGGATACTGCCAGAAAGGAATTGCCAGTGGCTACTGACGGATTGGTGTTTAAGGTCAACTCGTTGAGGCAACAGCTCAATCTTGGATATACGGCCAAGTCGCCCCGATGGGCTATAGCTTATAAGTTTCAGGCCGAGAGGGCATTGACGCGACTGAGATTCGTGTCGTTCGACGTAGGGCGTATGGGCATTATCACGCCTGTGGCTAATCTGGAGCCTGTGCTTCTCTCGGGCACGATAGTGAAGCGCGCGTCGCTGCATAATCAGGATATCGTGGACGAACTCGATATCCACGAGCATGATATGCTGTATGTGGAGAAGGGTGGGGAGATTATCCCCAAAATCACGGGCGTGGATACCGCTGCGCGCGAGACCGGTGCGCAAAAAGTGCGTTTCGTCACACATTGCCCGGCATGTGGTACACCTCTCGTGCGGCAAGACGGCGAGGCGGCTTGGATGTGTCCTAATAAATATGGTTGCGCACCGCAGATTACCGGGCGTGTTGAGCATTTCGTAGGGCGCAGGATGATGAATATCGACGGTATAGGCGAGGAGATAGCCCAGATGTTGTTCGACAAGGGGCTGGTAAAAAATATAGCAGACTTGTATGACCTTACTTTTGAGCAGTTGATGTGTCTTGACCGCTTTGGCGAGAAGAGCGCATGGCGTCTGATCCATGGCATTGAGGATTCGAAGAATGTGCCTTTCGACAGGGTGCTTTATGCTTTGTCGATACCTTTCGTTGGCGAGACAACGGCGAAGAAAATCGCGCGTAGCGTGGGGTCGATTGACCGTCTGATGCAGCTGTCGGAGGATGAATTGTGCACAATTGAGGATGTGGGTCAGGTGATAGCCCTAAGCATCATAGAGTATTTCGCTTCGGAGAATAACCGAGAGATAATAGAGAGGCTTCGCCGAGCCGGTGTGCAGCTTGAAATGGAACAGGCTGACGAGGGCGAGCGCACCGACAAGCTTGCCGGCATGTCGATAGTGATTTCCGGCGTGTTCGCTCATCATAGCCGCGACGAGTATAAGCATATCATAGAGCTGAACGGTGGCAAGAATGTGGGTTCGATTTCAAAGAAAACGAGTTTCATACTTGCCGGCGAGAATATGGGCCCGTCCAAGCTCGAAAAGGCCCGCTCTCTCGGCATCCGGGTGATAAATGAGGATGAGTTTCTTAAAATGCTCGGGGAATAAGCGTATTCCCCGAGCATTTTATAGTTATCTCAACACCACTGTAAGCCCCATAGCAGTTACCATTCGATAAAATGTTGATATTGATGGAATGGTAATACCTCTTTCAACGCGTGAAATATAACTTTTGTTTGTACCGATTTTGTCGGCAAGTTCTGATTGGGTCATTCCGGAAGCTTTACGGGCATCAAGTAAAATTTGGGCATTGTATTCCTCCCATGCTTGATTCTCCGCTTGTCTACGGCTTTCGGTACCGGGAGCTCCAAAGATAAGATTGAGTTCGTCACTTACATTGTATGTCTGCATTTTTGTATTCATAATATTCTTGTTTAAGTCGTTTTGCTTTAATAATTTCGCTGCGTGGAGTTTTTTGTGCTTTCTTCCTAAAAGCATTAAATAGTATCACTAATTTCTCACCGTCGTAGATAAAGAAGATACGAAACTCGTTGTTTCCATAATTTACTCGAAATTCATAAATATCATCTTCAATGTACTTTATATAGTGATATGGAATTCTTTCTGTATCAGAAAATAGCAACAATGCTCTCCGTATTTTCATCTGCTCATTCTCGCTCAACTTTGCCATGAAGTCGCAGTAGTAGTTCTTATATGCTATAATTTCTCTAATCATGCTGCAAAGGTAGCAAAAGTTGTTCAATTGTACAACATATAAAATCTTGGAAAGTTGCATTGCATTACATCTTTCCAAGATTTTGAATCATTTCTGTTCCTTTCTTCTAACGCGTTTAGGAATGAGCTTATTAATCTCTCTGAGTGCCATTGGTGGTACAGGAGGCTCCGGCAACAACGCCAGCATTCTGTCCTCCATGCCTATACACCGCAGAAGTGAGATGAAATTGCTAAGAGATATATTTGTGTGCTTTCCTTGTTCAAAGTGGCTGATAGTTGTGTAGCCCACTCCTGACAATTCTGCCAATTCTCGTTGGCTCATGCGGGCTGCAAGTCTATATTCCTTGACTCTCTTTGCAGTAGGTCAAGAATATCTTGATTCGTATTTGAGTGTCGTATAACCATGGTTCAATATATTGCTATTTGAGTGCGAATATAGCAATTAATATCCAAATAACAAACTATAAAATAGGGAATAATTGCAAAAATATAAATTTCTTGAAGTCTATCTATCATTCATGGCAAAAGAGATAATGTGTGTGTCACTTCTCCATCTTTACGATTTTATTGGATAGAACGAAAGCATCCTCGGAGGCCTTGTCGATGCGGCTTTCAAGAGCAAGGATTTCCTTTGCCACCTTTTTGTCGCCTTTGGCATAGCGGGTGCGCAACTTATCGAGCAGTGCCTGCATCTCAGCGATTTCATCCTGCATGAGCAGCAGGTCTTCCATGGCTTTGGCGGCTGACTTATTTCGGAACTGCGACATCGACGTATATACCTTACCACCGGCCATAGGCATCTCGAATTCAATGTCAGGCACAAGGTCGGGCACATCCTTCTCGAGATAAGAGTCAAGGTCGCCGCTTCCCTTTATGCCCCTCAGCAGAGCCGCGTCGGCGAGATCGTCACCGTCGGGCGAGTGGTTGACGCGCGTCTGCGACGGGCGGAACACGTACACGGTGAGTTTACCCTCCACCTGCTCGCGGTCCGACACCCACCATCCCAAATTGCGCGCGTCATCGATTACCATCATATAGTCATTGTACGGCGAGTTGTAGGGCATCCCGATGTTTTGGGACTGCAGCAAGTCGCCTTCGGGGCTGCGACGTGTCATGTATATATCATACCCTCCGAGCGACGATTCTCCGTCGGAGGCATAATAAATCGTAAGACCGTCGTCAAGCACGAATGGGTAGTTGGTATTAGAACCGTCATTGATTTCTTTTCCAATGGATTCGGGGGCAGTGGGAGTGCCGTTGTCGAGAATCTGGCATCTCACTATCTGCGACTTGCCGTCTTTGCCGGGGGCAGCCCAAAAAAGCTCCTTGCCGCTTTGAGGTCGGTACACCACAGTGGGCGATGTAGCCGCATAGCCATCAGGCAGTTCTATTACATCAAGTAATTCTCCGGCATCGGGCGATAGCAGATAGTTGCGGAAAAAATCATCTGCATCAATCTGAAAAGAAGTTATGAGATTGAGGTCCTCGACGCGTTCGAGCTGGTTGCGTGTGTTGAGAATACGCGTGCGTAGTGTCTCCATCTCCGCTGGCCGCTCCTTTTTTGCTTTGGTAAGTGCAGTCTCCCATTTCTCTATAAGGTCGGAAGCTTCGTCGAGTTTGTATCCGTTTATGCACTTTTTTATTTCTTCAGGGTAGTTGATTGTCTCAGCGGCTTTCTTGGGCTTGCGCGGCGCGGCCTGAACCATTAAAACATTAGTGCATAGGCAGAGTAATATGTATATGAGATGTTTTCGCATTTCAGGTTGATGTTTTTTGTGCGTAAAAAATGATTGACTTGCAAATTTACGAAAAATACATAAAATAGGACAAATTTAGAAGCTATAAAAATTTTTTGAGATGAAAGATTGCTCATATGTTTGGTTATTATCAATAATGTGTCTATCTTTGCCGAGATTTTTGAGATTATGATGTAGGGAAGTCAGTCCTTGTAGCACGAACAAGGAAAATTCAGGATAAGGACTTTTGATATCGCATAAATAATTGTAAACGTATGCTATAGCCTGCTTCATAACCAATAGCTCATACCTAACACTTGTTTATTGTGATAAATTCTGATGATTTCGACAATATGGTGCAAGAGCCGGGCGCATCATATACCCAACGCAACGACGAGATGAATCTTGCCTGGCAGTTTATAGCGCGTACAGGCATTTCTGTGTTTCTCACCGGAAAGGCCGGCACAGGTAAGACCACATTTCTGCGCAGACTCCGCGAACTTATGCCTAAGCGCATGGTGGTGCTTGCTCCTACCGGCGTGGCGGCTATAAATGCCGGGGGACAGACGATACATTCTTTTTTCCAGTTGCCTTTCGGCCCGTATGTGCCGGGTGCGCAGCATTCCGGCGGACGTACGGAGTTTCGAATGTCCGACCGTAAGAAAGCCCTGATACGCACGCTTGACCTGCTCGTGATTGACGAGGTGTCGATGGTGCGCGCTGATATGCTTGACCAGGTGGACGATGCGTTACGCCGCTACCGCGACCGCACCAAGCCATTCGGTGGGGTGCAGCTTCTTCTGATAGGCGATTTGATGCAGCTGTCGCCCGTGACGCGACCGGAAGAATGGGCTATGGTAGAGAAATATTATGACACGCCGTATTTTTTCTCTTCGCTTGCGTTAAAGCAACTCGATTATGTGACCATCGAACTGCAAAGAATCTATCGGCAGCAAAATGCCGACTTTGTGAATCTTCTTGCCAAAGTGCGCTCCAACTGCCTCACATCTCATGATATTGAGATCCTTAACTCAAGATATATCCCTGATTTCCGCCCTACAGAGTCTGGATGGGTACGCCTTACCACTCATAATCATATGGCCAACAGCTATAATGAGGCTTGTCTGGCGGCTTTGGATGGCCGAATCTACGAGTTCTCGGCTGAAATAAAAGGCGACTTCCCGGAATTCTCATTCCCCATAGATAGGGAAATGAAACTGAAGACAGGCGCACAGGTGATGTTTGTGAAGAATGACCTGTCGGACGAACACCTGTATTACAACGGCAAGATAGGGGTGGTACACAATATAGCGGATAATTATATCGAGGTGATGTGCGATGATATGGATAAGCCCATAGAAGTGACGAGGACTGTATGGGAAAACACTAAATACAGCATCGACAGCGAAACCAAGGCCATAAAGGAAGAGACAGTAGGGACGTTCACGCATTTCCCGTTAAGGCTGGCATGGGCTATTACCGTGCACAAGAGCCAGGGGCTGACCTTTGACAGAGCCGTGCTCGATATTAGTCAGTCGTTTGCGCATGGACAGGCGTATGTGGCTTTGAGCCGTTGTCGTTCTCTTGACGGCGTGGTGCTGTCAAGTCCGATGTCGATGAGGACGGTGATATCAGACGCGACGGTGAATGCCTTTATAGACAAATCCACGGAAGCGATACCTGAAAATGTGGCTCGTCTGCCCCGTCTTATGCGGGATTATGCGCTCGCGCTGCTTGACGAACTGTATGATTTCGGCCAAATCGACCGTGACTATAAATGGCTTATGCGTGTAGTGGACGAACATCTTGGCGCAAAGACCCCTCGACTTCTGCTGCATCTCAAATCGCTTGAGACGTCATTCTACTCAGAGGTGTGCGCTGTGGCTTCGAAATTCGGTCGGCAATATCACGCATTGGTAGAGGCATCAGGCGTGGGGATCGCCGATGCCACTTTTCAGGAACGTCTGAAAAAATCGTGTTCCTATTTCAGAGATAAGCTGAAGGGAATGTTTGCTGAATTGCTTGAGGATGAAGTGGCGGTGAATATCGACAATAAGCAGATTGCTTCCGTATATGATAATGCCGTTAAGGCCCTTATATCAAGCTATAACACAAAGATGCTTGTGCTTGGGGCTTTCTTGACCGGGGAGTTCACCGTATCGGCCTATCTGGAGGCTAAGGCAAAGGCTTTGCTGGATGGCGAGTTACAGGTAAGGCGTTCAGCGCGCGGCAGGCAGAATGTTTCAGCTAATAGGGATGCGGTGAAGAGAGAGGCTCAGCCAAAGCGGCCTAAGGGAAGCTCCGTCGCCGACACTTTCGACTTGTTGAAAAAGGGTATGACACCCGAAGAGGTGGCTACAGAGCGCAAACTCGTCCTTTCTACCATTTATGGGCATATCTGCGAATTGGTGAAAAAGGGTGATGTGAAGGTGGATGATGTAGTGTCGGCCGAACGCCAGAAGATGATACATGATGTGGTGGCAGGTTTTAAGAGTTCGTATACAATGAAGGAGGTGAAAGAGTTGCTGCCTGAAGATATCACCTATGGTGAGATAAAAGTGGTGCTTTGTGGCATGGAGATATAGGATAGGTTTGGCACATATACATAAACACAGCGAAATGGGCGGCAAAACTGGCTTTTGTCGCCCATTTTGGAATAAAATAATTAAATTTTCTGTCATTTTTTAAGTTTTTCTTGCGAAATTGCGGCAAAATGACTAATTTGTCGCATAATAATGAAAAAATGTCAAATCAATAGGTGCATTATATATCATAAATACATTATACTATAGATGAAAGCAACCGAAGTAATGGCGGATCTTCACCGCCGATTCCCCAATGAGCCGGAATACCTCCAGGCTGTTGAAGAAGTAATCTCGACAATAGAGGATGTTTACAACGAGCATCCCGAATTCGACCGTTATAACCTTATCGAGCGTCTGTGCATCCCGGATCGCATCTTCGCTTTCCGTGTGTCGTGGATTGATGATAAGGGTAATGTGCGCAACAATATGGGATACCGCATACAGCATAACAATGCTATAGGTCCGTACAAAGGCGGTATACGTTTCCACTCGTCGGTGAATCTCTCCATCCTTAAGTTCCTCGCTTTCGAGCAGACGTTCAAAAATTCGCTTACCACACTCGCTATGGGTGGTGCTAAGGGCGGCTCCGACTTCTCTCCGCGCGGCAAGAGCGATATGGAGGTAATGCGTTTCTGCCAGGCTTTCATCGCGGATTTATGGCGCCAGATCGGTCCTGATACCGACGTGCCTGCCGGTGATATAGGTGTGGGTGCCCGTGAGGTAGGATATATGTACGGTATGTATAAGAAGATGGCTCGTGAGAATACCGGTACTAAGAACATATACTGCGGCCGTATCCGTGAGTTCGCGGAGGAATACGGATGCGAATATGTGGAGGGCGGTCGTCCTTGGGGCTATCCTTGCGATATAGCTATGCCATCGGCCACGCAGAACGAGCTTGACGGCGATGCGGCGCGTACTCTTCTTGCTAATGGGTGCATAGCTGTGAGCGAAGGCGCAAATATGCCTTCTACGCCAGAGTCTATAAGAGAATTCCTTGCCGCCAAGATTCTGTATGCTCCCGGAAAGGCCGCCAATGCCGGAGGTGTGTCGGTGAGCGGACTCGAAATGGCTCAGAATGCACAGAAGATTAGTTGGACTGCCGAAGAGGTGGATGAAAAACTCCGTCATATCATGGCTGACATTCACGCCCAGTGCGTGAAATACGGTGCAGAGCCTGGTGGATTCATCAACTATGTGAAGGGCGCCAATACTGCCGGATTCATGAAAGTGGCTCGTGCCATGATGGCGCAAGGCGTACTGTAAAAAGCTATGAAAAATCAGTTGGTGACTTGAAAATATCTGAAGTTGCCAACTGACTTAAAGAAAATCATAAACATAAATATCTTAAATTATGAAAAAAACCGTTAATTTACTGATTCTATTTTTTGTATTAGGATTTGTATCATGTAACACCTCAGATATGGAATGGTATGATATTAATGAGGCGGAACATTTAATTCTTGAAGAAGATGAAATTCCTAAAATAGTAGGAGAGAATTTCAGCCTCTTGATGGATATTGCAATATCAGAGAAAAATAATACTGAATTTGATAGTTCAGATGTAAATGATATGCTCATTTTGTTTGATGAGGCTTGTTCTGAAAATCAAAAATATATTGCAAAAAGAGGGTGGAGTAGTGTTTATTCCCGTAACTCGGAAATTAGGAGCTCTTTCGATTTTATGCCAGATAGCATTATATATTCAATATATGATGGCTATATGAATCCAGATTATAATATGCTGTTTGAAACCATACAGGAGATAAAGAGTACAAAATGGTATTTAGAGCAAAATGGTATGCTTCAAAGGGAAATTGATATAGATTTGAAGTCAATAGCTGTAATAAGAGACGTTATTATAGAACATACAAGCAATTTACCTGCATCACGAATGTCGCCTGGAGATCGAATGATTTGGAGAGAGACGGTAATTCAGTTAGATGACCCATCAAGGAAAACTGTGTTCCAAGCAACAGTGTCAGGCATAGCTATGGTGACAAATTCAGTTATGAGCTTTGTATTAACAGTTATTACATTTATATGAAGTCTTGGAAGAGTTTTATTCTATGGTTCGGATATGTTCAGTGTGTATTGTCTATATTAGTTGGTTATTATTTAATCGGTAAGGGTCAGATATTCGAATCTAATCCAGATATATTCAAATATTTCTGTATTGTTCCTATTTGTATATTGGCTATAATTAAATTAATTTGTAAATATTGTCGATAAAATGAAAATATAGGTAGTGGATTTTTGAACTCTCGATAAAAAAATAGAAAGTAGAAAGAATTATTATTCATATGATTTATTGAAAATCATATGAATAATAATTTTTAACAAAAATACCCACCAAAATGTTTGGTCATGTCAAAAATAATGCCGAACTTTGCACTCGCTTTTCGGAGGAAAGGCAATCGCAAAGCAAAAAGGCTGAAAGAGA
>N._stephensi_709_foregut__coassemble_744_pt1 | contig 11054 bp, 9 predicted proteins | sample N__stephensi_709_foregut__metabat2_low_PE_014 | metagenome-assembled genome bin N | reverse complement strand
GGTCACCGCCACCCTTAGCCCCCGGATAAGCCAACGCTTACTCCGGGGGCTTTTTGTTACCTTAAAAATTCCGGGGCAAGAAGGTATACGCCAAACGACATGCCTATAGCCCACCGGTCGCCGGGAGTGTCGGTATATCTTGCATAACCGGATAGTGTGGCAAACGGCAGCGTATAACATACGGAAAACTGGCTTAGAATTTTGGGAGTGCCTACCAGTGTGCGTCCATACCTGACGTTCCCTCCTGACTCTTCGCGTATTTCACGCAAAGGCACAAACATATTAAGCCATATGCGCGCCGACAGCCGGTCGTTATACTTGTATATAGGCACTACCCCTGCAGCCGCAAACGAATTGGCATGAAATGCCGAATTAAATGCATTACGGCTCGATGGGGTGGGGTAATATCCGGGAGCCACTACTACGGATGAGGTGTAATCGTCCAAAAGCTTGCGTGCTGACAGCATGACATCGCTCTCTACCCCTAAGGAGAAATGCCGGCTTATGGAGAAGTAATTGCGTGTGACGCTTTCAAGCTGTAACCATCGCTGACGTGAACCATCCACTTCTCCCTTATTTGTGACAGAATGCATCCGACGCTTACCCAACACCCCCATAAGCGTAAATTCGTATGAACGTCCTGTGGTGGGAAAATTCACATCGTTAAGCGTGTTTGATCTATATTTCGCGAATACTTGAGCAAGGTTGAAGTTGATACGATTGCGGTAAGGATGGGTATCGTAATTAGTCAACGGTGCGTAAAAGTTATATTTCAAATGACCTAATCCGGTACCGATCTCGAATTTACCCAGTTGACCTACAGCAATGCCCCATTTAAGGCGAAGAAAATACTCGCTGTGACGCACAAACGCCGGACTGTGATTATCAAAAAACGGATAATCGTCGTGATAATATTTTCGACCCGAAGCCACACCCTCCATCTCCAGTGCCGACGCGAACGGAGTGGGCAGAAACATTCGGGCGTTGAGCATTGCAGCGAGATAACTCTGTCCGGCCCATGCGCTCACTTTAGCCGATACGGCATTATAGCTGAGAGTGGAATATCCTGCCGACATATATACATAGCTTGTGGATGCCGAAGTGAGGTAGCCGCCAACACACACTTTGAGATTATCCTTGACGGAAGCTTTGAGATTAAGCCTGAAAAGCCCCGTAGAGTCAGAATAGAAGGCATGAGGCTGAAGATCGTTGAGTTTGCCGGTAGACAACACGCGATAATACGCTTTCGTAGCATGGTCAATGCTGAAAGTATCAGTCCTAATCCCTTGCATGAAAATATCCCTCATATAAGCGGTCTGTCTCGGGGATGCCCCCGATATATCCACACTGTCAAAACATAAATGCGGAGTCTTGCTCCTGAATGCTTGTCTTCGTGCTGACACCTCTTCTTCAGGTATCCTACCCTTCACCCTCGACTTTATAGAGTCAATCATGCTGATAGCACGGTCGTAGCCTATTTTATATATGGCTTTTGCTTTCGGGAAATCAAGAAGTCCGAACTCATTGAGGTCAAAACTTATCTTTATACCATTTGAGGGGTCAAGGAAATAGTCGTGGTTCTGTATAACGAGATTCTCTATCTGGTCGATAAGAGATGTCTGCGGTCCTATATCCTTGGTGGAAACATCTATGCCAATCACGAAATCCGGATCAAAATCAGATTTCATCACATCGGCAGGGAAATTATCATAGATACCACCATCGTAAAGCAACATGCCATCGAAATATGTAGGCTGGAACACAACAGGAAAACTCATCGACGAACGTATAGCATCGCCGAAGTCGCCTTTTCTTAACACCACGCGCCTATGGGCGGCGGCATCTGATGCACAGCAACGGAACGGCACAAAAAGCATGTCAAAATCCCCTCCGCATTGAGCCGTATAGGATGCAAAAAGCTTCATAAACGCGAAGCTCATGGGAAGAGGGGATATTATAGACGCAGGCACGGCAGTGGAGTCGATAAGCGCCTTATCCGCGGCTGTAGTCACGGGAATAGACACCATCGTAGGTGTCATATTCTCCTTTGTGAAATAATACTCAAGGTCGGGGTCAATCTGCCCTGTAGACCAATATCCGAACTCCTTTGACAGCAAAAGGTCCATCATTTCCTCAGGAGAATATCCGGCGGCGTACAGACCTCCTACTATAGCTCCCATAGACGTACCCGCTATATAGTCGATCGGTATGCCGTTCTCCTCCAAAGCCTGGATTACACCGATGTGGGCTACGCCTTTGGCCCCGCCCCCGCTAAGCACAAGACCTACAGATTGACGTGAAGTGTTTGGCGCTGAGGGTGATTGCGCCTTTATATAAGGTGCGGTAAGGGCAATGATGACAGCCATGTAAAACCATAATTTCTTTCTCATAAATAAATAGTGTTAAGTGTACAATGTATTAACGACTTATCAATATTATTGGTTTAGACTCAATTTGCTGCCCCATATTGTAAAAAATTTCGTAAAATTTCTTCTTACGGTCGATTATGTTGGTCGAAAAAAGAATAAAAAGCGACTTTTTTGCTAATTTTAGGAGATATTAGAACAATAATATGCGCCTTTTCACGTTTAATAAAAAATACTCATTCACATAACTTAGCAATCTCTCACCTCTACTTTCATGGAATTTCTTCTGCAATTAGACACCGACGTGTTTCTTGCCATAAACGGATGGCATGCCTTTATACTCGATCCCATAATGATCCTTTTCAGCCACCGCCATACATGGATATTGATGTATGTGGCTCTTGCATTTGTGTTGTGGTGCTATTTCGGATGGCAGCGCACGCTTGTAGCCATTGCCATAATAGGTGTTTCTGCCGGATTGTCCGACTTTATTTGTGCAAGCTGCATAAGGCCCTTTTTCGAGCGTATGCGCCCATCAAATCCGGAGAATGAGATAAGCGCTTTGGTACACCTTGTCAACGACTACCGAAGCGGTAAGTTCGGCTTCCCTTCATGCCATGCCGCCAATACTATGGCTTTGGCCATGTTATCATCACTGATACTCTGCAACAGAGGTTACACGATATTCATATTCGGTTGGGCTTTGTTGCAATGCTATTCGCGCCTGTATTTGGGCGTACATTATCTCGGTGACCTGATAGTGGGAAGTGCTATAGGTATAATATTCGCATCAATAGTGTACGACATTGTAAGCCGCTATGTGGATTTCAGCGAACGCAATGCCAAAGCTACGACCTTACCTGTGTATCTGGTGGCAGCCGCAATAATGATATACATCGTGTGGACGAGGTAATGGATGAAGCGGGATTTTTTAGGAAATAACATTACAAAATATTATGCACAAAAGGGGCCGCGCCTAAGGCGCGGCCCCTTTTGTGCATATGTAAAAATTTCAGAAACCGCGTATACCCATAATCTCGCGTACATCAGCGAGAGTCTTGGCTGCGCGTACACGAGCCTTTTCGGCGCCTTCACGCACCACACGGCGCAGATAATCGTCATCAGCAAGGATATCGTTGATACGCTCGCGGATAGGTGTAGTGATAGCTAAGATATCTTCGGCCAGTTGTTTTTTGAGGTCGCCGTATCGGATAGAACAGTCGGCATATGCGTCGCGGTATTGCTTCACTATCTCGGGCGTGCTGGTGAGTTCGAGCAAGGTAAAGAGGTTTGCCACCGGCAGAGGCATCACGGAGTTAGGCTCTTTCGGCCCTTCGTCGGTCATGGCGCGCATCACCTTTTTACGCAGTGCCTTGGGCTCGTCGATGAGATAGATGCAGTTGCCTTCGCTCTTGCCCATCTTGCCAGAGCCGTCGAGTCCGGGTACCTTTACCGCGGCCGCACCGAAATTGAAGTTCTGCGGCTCGGGGAAATAATCCACGCCATAGAACGAATTGAATCGACGAGCAAAACGCCGTGTGAGTTCGAGATGCTGTTCCTGATCCTTACCCACAGGCACGAGAGTGGCATGCTGTATCAGGATATCCACTGCCATAAGGGTGGGGTAGGTAAGAAGACCGGCATTGACGCGCTTATTTGTTGACGCGCCGATAATCTCTTTCTCGAAGGCCTCATCATCGTCACTTTCGGCAGAAGGCTGGCTTATACCGAGAGCCTTGCGTGCCTTATCCTTGAATGAAGCCGTGCGCATGAGTTCGCCTATTCCCACGTGCATGTTCAGCAAGAGATATAGTTCGGATATCTCAGGCACATCGCTTTGGATATATATTGTGGCCTTATCCGGGTCAATTCCGGCAGCAAGGTACTCGGCGAGAATCTTTTTTACGGATGCGTGGAGCTGTGCGGGGTCGGGATTTGTGGTAAGGGCATGAAGGTCGGCTATGAAGAAATTACAGTCGTAATCGTCCTGCATCTTCACGAAATTGCGAAGTGCGCCATAGTAATTGCCCAAATGGAGATTTCCGGTAGAGCGGATGCCGCTCACCACTATTTCTTTGCTCATAGTTGTCTGAGGTTTAGATTTGTTTAGACAATAAGAATATTTGCGTGATACGAGCTAAAGCAGCCAGTCAATGCGCTATAAGCAAGTATATGTGCAAAATTAGCAAAATTATCATTATTCCACAAAAAATGATGCCAAATTCGCAGTGTGGGTCGTGTAAATACGTGAGTTTATTGACCCAGTAGGGATGCCAAAAGTTTTATGCCATTGTTGATTTTTTCCTCGCTCATGAATGAGAAATTCATGCGCATAGTGTTCTGTCCCGAGCCGTCGGTGTGGAAAAACTCTCCCGCCACGTATGCCACTCCGGCATCGAGGGCAGTGTCATAGAACTTCACGGCATCGAAACCCTCCGGAAGCTTCAAGAATAGGAACAAACCGCCTTGGGGCACAGTCCACTCCACACCTTCGGGCATATAGCGGCTTAACAAAGACAGCATGAGGTCACGCTTCCCGCGGTATAATGATATGCTCTTTTGCAGATTCTCATCGAGAAGACCGCTATCAAGGAATTCGGCCGCCACATACTGGTCGAAAACAGGAGGACACAGGTCAAGCGACTGCTTGCACACATACACCATATCAAGCACCTCCTCCGGCCCGAACATCCAGCCGAGTCTGAAGCCGGGGGCCATAACCTTGGAGAATGACCCGAGGTGTACTGTCACATCCGGAGCCATCGAGTAGATGGTGGGGATAGGCGTACCCTCATAGCGGAGCTCGCGGTAGGGAGCATCCTCTACAATCAGGAATCCATAATGGCGCGCCAGGTCAGCAAGTATCCGGCGATGCTCCAGTGAGATGGTTTCTCCCGAGGGATTTTGGAAATCAGGGATGATATAAAGAAACTTTATCTTACGGCCATCGCTAAGACATTGCTCTATGGTTTTGGTCCATGCCTTACGGTAGCTCTCAGCATCAGGGGATGCCGACACACCCACAATATGCGCCCTATAGGATTTGAATGACTGCAAAGCCCCCAGATATGAGGGATTTGAAGACAGCACCACGTCACCGGGATCGACCAGCACACGCGTACACACATCAATGCCCTGCTGTGAGGAAGATGTGATCTGCACATTGCGTAGCGGCACATCGTAGCGGCGCGATAAGGCATCACGGAGTTCGTACACGCCTTGGGTAGCCCCATATTGAAATGCCTTGGCTCCGTATTTGTCGATTACTTTGAGCATTATCTCACCGAATACTTTCAGAGGGAAAGTATCGGCAGAGGGATATCCCCCCGCAAACGAGTATATAGCATTGAGGTCAACCCGCTTGAATATTTCACGCACGGGAGAGCGGAAGAAATTATGGGTGTCTTCTGAAAAAAGATGGCTGTAATCCATTTTAAGGGATGTTTTCGATCTTCGGATTGATTTTTCGATTGATTTTCGGGGCTTTTCGAAGATCTTCGAAGGACTTCGAAAGCCTTCGGAAATCTTCGAATTGAGGGGGATTATCTTAGGAGGTCTTCAAGGACGGTGGAGGTAGAGGTTTTGTCGTCGCGGTACTTTATGATTACGGGTGTGTAAATGTGTACTCCGGCCTTTGCTCCGGGACCGCTTGTTATAGGGCGGCTTCCCGCTACCACTACCGCGCCGGCCGGCACGATATTCTGACCGTCAACGCCGCGAGGGGCTAACTCTCCTGTGGTGGCATCGAATATAGGTGTGGACTTGTTGATAATCACGCCTGTGGCTATCACCGCACCCTCTTCTACGATGGTGCCTTCGTATATGCCGCAGTTACCTCCGATAAACACATTGTCCTCAATGATAACAGGGAGGGCGCCTACAGGCTCAAGAACGCCGCCCAATTGCGAAGCCGCTGACAGGTGCACGTGTCTACCCACTTGAGCGCATGATCCCACGAGGGCGTGGGAGTCAATCATTGTATCGGCATCCACATAAGCACCCACATTCACATATGCCGGTGGCATCACTATCACGCCGGGTGCAAGGTATGCGCCGCGGCGCACTGTAGTGCCCCCGGGTACTATGCGCACCTTGTCGGCTGTGCTGAACCGGCGTGCCGGATATGTGTCCTTGTCGGTGAATGAGAATATACCGCTGGGCATATCCACGATTCTGCCTAAACGGAATCCGTTGAGTATCACCTCCTTTACCTTAGGATTTACAATCCATTGACCGTCGATTTTATCGGCTACCCTTATACGGCCGGTCTCAAGGTCGGCCATCATGGACTCGAATATTTCAGATTCTGACATTTCTTTTTGTTTTTGTGGTTGTATAGTGTAGCGGTGCGCCTTGAAGAAACGCACCGCACAATGGCAGTTTTTTATGCCTTTAGTAGCTTTAGCACCTTCTCCATTAATAAAAGTGTGGAGGGCTCGCAGGAGGTAAGTGGCAGTCGGAGTTCGTTCTCGATGAGCCCGAGATAATACAGGGCGCCTTTCACCGGTATGGGATTACTCTCTACAAAGCAGGCATCGAAGAGTGGTATAAGACGGCGGAAGAGTTTGGAGGCGGCGTTGAAGTCCTCGTTCTTGGCCGCGTCGGTAAGGGCCACCATCATTTCAGGCACCACATTCGAAGCCACTGATATCACACCGTGGCCGCCCTCAAGCATAAGGTCAAGGGTCTGGTCGTCGTTGCCGCTCAACACTGCGAAATCGTCAGGGGCATGCGTGATAATCTCTCGTATCTGTGCGAGATTGCCAGAAGCCTCCTTTATGCCTATTATATTATCTATTTCGGCTAATTTCAGAGTGGTTTTCGCGGCCATGTTTATACCTGTGCGTCCCGGCACATTGTACAGCACTATGGGCTTGTCGGAAGCTTCGGCCACCGCCTTGAAATATTCATACATGCCCTTCTGTGTGGGCTTATTATAATAAGGCACCACCACAAGATACATGTCGGCATCTTTAAGCAAGCGCATATTGGCTATAGTGTGGTAAAGCGAATTGGTGCCCACCCCGGCCACGATTGTATGATTAGGGGCATTCTGACGCGTGGTGTCGAGCACGCGCACCTTCTCTTCATCGAGAAGGCAGGGTGTCTCGGCTGTGCTGCCGAGAGGCACAAGAAAATCTATACCGGCCTCTACCTGCCGTTGTACCAGACGGCTGTAAGCGGGATAATCGACTTCGCCGTTCTTAAAGGGCGTCACTAAAGCTGTGCCGCATCCCGAAAGTTTAATCTTTTGCATTGCAGTCGTCAAATATAATGTCCTTAAAATCATAAACGCCTTTCATCCTGTCGGCTTTCAAGGCTGCCTCCACTGCGCCCTGTGCGAACCCCATACGCGAGAAAGCCTCGTGGGTGATGGTTATACGGTCGTCATTGCCCTCGTATCCCACTGTGTGAATACCGGGTATCTCGCCGCATCGCACCGACTGTATGTCGGGGCGGATACCCATACCTTCGTATACTATATCCGCCAAGGACTTTGCCGTACCGCTTGGCGCGTCGAGTTTGTGGCAGTGATGCTTCTCTATTATATACGGGCTGTACCCGCCGGTAGCTGCCATTTTCTCCGATAATAGTTTTACGGCGGCGAAAAGCAGGTTTACGCCTATTGAGAAATTGGATGCGTATACCAGTGTGGTGTCATACGTTTTGAAATAGTCTGTCACCAGTGTGCGTATGTCGTCCCATCCGGTGGTGCCTATTACCGCCGCCTTGAAATTCTCGGCTATGAATTTATAGTTCTCGCGTATTGCTGCCGGTGTGGTGAAATCGATGCACACACATTCCTTGGCAATTTCGGGGTCGAATGACCTTATATCCTCACTTTTGCCGGCACACTCGATGCCTCGCTTTGACAGTACGGCTTCAACCATCTTGCCCATCTTGCCATATCCGCTTATTACAACTTTCATAATGTATGTGGATTAAAGTGATTGATATTCAAAAAGATATTTATGAAGCTCCTGAAGCACCTCATCGAGGTTAACGCGGTCGATCACATAGCTGATATTCACAAGCGACGTGCCTTGTGATATCATATATATATCGATATTGTTGAATGAAGACATGGCCCAGCGCATCAGTCCGCGTTGCATCGCCACGTTCTTGCCTATGATTGATACTTGCGCCTTGTCGGTATGTACCTTTACGGTGGCGAATTCTGACAGAAGCTCCACCACGTGGTCGATTTGCTGGGATGAATCGATGGTGATTGATATATTAGCCTCGGATGTGCTGATGAGGTCGACCGACACATTGCTGTCAGCGAAAATCTTGAACACTTTGCTCAGGAATCCCGACACTTCAATCATGCCGGTGGAGAATATATTGAGCAGATATATGTTTTCTTTGAAAGATATGGATTTTATGCCGTCGTCGATTTGGTCGCTTTGTAGTATAGCGGTGCCTCGGCTCAGGGGATTTGTGGAGTTTAGCACATACACCGGTATATTTTTGGCGATTGCCGGTTCGATGGTGAGAGGGTGTAATACCTTAGCCCCGAAGTGAGCCATCTCTGCGGCTTCTTCAAACGAAAGTCTTTCTATGCTCATCGTGTTGGGCACACGGCGGGGGTCGGCTGTGCGCACGCCGTCCACATCAGTCCAGATCTCGATAGCCGAGGCATTGATTGCCATGCCGATAAGCGAAGCCGTATAGTCGGATCCCCCGCGTCCGAGCACTGTGGGCTGTCCGTCGATAGTAGAGGCTATGAATCCTTGTGTGATTACGGCATCCTTGCCTTTATAGTTTTTGTCTATTTCCACCGGTACGCGCTGTTCTATCTCCGGGATTATAGGCTTGCCTTTCAGATAATCGTTGTCGGTGATTATCATCCGGCGGGCGTCGATCCATGATGTGCGAATGCCGCGTTGGTTCATGGCATGCCATATCACAGTGGACGACAGTATTTCTCCCGTGCCAATTATCTTGGCTTGGCTTCGGGGTGTAAGTTCGCCGAGCATGCATACTGCTCTGACAAGGATTGAGAGGTCATCGCATATCGCGTTGATGCCCTTTTTTGCTATTTCGAGCTGTGAGCCTTCGTCAAGTAATTGTCCGAGGAGGTGGATGTGGCGCTCGCGTAGGGTCTCCACATGGGCCAGAGCCTGTTGGGGATGGCATTTTTTTGCTTCGTCTGACACTCTGTACAGCAAGTCGGTGACTTTAGACAGTGCTGATACCACCACGATGGGTTTCTCTTCAAGTCGGTTCTGCACAATGCCTATGGTGCGTGTAATAGCTTCGCAATTGGCGACGGATGTGCCGCCGAATTTCATTACTATCATAGGTCCGTTGGATTTTTTTTACGTTTATTTGTTTACGAGTTCGTACATTCTCATATAATCTGCCACAGCCTTGTCTATCTCGGCAGCAGTGATAAACTCTTTGTCGGTATGTGCCACATTGATTGACCCCGGCCCATACAGCATCTTATGCCTGTAATTTTTGAGCTGAGGCGCATCGCTGCCGAATGCCACTGTGGTAGTGTCAAAACCGGGAAGAGTGAAGAATCGGCTTGGTGTATCCCCTCCTAATGACTGTACTTCAGTGAAGTCATTGGCAAGACTCTCCATTGTCTCGCATACGAAAGAGTCGGAGGCGAATGTGGTGCGGAAATAAATTCGGAATGTGAGGAGCGAACTTAGGATATTCTGCGGGTTGTGGCTCTGCAGCTCTCCTATATTATATGTGGTGTCACCTAAGATTTCGTCTTTTGGCCATTTGGTGGAACGGATGAGCTCCATGAGGTCGAGAAACCTCTCTACCGCGCTTACGCCATTATGCGGGTATCCGCTATGGCAAGCCTTACCCTTGATGGCTATCTTGAATGATTTGGTGCCCTTTGCCGCTGATGTCATACGGCAATCAGTGGGTTCGCCTACCACGAGATATTCTGTGCCGGGGTATGAGTTCATCACTTTTGCACCGAAAGAGCCGGTCTCCTCTCCGAATATTATGAGTATGGCGAAGTCGGAGGCTCCTTTGCCTTTTAAGGCACGGCAAGTCTCGATCATTGAGAACACCTGCCCTTTGGCGTCGCATGTGCCTCTGCCATGGATGGATACCGGTGCATAAGGGGCGCCTTCCACTTTATATGGTATATACGGGGGCACGGTGTCGAGGTGCGAGCAATATGTGATTTTCGGCTCTCCCCATGAGGCGAGCACGTTTACAGGCTGCTGGGGATTGGCATCTTCGGGTATAAGCTTTACCCGTGCGCCGTCGGTAGACAACACTTCAGCAAGGAAGTCGGCCATTTTGCGTTGCCCTTCCTTGGTGCAAGAGTCGATACGGAGCATATCGTAGAATAGTTGGTAGTCCATTAATCGCTTATGTGTTAGATGTTAGTTTGCGTGATAGTTGAAACAGTGGGCTTTGTGGCACACGTCTTATTGGTTTTAACGGTTTAAAGCTTAAGGATGTTCACTTTTCTACGCCCAAAACAATGTTTTTTTTACTTAATGTGCAAAGTTACGAAAATTTGCCGCATACGGCAATCATAATTTCCGAAAATTATCTCACATTTGCTTTTGCTTTTTCTGCAGGCGGGCATCCGTATGATTTCCGCCTCGCTTTAAGATTTAAAATTGCAATTGTATGTTGTTGAAATATAGTGGTGTGTGGATTTTTAAGAAAAAATATCGAAAAAAATATCGAAAAAATTTGCAC
>N._stephensi_709_foregut__coassemble_738_pt1 | contig 11133 bp, 10 predicted proteins | sample N__stephensi_709_foregut__metabat2_low_PE_014 | metagenome-assembled genome bin N | reverse complement strand
ATCTTGAATTTTGGTTATGAGTTAGGTCACTTTAGTAACTAACACGAGTTTTAACCTCGCGCTTCGTATATCAAAACAAACGAATTGGCAAAAATGTTGAGTTTCCTGTAAAAACTCTAATCACCACGGACGGCCTCCGCCGTTCGATGACCGCAGAGTAGCTGTGGCGGTAGTTGACGACGAGCCGGAAGTGACGGTGTACGATGTGCCCGATGTCATTCCAGGGCAAGAGATGAGCAATCCACCCGAATTACCGCCGAAACCGCCGCCAGGACCGAAACCACCGGGACCGAAACCACCGCCGGGGCCGAAACCACCGCCCGTGCTTGATGATGACGACTTATAGCTGTCCGGGATATTGAAAGATGCCAGCACTACATTTCCGTTCTTTATCGACACTTGCGTACCCCCTGTGATTGACATATTGGTTGACACATATGCCTGTGTAGAAGCAGTGGTGGTGGGCACAGAGTTGCTGCCGCCAAAACCAAGCACCGAACCGCCGGTGATAACCAGCGTGTATCCTTCTTCGCTATTCACGTCGATGCCACATTCTGGGCTGCTCGTCCCTATAGCTACGATGTTGCCGCCGTTGATGTACATATTGCCGTTGGAGTCAAGCCCGTCGTTTCCGGTAGCCACAGCGGTGATATTTCCGCCGTTGATGTACATGTGGCTTGACGAGTTGATGGCATCGTCCACGGTATTCAGCGTGATTGTGCCATCATTGATAGTAAGCGTTTTCTTGCTCTCTATGCCTTCTGACCCGTTACCTTTCGTTTCCACTGTTATATTGCCGCCGTCGATTATCACGTCGCCGTCGGTCTTAATGCCCTTTGCGGATGACTTGTAGTTGCTGTTGAGACGGTCGGTGCTTCCGGTATAATTGTTGTATGTGACACCGTTGACGTATGCGAATACTCCGCCTTCAGTGTGGATTTCTATATCTCCGCCTGATATTGTGAGGTTGCCGTCGTTGCTTATGCCCTTGCCGCCGCCTGATGTGGCGTGCAAGTTAAGACTGCCGCCTGAAATCAGCATGTCCCCGTCGGCGCTTAAGCAAGCCGAGGCCTTTGTTTTGGCTTCAGTGGCATCCCACTTGCCGGTACCTTCTACCTTGGCTGTGATTTCGCCGCCGGTGATTTCGATATTGCCGTCAGCCTTTATGGCCTTTGCTGCTATGGCGGTAGTGGTAACGTTGATTGAGCCACCCGATATAGTTACGCTTCCGGTGTCCTCCACATCTCTGTCGGTATCATCCTTATAAGAAACCTGTATGCCGTCGTCGCCGGTACCGGATATGGTAATCTTTCCGCTCTCCATGCTGAAATACTGGTTACAGTTTATACCGTCCTTTACTGCTGATGTTACGGTGATTGAGGCGTTTTTAAGCGTGATGTATTCCTTGGCGTAGAGTGCGTGCGAAGTGTTGCCGATGAGTGTAAGTTCGCCTTTGCCTTTTATTTCAAGATGGCCTTTGCAAGCAAGGCATCCCTTTTGCGAACCGTTGGCGCCATCCGTCAGGATATTTGATGTGCCCTCTTTTACTGACAATTTTATGCGTTTGCCGTTCTGGATATTGATGGCAGCTCCGTTGGGGTTGGTAAGGGTAAGCCCTACAAGGTCTATTTCTGCCTTGTAAGAGCCCTCGGTATAGAATGAGCCATTGGCCGAATTGCCTGAAAGAGAGTAGGTGATTTCGCCGCAGGTGCTATCCGACACATCGGAGCTTTGTATTATGCTCACATGTCCGTCGGTCACTGTTATGTCAAGATAGCTGGCCAGCATACCGTCAACTGTCACTTTTGCGGAGCCGTCGCTGTATGCCACCTCCACTTCGTTGCCTTTTTGAGTATCGTTGGAGACATACATGCTTGTGATATCTGATAAGGTAAAGTTCTTACCGAGGATATTTAGATATGTGCCGTCGGAGTATGACATATCTCCCGTCTCTGTTGCGGGATATATATAAGTTACGTTGCCTGTCTCGACACAAAAAGATTGCGCCGAAACGAATGTAGGCATACAAAGTGCTGCAGCGATAGCGGTAAGCAGGGTATACTTCTTCATAGCTTTACTTTAAATGTTTTTGTACCTTGTTTTATCAGGTAGTAGCCCGGTGACAGTGTTTTTTTTGCTGATTCAACAGAATCGAAAGAGCCGGCTGATGCACCATCTGTAGTATAGACTTCCACATCACCGGTGATATTGTCAATGGATATGCCGTCAATTCCGGCGGAGCTGTTTGAAAAGTACATTTTTGTCAAGGCAGATAGAGGGAATGACTGTGTACTTTCTGCATTAGTGACTGACAGATTGCCGTTTGTGATATTCATTACTATGGATTGTGCATCCATTGACACCTTTTGGCCGTCAGATGTCTCGAACACAAGCTGAAGAGAAGAATCGGCATATGCGAGACTGCATGCGGCTAAAAGAATCGGAAACAGTAATTTTCTTTTCATCATATTATTGTATATTATTGCTTCGCAAATTTACAAAAGATTACCCTAACGAGTTAAATTTTTTCAATGAATTCCCTTTTTTTACCGATTAATCCAAAGGATTTCATATAATACGCTGCGTTTATTGATAAAATTCATTAACTTCGCGGTATGAAAATCATACCACACCAAATGCGCGGCAAATATAAAGAAAAATGACACTTAAAGGAAATGACATATCTGCCGGACTTGCCACATCTGCCGGACCTGCCACCAAAAGGCATGTCTTTCTGGATGCACTCCGAGGATTTGCACTCTTGGGTGTATGTCTTGCCAACTACCCCGAATTCTCGCTATATGCATTCCAGCCGGAGGCTGTGGCTGATGCCATGCCAAGTGCCGGGGTTGACCGGATAATAAGATTTTTGCAGTGCCTACTCATCGACGGCAAATTTTACACGCTGTTCTCCCTGCTCTTCGGCATAGGCTTTTCAATCATTATCACACATGCTGCCCGGCGGGGAGCTAACGGATTCCGGATATTCTACCGGCGCATGATAATCCTGGCACTGATAGGATGTACACATCTGATGCTGATATGGAGCGGCGACATCCTGCTTCTGTATGCGCTGCTCGGGATGCTGCTACCTCTCTTCCGCAATGTGTCTGACCGAAAGATAATGATTACCGCAACCATGCTGCTGCTTCTGCCTATAATCATAGACGGCATAGCCGAAATGGCAGGAATTTTCCTATCGAAATATCCTTACGATAAGTGGTGGCATTATGCGGGGATATACGGCATCACAGAAGAGAATTTCGGGATATGGCTACGTGATGCCAACGGTTATCGCGAAGTGCATCAGTTTCTTGTGCAAGGAGCCTGGGAGAGAATGTACGAGTTTGTCGACGGAAACAGGTATTTCAAGGTAATGGGTCTGTTTCTGATAGGTTTCGTAATAGGCAGGCACAAGATTTATGCCGATTTGAAATCTCATAAGCGGCTGCTTAAGCATACTGCCTTGTGGGGCTGTGTGGTAGGGCTTCCACTCTCTGTGGTATATGCCTATAGTTGTGTCAACTCGCATCCTATGGGCAATACTGTCCACACGATACTTTACACGGTTAGTGTATATCCTTTGGGCGGTGCCTACGCCGCTTTATTAGGGTTGGTGTGCATCAATCACGGCAAATGGGCGATATGGCGATTGTTCGCTGCCCCGGGTAGAATGGCTCTTACCAATTATATAAGCCAATCGGTGATAGGCATGTTCCTGTTCTATGGCATAGGTTTTGGTTTTGGGGCGGGAGTGGGCCTGGGCTGTACTGAGTTCATAGCTTTGTGCGTATTCGCTTTTCAGATATTTTTCAGCATGGCTTGGCTGTCGGTGTTCAGGTTCGGTCCGTTGGAGTGGGTGTGGCGTATGCTCACTTACGGCAAGTGGCTCAATATAATGAAATAAACGTAATCCGTAATTTTGATTTAGAAATTACGGATTACGCCTATATCATCATTGGCGATAAGTAGGGAATCAAAAATATGAATACTCTTGCTAAATAACAAGCGGATATTCGATATTGTTTTGATTGACGATATGCATTGATGATAGATGGGGGAGGTACGGCTTCTTTCAGGTAGCATATTGTGTGCCGAGTACGGCCAAGGGTATTGTCCTGATCAGGACAATGCCCTTGGATTTTGGGATAGTATTAAAGATTAAGCGATAATCAGTAATCGGAGTCGGCTTTAGAGCCTGAATTAACGGCAAGCCTGTATAGAATCACGGCTAATAATGCTCCGATGAGCGGGCCTACAACCATAATCCAGAAATCGCCCCATGCCGCGGGAGAAAACAACGCGGGACCGAAACTTCGCGCGGGGTTCACCGAACAGTTATCCACCGGGATGCCCACTATGTTCACCAAGCCGAGTGCCAAGCCTATGGCAAGACCGGCGAAATTACCGTAACCTTTCTTCTCGTCGGTAGCCGATAACACTATAAACACGAAGAACATGGTGAGAAGTGCCTCTGAAAGCACAGCCATGCCGGCTGTGGCTCCGGGCTGAAGTACATTGGTGGCGAGATTATTGTAGCCTGTGACTCCGCCGAAATGAAAGTCAATACCGCATTTGCTAAGCCAGAAGAGCATTGCACCGCCCACGGCAGCACCCGCCAATTGGGATATCACATATCCGACGAAATCTTTGCCGGACATCTTGCCCGAACATAACATCGCAAATGATACCGCGGGATTCACATGACAGCCTGACACATTACCGATAGCGTAGCACAGACATATCAACACCAGACCAAAACATAGTCCGATACCGAGTCCGCCTATCGACGGGCCCGCAAGCACAGCGCTTCCACATGCCAAAAGCACCAGAAACATAGTGCCGAAAAATTCAGCCATATACTTTTTCATAGTGGCAATCAATTATTTATATTATCAATTCGTTATTTGTGTTATTAATAGTTCTCTAATGTGTATTTTGTAAAGGAAAATCAAGCGGCTACTAAATTTCCCCTTCTAATTATCAACATTTACACATATATTTTAGTTCGGATTAGGGTAATAAAAAAAGAGACCGAAGTCTCTGTAAAATCATCATATTCCAAATATCATAGTAAATACCATAGATATAGCTATTAGTGGCTTTCATAACGCAAATTTAGTGAAAAAACCACGAAATTTGAAAAATTTCCCGCCAAATTTGAAAATAAATTTGCATAGAAATCGTTAAATTTGCAGTATGAAATAAATGAGCGACATGCTTTTATCACCCGCTTCATAGGGTCAAACAAAATTCACGACTAAAAAGAGAATGCAATGGAATACATAAAATTAAGCAATAGGGTGGAGATGCCCCAGATAGGTTATGGGGCGTTTCTTATACCTCCTGACGAAGCTGAACGCTGTGTAAATGATGCCCTTGAAGAGGGCTACCGCAGCATCGTCGCCATTCCAAAGTCAACCCACAAGGAGCGAATGGCGCAGAACTTCAACATATTCGACTTTGCGCTTACCGATGACGACATGGCAAAAATAGCTGCCATGAATCAGCATGACACCGGCACAGTCGTTTCCCAAGATCCCAAATTTATAAAATATCTTATCGAGACCTATTCATGAAAAGAATACTTCTTGTCATAATCTCTATAACATCAATTATTATGGCACAGGCACAAAACAACCCCACAAAACTGACCGCCACAGAGGCCAACCCCAACCAGACAGCCGGACGCACACAGCTCGGCGATTTCGCTCCAAAGTTTGCGGAACTCAACGACGATGTCCTATTCGGACAAGTATGGAGCCGCACGAACAAGCTTTCAAAACGCGACCGCAGTATTGTGACCGTAACGGCTCTCGTATCAAGCGGTATTATCGACTCATCGCTTACTTTCCATTTGCAGGAAGCGAAGAAAAATGGTATTACCCGCACTGAAATAGCGGAGATACTTACACAAATCGCTTTCTATGCCGGTTGGCCCAAGGCTTGGGGCGCATTCCGTCAGGCAACGGAGGTATGGAAGGATTGCACCGACGCTACCGATGCCAAGGAGAAATTCGAGCAGGAGATGATTTTCCCGATTGGTGAGCCGAACACAGCATATGCTAAATACTTTGTCGGCAACAGCTATCTCGCCCCGGTTTCGTCCGAGCAGGTGAAAATAGCCAACGTAACCTTTGAGCCGGGTTGCCGCAACAATTGGCACATTCATCATGCCACAAGTGGAGGCGGCCAGATGCTTGTAGGCGTTGCAGGGCGCGGATGGTATCAGGAGGAAGGCAAACCCGCCGTTGAAATATTACCCGGTACCGTAATACACATTCCGGCCAACGTAAAGCACTGGCACGGTGCGCAGAAAGATAGTTGGTTTGCCCATCTCGCTTTTGAACTCGACGGTGAGAACACTTCCAACGAGTGGCTCGAACCCGTCAGCGAAAGCGACTATGAAAATTTATAAGATGGTCGTTCAGATCAATCATCCAATGAAAACAATGTTGATGACAGCCGCCATGATGCTTGGAATTTTGGCGGCGAATTCACAAAACTTGAATATGAAAAATCCTAATACAGACACATCCATTGCCCCGAAAGAGCAACTGGAGTTGACACAGGAATGGGACAAAGTATTCCCGAAAAGTGATAAGGTTGACCATAAGAAAGTCACCTTCGTAAACCGCTACGGCATAACGCTTGCAGCAGATATGTACACCCCCAAAGGCGCGGCAGGCAAGCTTCCGGCCATAGCTGTAAGCGGTCCGTTCGGTGCTGTCAAGGAACAGTCAAGCGGTCTCTACGCACAGCAGCTCGCGGAGCGCGGATTCCTCACCATCTCATTCGACCCCTCATTCACAGGCGAGAGCGGAGGTATGCCTCGCCGCGTGGCTTCTCCAGACATCAATACGGAAGATTTCTCGGCCGCTGTGGATTTCCTGATGGTACAGCCCAATGTTGATACCAATCGTGTAGGAATCCTCGGCGTATGTGGATGGGGCGGTATAGCTATTGAGGCAGCCATAAATGACCCGCGCATAAAAGCCACTGTGGCCTCTACTATGTATGACATGACCCGTGTGAGTGCCAACGGATACTTTGACGCAGACAATTCAGCTGAAAAACGCAACGCCATGCGCAAGGCTCTTGCCGACCAGCGCACAAAAGATTATGCCTCCGGCAAATATCAGCGTGCAGGAGGTGTGGTTGACCCTCTGCCGGATGATGCCCCTCAGTTTGTAAAGGATTATCATGCTTACTATAAGACCCCGCGCGGTTTCCATCCCCGTTCAGGCAACTCTACCGATGGGTGGAACACTACCTCCACACTGCCTTTCATCAATTTCAAATTCTTTGAGTATGCCGGCGAACTCGAAAATGCCGTTCTTATTGTACATGGCGACGCCGCCCACTCCTATTATTTCGGCAAGGACACTTTCGCTTTGCTGAAAGGAGATAACAAGCAGATGCTGACCGTGAAGGGTGCAAGCCACTGTGATCTTTACGACCAACTCGACATAATACCCTTCGACGAAATAGCGGCTTTTTACACTGAATATCTGAAATAAACGATGGTTTCTTAAAATATTGCTATGACAAAAATGCACAAAATCATTTTTGTCATAGCTATAAACAACGTAAAATTCTAAGTAGGCAATCAAATTTATAGTTGACGCAAAAAAGAGATGTGGCAACTATAAATTTGAAGCAACGGATTGATTGTTCTACCTGCAAATGCAGTCAATGACCCAAACTCTATAATCGTAGGAGTGCAGTACCCACGAAAGTTGTCAAGCAATAAGGACTTGATGCGCATTATTTTAGACGGATTTGTAAATTAAGTTTGAAATACACATCACCCTCAACTCCTCTATAGAGCGAAGCATACCCATGTTTATGGGTTTTGCCTCGTTCCAGATATGCGTTGGCAAACAAGAAGTCTTCAAAACGGTTTTTATCGTAGAAGTGATAGCAGAGGATTTCGCCGTCTTTCTTGACAACGAGGTAGCCTCCGTTAGCATCGTAACGACCTCTCCACTTTTTGGAAGGCATCATACCAAGAGCGGCAGATGTGAGAAGATGTTTCAGCTTATAGATATACATATCCTCTTTGTCTTCCGTATCGAAGCCGAGAGGATTACTTTCGGCAAGCGGTTTGATAAGATCGGCAAATGTGCGCTCGCCAGTGTTGAACTGTTCAACGAGTAGTTGGGCGATGGTAGGTGCGAGTCCGTTATCCAACATGGCGAGGTTGGTTCGGAAAGTGGCGTTATCCACATGGTCAAATTGCAAGTCTGCGCCTTTGCGACGGATGGCTTCAACGCGATCAATGATTTTTGTTCGCGTTGCAATAGCATTGATTTGTTCGATTTCTTCATCAGAGAAATCCGCCCCAACCACTTTATAAGTGAAGTTGGTGGCACCGATCGCATTGAGCAGAGTTGAATCACCGCCGAGCTGAGATTTAATACTGAAACCAAGGTCGTTGTTCATGCGAGTTCTTTGGTCATGCAACACGATATGAATATCGGTCTTGTCAGAAGAACTTGCTTTGAGAGTTGAGCAGTAAATCTTATCCATGAACGCCTGAGTCTTTGCCAGCGGGAAAGACCTTGCGCCGGCCGGCTTATTCTGCATAGCGGAAAGAAGATACTCGGCTTCACGCAGAAACTTTTCGGCAGAAAGACGGAGAAGTTCGGTGCCGTCAGATTTCTGAATGACGATGTCGGCATTTGAGATGAGATAGTCCTATACGCCCTCTTTCTCTTGGCGTATAATCATAATGATTGGGTAAACCAAATTCTTGATTCTCTTAAGATTTTGGTCGCCGGCATATACTTTGCCATCACCGAGGAGTTTCAACAAGGTGTAAATCTCACTCCATTCACCGATGTTGCCGGTGATTTCTTTATTATCGTCGCTCATAGGGAGAGAATGTTTTTGTCTGATAATACTGAAAGTAATTGTTGAGCAGTCGCTTGAATGGCGGGGACAGCAACAGAATTGCCGAACTGTTTATAAGCTGATGCGTCAGCAACCGGGATTTGAAATACCGGCGAGCCGTTGTCGTCGCTATAAACCGGGTAGCCCTGAAGTGCGCCCCATTCACGCGGTGTCATTCTGCGCCAACCGTCTTTGTTGTATTCTCCTTTGATACGTGTGGTCGGTGTAAGGTCGGTTTGGCGAGTGTCAATAACTATATTGCGTTCACGCCCCATACCACCGACTACGATAGCGTTAGCGACTTCGTTGTCGCCTACAATAGCATAGCCGAAACCATTGCCCTTACTCTCATGGCGGGCCTTATGTCTAATAAGGGTGTCAACATAAGTTGTTGATAAATAATATTTGGATGGTACCGGGTCTTTTTCGCGAATGTCTATGAAATGACGGGTAACCTCTTTCTGTTCGGGATATTGAAAGTCTTCTTTCTTTATGCCGAGATCTTTGCGGAAGCCGACGATGTAAATGCGTTCACGGTGCTGCGGCACTCCGAAATACATAGCATTTACAATCTGAGGGTCGGGAACGACATAACCGACTTCATCAAGTGTATTCAAGATGGTTTTTAGGGTCTTACCTTTATCGTGAATGGCAAGACCTTTGACGTTCTCAAGGAAGAAAGCCTTAGGCTGCTTGCGACGGAGGATTTCAGCCACGTCAAAGAACAATGTGCCTCGGGTTTCCTCGAAGCCAAGCCTCTTGCCGGCAAGAGAAAACGCTTGGCAGGGGAATCCGGCGCACAGAATATCGAAGCCATCGGGAATATACTGCTTAGTCTGCTCTGAGGTTATATCACCAAAAGGCACTTCACCATAGTTGGCGAAGTAGGTCTTTTGAGCTTGTGCATCCCACTCTGACGAAAACACACATTGACCTCCAAGATTTTGCAAGGCCATTCGGAAGCCGCCGATGCCGGCAAAAAGGTCAATGAAAGTGAATTTGGGATTTTCCGGACCGGGGAAAGGAACGTCATTCAAATCATCAAACAAAGAGCGTTGGAACGGACTCATAGGTTCGCATACAACAGAGGTTTCTATATTGACCTTTTTGGGCAGGGGCGAATCACCCCAAGCGTCTATAAGGCTTTGAGCCTTATCTTGATAAATATCGCCATGCGACTTGCCTTTGAGCATAAGGGCATGGGTAACAATAGCAAGTTGAGCCGGGAACGGTATAATAGAACCGTCCTCATAACAAGTACGCTCATCGAATATTTGAACGGGACCGGCTTTCTTATATCCCATATCCATAAGCGTGAAGGTCAATCTATCTTTGCTCATATCGAAGTTCCGTCAGGAGATTTTGAAGCGTTAAATCTTTGGTCTTGGGTTTTAATTGGCATTGCCATATTTCAATTACTCGCCAACCCAACTCTTGGAGCTTGGCGATGTTGATTTTGTCGCGTTCAACATTACCATCAATTTTGGACTTCCAAAATTCGCGGTTGTTGACCGGGATTGTCGCGAAGCGGCAATCTTGGTGCATGCCAAAAGCAACCATTGATGAATATGGCAACCTTGTACTTTGGGAGAACGATGTCGGGTTTGCCGGGCAAATCCTTTCGGTGAAGCCGAAAGCGGTAGCCGTGGGCAAACAAGAAGCGGTGCACCAAGACTTCGGGCTTGGTATTCTTGCCTTTGATGTGCGACATACAGCGACTTCGTTGTTCCTTTGAAAGTACATCGGCCATATTAAAATAAAGGAACTTCCATGTAGGCAGACAGGCGACCAAGCCTTTATACGACTACAAGGAAGTTCCTTAATATGTTGAATATAAGTTTTACTTACATTGATTCTTTGCCAGGGCAAAGCGACATAAAGTCGATGAGGTCTTTGTCTGCGCAAGCGCATATTAGAATGCAAAGTTACGAAATTTTTCTCAGAGTAATGCTATTTTTACTCAGATAGTTATTTTCACATTTGCAAAATCTTTATTTGGAAAGGATTAAAGCCATCGGACGAGGTAATTGGCTTTCATCACGCCTCCGACACAAAAGACCGCTCCACCTTTCATTGCTTTCTTATGAAAAAAGTCCATTTCTGCATTTTATCGGAGTTTGAAAGGTTAAAAATTGCATTTATCGGAGTTTGATATGTCTAAATTTGCATTTTATCGGAGTTTGTTGTATCTTTGCACTAAAAATGAGAGTATTATGGAAACGAATGAAATATATAAGG
>N._stephensi_709_foregut__coassemble_688_pt1 | contig 11651 bp, 12 predicted proteins | sample N__stephensi_709_foregut__metabat2_low_PE_014 | metagenome-assembled genome bin N | reverse complement strand
CGGTAGTGTCGAAATATTCATCGCCAGAGTACGACCCATTGTCGGACAGTAAAATTACAATTAGCACAATCACAGCGACAACACCCACCAAAAGCCATACAAGAGGTGATATTCTATGAGAGGGTGATTTTGGCTTCGCCGATATTTTTTCTGAAAATCTGTGAGGGTTTACCGGTGTAGTTTTTGGTCGGGGCTTTGGTTCTGGCTTTGGCTCCAGTTTCGGAATCTTATAATCTGTATCCTCTGATTTGCTACTTATCGCACTCTTGATTTTACTAATAAACTGCGATATCGTGTCATGCCGTTTTTTCCTCGACGGCGACATGGCTTTGGATATAGTGGGTATGAGATTTGAGGGTATCGATGCCGGAAACGTGAGTTCGTCATCTACTAAGGTGGGGGCTTGCGGGGGTACCACACCTGAAAGGAGGTAGTAGAGGGTAGCGGCAAGGGAGTAGAGGTCGGTCTGCGGTGAGAATTCGCGCACACCGCCGTCGCGGTACTGCTCCATGGGCGCAAAGCCGTGGCTTATGCCTACAGGAGTGGTAGAGGTCTGGTTGCCCTCGGAGTCGTATTGCTTGGATAGACCGAAGTCGATGAGAACGGGGGTGTCGTCCTTGGCGCGCACCATGATGTTGGCGGGCTTGACATCAAGATGGTTGATGCGCTTGGAGTGGATATAGGTGAGGGCCTCGCCTATCTTGGTGATATAGCCTATGGCTTTAGTCTCTGGCAAAGGGCCGCCGGATTTCACCATTTCCGACAGGGATTTGCCCTCGATGTAGTCCATGATATAGTAGGCAGTGCCGTTCTCTTCGAACACGTCGGTGATTTTCACGATATAGGGCGAGTCCATCTCGGCGATATGTTCGGCTTCCTTCAGAAATTTATTCTTCAGTTTATCTACTATCTGCGAGTTGGCATCTGTGGCGCACCGTACCCAACTGGTGTCGGTGTCTCTATTGCATAGCGTCTTGGGGAAGAATTCCTTGATGGCCACGCGCTTTTTGAGCCTCACGTGCACCGCAAGGTAGGTGATGCCGAAGCCGCCCTGCCCCAGTACGCGTTCGATGCGGTAGGTGTTGCTGTGCAGCGTTGAGCCGAGGCTTAGTTCTGTGGTATTGTTCATTATACGGTTGGTATTTCTTTAGTTTTTGTTGATGATTAGGGTGCGTCAGGCAGCATGGAAAGGTGAATTTATTTGCCTTTGTTATAGGGAGATAATACTTACTTTGTTTCGGGCGAATGAATTCGCCCTTCCATGTCGCCTGGTACACATGCTTGTTTACGCTTTTAAGGCCCGATGCGAATAAATAAAATTAATCAAATAAACGAATGAGCTACGCTCTATTCAGAGACTGGCCGCACGGTTCGCCCAATGTTACGGTAGTAATAATCCGTACCGTCGCCGCCACTAAGGAAGTAGAGTAGGCAAGCGTATTCGGCAGCACCACTGACAGTAGAACTCCAATAGTAGCCGCACTCTCCAGCGTATTTGAGCGAGGAACCGTTGCGGAGGCCCGCGGCAGGGAGGAAGATTGACTTGCCGTTGGAGCCTGTCACCTTGCAGCCGTTATTGCCGCCTTGGGTGGTCCATGTCCATGTGCAGTTGTTTAGGAGCTCGTTAAACTCCTCTTGTGTGGGCATACGCCATGTGCCACCCCAATTAGTCCGGGCAGCATCGTAGGAGGGGGTAAGATTGCCTTGGGAGTTGATGATGCCTTCTGATCGCAATTGAGATTCTGATTTGCCGTATTTACGGCTATTACCTTCGGTGTATTCTGATTTTGTGGAGGTCTCGCCCCATGCGAAATATGAGCCGTAGGATTCGGGGGTGGAGGCACCGATGTTAGTGGTGGCCCACTTCACGCTTAGACCGAGGTCTACGTAGCCGTGGTCAGCTATATATCCATCCGGCGAACTTACTTTTGATGATGTTTTGGTTTTGTCTGGAGTTGGCTTTTTTGATGGGCGTTTTATGGGGTCTTGGGCGTAGCCGATGTAGCTACAGACCAGAAGAAAAGCAAGTAGGATAGTTATTGATTTTTTCATATTTAAGTTTATTGATTGGCGGTGTTTTTTTGATTAGGCAGCATGGAAAGGTGAATTTATTCGCCTTTGTTAGAGGGGGATAATACTTTCTTTGTTTCGGGCGAATGAATTCGCCCTTCCATGCCGCCTGATGCGCCTGTTTGGTAACTATTTTTATGGGTTGAGGAGAATAAATCCGTATTCCATCCGATGCATCGGCGTTGATCCGCGTCTTTTTTTTGATGCCGTAGGCATCGGGGGAAGCACAGGCATAGCCTGTGGGGGTAACTTCGGCGCGGATAGATACGGATGCGTCGGATTGAACGCTGATCTTTCTCGGTATCATGGGCGGCATGGAGGGGTGAACTTATTCGCCTTTGTTATAGGGAGATAATACTTTCTTTGTTTCGGGCGAATGAATTCGCCCTTCCATGTCTATTCGATTTTGTTGCCGTTTTTATCGTACCAGTAGCCTTTGTAAGGGGCATCATCTTTGTATATGCCTTCAAAGTATTCGCCGGAGGCTTTGATGGTGTAGCGACCTTGGTGGTAATGATTGTTTCTGAACGTGCCTTTGTAAGTGTCTCCGTTGGAGAGGGTATAGGTGGCCTCGCCTTCCATTATGCCGTTGACGAGTGTGCCGTTGTATACATTGCCTTTGTACTTTCCTTCGGTCACTTCGAAGATGCCTTGGCCATTCGGGATTTTTACGCCATGGTCTACCGCGAACTCGCCAGTGTATGTGGCTTCACCTATGGGTGATTCCCATGGCATATCGCTTACTATGGCGGCGATTGTAGCGGCATGGTTGTTGTTGCTGCTGTCGGTGCAGTTGCAGGTGAGGCAGGCTGTCAGGGAAATCAGGACAAGGCTGCTGAAGAATGTGAGAAAGTTTTGTTTCAACATATGAGGGAAATGATTTGTTCGTTAATTTATAGGCATATTTATTTCACTATTTGTAGGGACATGCCTTCGGCATGTGTGGCAAAACGAGTATTTTAATTGCCTCATTTACAGGAAGCTCTGTTTCATTTTGTTTTACACCATTGTTTCACATGCCAAAGGCATGTCCGTACATTTGGTATGGCAATACTGGTATTATATATTGAATTTACTCGGAAACAGGTCGAATAGGACAGCCATTTTCCCGATTTTGCCATTGCTCTACTTTAACATATTCATTTTGATTAAATAGTATATAAAACGCCCACCATCTGTCAACGAGAGGCTCAAGCGTTATAGGTGAGGTTGAACTAAAATAGTTGCCTAACTCTCCTATACAACCGGGCTTTTCTGATCCTTGATTCCAATCTCCAGCTGTTGGGAAAAAAATAGCTCTACCATTAGGACCCGTAATGCGATATCCATTTATTTTTCCTGATTTTATCAATGTCCATGTACAAAATTCTACCAACTCCTTACATTCTTCCTTTGTGGGCATGCGCCATGTGCCGCCCCAATTAACGTGAGCAGCATCATAATCTGGCATGAGAATACCCTTATCATTTGTTATTCCTTTCGATTGCAGAACAGATGGCTCCATACCTTCAGTTAGGCACGTTTCTTTATTTGCGAACATTGGTGTAGTTTCACCCCATGCAAAATAATCACCATTAGATTCTATAGATGAAGCCCCTATATTGCAGGTTGCCCACTTTAGCCCACTCGGTAATCCTAAATCAACATATCCATGACCATTAATTTGACCGTCAGGTTCACTATTATACTGCGCAGCTTGTGGTTTGTTTTCTGAACGCGGATTATTCATCAAATCTAAGGTTTTTTGCGCTCGCTCACTTCCATTGTCTATAGCGCTTTTTAGCCATTTTTCAGCATTTCCAAATTCATGCGCCCTATAGTATGCGTCTCCCAAAATAGCCTGAGCTTTTACATTCCCTTTTCGTGCAGGCTTATCCAAACACACAATTATATAATCTACATTGTCGTCTATGATTGAAACATTGTCATACAAATCCACTAACTTATTTGTAGCGTCATCCCAATCGTTAAGTGAAGATTTAATATACCATTGGTATGCTTCGTCAAGATTTTTCTCGTATCCAAATCCGAGTTCGTACATTTGCCCCTTCATATATTCAGCTGCGGGAAATTCGCTGTCTGCTGCCTTCGATATTAATGACTTTCCTTTTTCCACATCTTTTTCCACGCCTAACCCTCCAAGATACATCGTGCCAAGAGTGACTTCGTCCATGGCATCCTCTTGATCTACCGCCATTTGAAACCACTCTACCGCCTTTGGAAAATTCTGTTCGACGCCAATTCCCTTGAAATACATCATTCCGAGTTTGCTTTGAGCCAATGGATGTCCCTTTTCAGCTGCCTCCTTATAATAGGTTATGGCATCCTCATACGATTTCTTGTCGAAAAGAGAATCACCAATCTCGTACAACTCACCGATTGTCGGCTCTTTTTTACTTTGCACTTGTTTTGTGGAAGTTGTACTTTGTTTAGTATTCTGTTTTGACTTGTTGGTCAAGACTCCTTGTCCATAAACGCTATACGATGCACCCAAAAGCGCAACGAGCATTAAAATTAAAATTCGTTTCATATCGCTGAATTAGTTGTCTCTACTCCAATTTATAATTCTCAAATATACACTACCGTCTTCCTCTGCTTTTTTAAGCCATTTTTTTGAATTTTCGGTGTCGCCCATTTCTTCGAATATTTCATATAGCTGATACGCACAATCGCCATCTTTAGCATTTTCCGAGCCGAGAGCATACCATTTGATAGCAGAGACGATATCCTTATCGACACCTTTGCCATCCTTATAGATATTTCCAATCTCAAGGTATGATTGATGAAAATTTTTCTCTGAAGCCATAATATACCATTTTAGGGCTTCCGCATAGTCCTCGTCTATCCCATATTGAAACCCAACGTTAAACATTCCCTCTCCGCTTCCATTGTCAGCAGCTTTTTTATACCACTTAAGCATTTCGTCAGAGTCAGGCTCTACACCATACCCGGCTCCATACATTTCAGCTAAAAGACATTGTGCTTCAGGGTTTTCACCATTCGCTGCTTTTAATATGATAGGGAAAGCCTCATCATATTTCTTTTCGTCATAAAGACTCTTACCTTGCTCGAACAGTTTTCTCAGCTGAGATTCTTTATTCGCTTGGGTTTGATTTTTAGTGGGTTTGACATTTGCACTTTGGGATGATCTCGTTTGAGAACTTATGACACCCTGTGCGCTGGCATCCACGTAGCAGATCGATATAATTATCAATCCTAAGTAAAAAATTAATTTTTTCATTTTCATTATTTTATTATGACTTATTTTGAGACTGGTCGAATTGGTCGGCCATTACTTCTGCTACCCCAACTAAAATTATAATAATCATTAGAGAATTGCAATCCATTGGCATTACTATCATACTGCTCTGCTAATGAACTCCAATAGTATCCATTTTTTCCATCGGAATTTACGATTTGACCAATTTTATATCCTGAAGCTGGTAAAAAAATTGAATTTCCATTTTTTCCGATGACTTTATATCCTTTGTTTTCGTTATCAATCCACTCCCACTCACAAAGGGTTATCAGCTCTTCAATATCCGCCTTTGATGGTAATTTCCACGAATCCTGCCAAATTACTCTTGCAGCATCCGCCGCCATTGTAAGACGCATTGAAGTATTCATTATCCCTTGCGACTGAAGTTTCTTATCTGAATTTACGCTTGTTATACTATTCTCTTTAGTATACTTTTCTTTAGGTTTTGTCTCGCCCCAAGCAAAGTAATCTCCAGCTTCTTCCGGTGACTTTGCCCCAACATTGCAAGTTGCCCATTTCAATCCACTTGGCAATCCAAGGTCAACATAGCCATGTCCGTTGATGTATCCGTCAGGTTCGCTGACGGTTACTTTCGGAGTAGATTTCTTTGGCTTGTTCGTTTGCATTTGCTGTTTAGTTGGTCTTGTCACTTGACCTTGTCCATAGCTATTTAAACAGCATACGATTAAAAGGGATAATGTAGCGATTATTGTCTTGTTCATATATAGATTTAGTTATAGAACCGTGGCATAGCGTTAATGGTAGAATCGGATGAGCTACGCTCTATTCTGTGACTGGCCTGATTGGTAGCGCATACATCCTTTTTTGGGTAATTAAGCTTGAAGAATTTTTACTCATATGAACATAATCACTATTACTTTTCCCTTCTGATGTCCAATATTCTCCATATTCGTTATCATGTTCAGAATAAGAGTATTGATAGAATCTATATCCAGCAAGTGGTATTATAATAGCTTTTCCTGAGGGTCCTGTAAACTCAGCAAATTTTTTTCCATCTATATTTACCTCCTTATGTGTGCAGAAAGCTAAAAGCTCTCTCCAATTTTCTTTAGACGGCATCTTCCATGATGCTTTCCAAAAATAAGCAGCAGCATCGTACTGAGGATTACCGGAAATATCCATATCCTTATTAAGATGACCGTCAACACCACCCACTGCCGGTGTGATGCTTCCCCAATCGAAATAGTAGCCTATTTCATTTGGAGTTTTTGCGCCCACATTGCATGTGGCCCATTTCAGACCACTGGGCAAGCCGAGATCTACATAATCATGACCATTGATTACTCCGTCAGGTTCGCAAAATATATATATATACTCCTTTTTCGATTCTTCAGGTTTTGAATTTCCTTCAGTTGCATTATTTACCCCTTCAACTTTCTTTCCCGATGTTGTGTTTCCGGTTTGTGTTTTCTTCTTTGTTTGAGTTGTCGATTGTTTTGGAGTTTGACGGGATACTGTATTTTGCGCCGAAACTGCCATAGTACATCCTATCAGTAGGATGGTGATAATTGATAATAGTTTTTTCATATTTTTGTGTTGTTGTTTTGTTGTTTAATATTGCGTATTTTATGTTAGTGTAAGAGTATTTGGGTATTTTATGACATACTTTAGCGTTTAATTTACCCCATTTACAGGCTAGTATTTACTCGCCTTTGTTAGAGGGAGATAATACTTTCTTTGTTTCGGGCGAATGAATTCGCCCCCTCCATGTCGCCTGATACGCCTGCTTGGTAACGATTTTTATGATTCGATGCGAAAAATCCGTATTCCATCCGATGCATCGGCGTTGATCCGCGTCTGTGTTTTTTGATGCCGCAGGCATCAGCGGAAGCACAGGCATAGCCTGTGGGGATAACTTCGGCGCGGATAGATACGAATGCGTCGGATTGAACGCTGATCTTTCTCGGTATCATGGGCGGTATGGAGGGGTGAACTTATTCGCCTTTGTTATAGGGAGATAATACTTTCTTTGTTTCGGGCGAATGAATTCGCCCTTCCATGTCGCCTGGTACGCCTGCTTGGTAACGATTTTTATGGTTTGACGCGAACAAATCATGGATTCGGCTGTCCTTAATTAGTCGATTTTGTTGCCGTTTTTGTCGTACCAGTGGCCTTTGTCGGGGGCGCTGTTCTTGAAGGTGCCTTCGAAGTATTCGCCGCTTGACTTGATGGTGTAGCGGCCTTGGTGGTATTCGTTGTCTTTGAATGTGCCTTTGAATACGTCGCCGTTGGCGAGGGTGTATGTGGTCTGGCCTTCCATTACGCCGTTGACAAACTCGCCGTCGTAGACGCAACCTTTGTACTTGCCCGACTTGACTTCGGCCACACCTTTGCCATTCGGTATCTTCTTGCCGGTCACGGAGTCGATAGCCACATCGCCGGTGTATGATGTGTCGCCTATTTTTGAAGTCCAGTACAGATCGGTCACAGTGGGCGTGGCTTTCACCGTATTAGCCACTTTCACCGTCAACGAGTCAACTGACGGACGGTCGGGGTCATCGCCCTTGTGGCCCATCAGTGCAAATACCAATACAGCCGCAACGACCACTATGCCGCCAATGATGGCATATATCTTACCGCCGGATTTCGGTGCGGGCGTAGGCGCATGAGGGTTTGGCTTAGGCGAAGGTGCGGGTGTCGGTGCTGGTTTTGGCGCGGGAGTAGGCTCCACTTTCTTTCTTGCGAATTCGGTATCCTCGTTCACCTCCTCGCTACCCTGCAGCTCGCGGACGAACTCGCCCACTGATTCGTGGCGGTTGCGGCGTATGGGCGACATGGCCTTTGAAATCGGAGATATCAGTCTCTGCGGGATAGTCGACGGGAAGGTGAGTTCGTCCTCCACAAGCTTTATGGCCTGCGGTGGTATGGCGCCCGAAAGTAGATAATACAAAGTGGCGGCGAGCGAGTAGAGGTCGGTCTGCGGCGAGAATTCCTTGACGCCGCCGTCGTTGTACTGCTCCATGGGCGCGAAGCCGTGGCTGATGCCGGTGGGCGTGGTAGAGGTCTGGTTGCCCGACGAGTCGTACTGCTTGGAAAGACCGAAATCGATGAGTATAGGGTTATCGTCGGCGGCGCGCACCATGATGTTGGCGGGCTTCACGTCGAGGTGGTTGATTTTGTGGGCGTGGACGTACTCCAGTGCCTTACCCACCTTCTCTATATAGGCCACGGCGCGGTCGGGCGACAGCGGCCCGTGGCGCTTCACCATCTCGGAGAGCGACTGCCCCTCGATGTAGTCCATCACATAGTAGGCGGTGTTGTTCTCCTCGAAAGCGGCATGGATTTTGATGATGCCGGGGTGGTCGAACTTGGCGATATTGCGGGCCTCCTTGAGGAACTTCGCTTTCAGACGTTCGACAAAATCCTTGGCGCTTTGCGTGCCGAGTGTCACATGGCTTGTGGCTGACTCGCGGTCGCAATAGTCCTTGGGGAAGAACTCTTTGATGGCCACCAGGCGGTCGAGGTTGAGGTCGGTGGCGAGATAGGTGATGCCGAAGCCGCCTTGTCCGAGCATACGCACAACGCGGTAGGTGTCGTGGCGCAGAATGGCGCCGGGTTTAAGTCCTGTTGTATTATTCATGATTTTAATTTGAAGCCCCTTTTAGCGGGTACTTGCCTGTGGGTAAAGGGTGCGGATGGGATTATATCTAAACTTGAGCATTTCTCTTGAGAATACGCCTATGCCGGTAAAATTTCTGTTGTTACAAAATAAGACCTTTCTGATGCAATAGCTTCTATAATGCGAAAATACGCCGAGAAAAGAATTGACCGAGCATACAAGACTTTTTACGTTGTCATATCCGTTTACATTTGTTTTCTTACGTATTCTCCGTAAAGTAGAATTTTCGATATAGATTCTGTATGGCTTAACGAATGCTCCCAAAAAATGGATAGCAACAAAGAATACGTGGTCTTATAAATCTGCAGATCTGTGTATAGTGCCATAATCGGATTTCAGTGTCAGATACGTTATGTTTAATTATTCAACAATTTCCTTAATTCAGAAAGAAACACTACACACTCCACCATGGATTTACTTTCTAAAGGGAATTGTCTGATCATGCGCATTGCCTCGATTTCCGCCTCTCTTCCTGTAAGGTTTAGGGAGAAATAATCCGCTTTTGAAGAATCCACTGTTTCAACAGATAATTTCCACGCCTCATAATTCTCCTCATTTGGAATTTCTTCGTCTTTTAAAATTATGTCAAAGCCATACTCAGTTTTATTGGAGACCCTATCACCTATGTTGTCGAACAGATTTTTTTCTGGGAACCCGATATAATAAATATTATCTTCCAGTGATTTTGCATACTTTCTGATTACCTTATATTGGGTAATACATGATTGGAACAACCATGCAGAATGATTATATGCTCTGTAAAATCCTCCGGATTTTACAAGACGGATTGTATTTATCGGGGCTTCAGCCTCGAATTTCACCATTTCTGTATATGAGGGCATTTTTCAAAATTTTTCGACCCGCTTCGCGGGATTTGATGCATCGGGCTTTTAAGGCCCGATGCGAATAAAAAGAATAAATCAGATAAATCGGATGAGCTACGCTCTATTCTGAGACCGGCCGCACCGAACGCCCGTAGTAACGGTAGCTCCAGCCCGAGCGGTGACTGCCGCTATTGAAGTAGAGGTAGTACGCGCGATCAGTACCATCGAAGACAGAAGAGCTCCAATAGTCGCCACCCTCGCCGGCGAGGTAGAGCGATGAGCCGCAGCGGTAGCCCGCGGCAGGGAGGAAGATAGACTTGCCATTGGATCCTGTCACCCTGTAGCCGTTCTTGCCTCCTTGGGAGGTCCATGTCCATGTGCATTTGTTCAGGAGCTCGTCAAACTCAGCTTTTGTGGGCATACGCCATGTGCCGCCCCAGTTTGCACGGGCGGCATCGTAGGAGGGTGTGAGGATGCCACCGGGGTTTATTATGCCTGACGACTGCAGCTGGGATACCGATTTGCCGTAGGTGCGGCTATTTTCTTCGGTATACACCGACTTCGTCGACGTCTCGCCCCAGGCGAAGTACGAGCCATAGCCTTCGGGGGTGGTGGCACCGATGTTTGTGGTGGCCCACTTCACGCTTAGGCCAAGGTCTACATATTCATGACCGTTTATCATACCGGTCTCCTTCTTTCTTTCAGCTTCCTGCTTGCGCTTCGCTTCCTCTTCTTGCTTGCGCTTGGCTTCCTCTTGTTTGCGCTTGGCCTCTTCTTCTTGCTTGCGCTTGGCTTCAGATTGTTGGGTTTCCGTTTTATCTTTCTTTGGTCGGGTTACAACACCTTGGGCGTAGCTGTCGTAGCTAAGGCACGAGAGAAAGACGAACAAGATTGTTATTGATTTTTTCATATTTTAGTTTATTGATTGGCAGTGTTTTTTTGATTAGGCAGCATGGAGGGGGTGAATTTATTCGCCTTTGTTTGTGGAAGATAATACATTCTTTGTTTCGGGCGAATGAATTCGCCCTTCCATGTCGCCTGGTGCGCCTGTTTGGTTCAGATTTTTATGGACTCATGCAAATAATAATCGCTTTGTTTCGGGCGAATGAATTCGCCCTTCCATGTCGGTTATTTTTCGACGAATTCGCATTTGCAGTGGGGGCAATGCATAGAGTACTGTGTCTTCATCAACTCATAAGACATATTCCCGAGAAATTTGCCACATTCCGGATTAGGGCACACAAAATTACGCGTGTACTCAAGATTGGTGGCATCAGCATCTTCAATGCTTGTATCTTTTATCCTCATATACATTGATATGAAGAACACGACGAATCCCACCACAGGTAGTATCCACGTATAATCCTGGGCGGTCTCACCCATCCCGAATTTATTGGCAAAAGCGGCAAAAGCACTACCGCCGATAGTAAAGAACATACTGCAACTTGCGAGTATACCCAACTTCTTCTGCTTGCGCTGACGTTCTAATGCCTTGGAGTGGTAATCGTCATATATAAGCTTCAGATGTTTGATATTGAATTTCTTAGCCGGTTCAGAATTGACGGAATTGCCTCCGTTTCCTCCTAATCTGTTTTTTGCGCCTTGCACCGGTATACAGCCGAGTTTCTTAGCCGTCTCTATCACCACCGGGAGGTTGATATTGAATCGGTCTTTACCGAGTTCGACGGTATTTGAGGGGAGTATGCGCTTGGAGGCTATTTCGGATCCGTTGACGAAAGTCACGTTCTGCGACTTAAGATTGGTGAGCGTCATATTGCCGTTCTGGTCAACGGCAATCTGAGCGTGACCCACGCCCTCGGCCACCTTACAGCGGCTTACGCAGGCGGGCACACTTCCG
>N._stephensi_709_foregut__coassemble_681_pt1 | contig 11673 bp, 7 predicted proteins | sample N__stephensi_709_foregut__metabat2_low_PE_014 | metagenome-assembled genome bin N | reverse complement strand
GTTTTTCGGGGTGCGAGATTCTGCATGAGCCATTCTGAAATTAACGAACTATTGTAAATGAATACCTTGATAATTTGTGCAAACTATAAACCTATAAATGTCCATATTTCACACTTATCCGCCTACGCGCCTTCTTACCCACAAAACTTAAAAGATTATTTGAAAAATTAGATGATATAAGAAAAAAAGATTGTAACTTTGCAACTTTGAAATAGGTACTAAACTCACATTATATGAAAATAGGATTTGACAACGACAAATACTTAGCCATACAGTCGCAACACATCAAGGAACGCATCTCAGAATTCGGTGATAAGCTATATCTTGAGTTTGGCGGCAAACTCTTCGACGACTATCACGCCAGCCGCGTATTCCCCGGTTTCCAGCCCGACAGCAAGCTGCGTATGCTCCTCCAGCTTAAAGACGACGCTGAAATAATAATGGTAATCAGCGCCGTGGATATCGAGCAGAAAAAGATGCGCACCGACCTTGGCATTTCCTATGAGGATGACCTCCTGCGCCTGCGCAAGGAGTTTACCGACCGCGGGCTTTATGTGAGTTCGGTGGTTATCACACATTACAACGGACAGAAGAGCAGCAACAGATACCGCGAGCGTCTTGAAAAGCTCGGCATAAACGTGTATTACCACTACCTTATAGAAGGATACCCTACAAATATCGACCTTATCGACTCGGACGAAGGATTCGGGCGCAACGACTTCGTGCGCACATCCCGCCCACTAATCGTGGTGACGGCCCCCGGCCCGGGAAGCGGCAAAATGGCCGTATGCCTCTCGCAGCTATACAACGAGAACCGCCGCGGCGTGAAAGCCGGATACGCGAAATTCGAAACCTTCCCCGTATGGAATCTGCCGCTGAAGCATCCTGTGAACGTGGCTTACGAGGCAGCCACCGCCGACCTCAACGACGTGAACATGATCGACCACTTCCATCTTGAGGCATATGGCAAAACCGCCGTTAACTACAACCGCGACATAGAGATTTTCCCTGTGCTCAATGCCATATTCGAGGGAATATACGGCCAAAGCCCGTACAAATCGCCCACCGACATGGGCGTGAATATGGCCGGATACTGCATAAGCGACGACGAGGTGTGCCGCGAGGCCTCGCTCCAGGAAATCATACGCCGCTATTATGCTGCCCTGTGCGCTTCGGCCATGGGCAGAGGCACAGATGCAGAGGTCAACAAGATAAAGCTGCTCATGCGCCAGATGAAAATCACCACCGACTACCGCAAAACCACCGTGGCAGCCCGACGAGTGGCCGACGAGCGCGGAGGAAGCGGCGCGGCCCTCGAACTTTCTGACGGCACCATTATAACCTCACACTCATCCGACCTTTTGGGCGTAAGCGCTGCCCTGCTGCTCAACACCACCAAACATCTCGCCGGAATACCCCACAGCGAAAAACTGATACCACAGCGTATGATCGAGCCTATACAGATGATGAAGACATCAATGCTGCACGGCAAGAACCCGCGCCTGCACACCGATGAAGTGCTTGTGGCCTTGGCTGTGCTTAGCGAGACCGACGACAAATGCCGCAGAGCCCTTGACGCCCTGCCTCTGCTCGACGGATGCCAGATACATGTCACCGGAATGCTCAGCGAAGTGGATCGCAAGATATTCAAGAAGCTCGGCTGCGAAGTGACATTCGACCCTGTGCATAAGTAATCGGCAGCACCTAAGCCCGCACACTAAAAATCCGCGGCATCGCGCCATGCCAAAGGCATTCCCACTTTCTCGTGGATGCCTTTGGTGTATCCCGATTTAGTTAATTATTCAGAAAAAGGACGAGATAAGAGGGCAAAGCGCACTCCTAAGTGTTGTATATTTCAAAGAAATTCATTAACTTTGCAGAGTACCTGAATCGTACAAGAAAACTAAAAAAAACGTACACGCATGAAGATATCAAGACACATATTAGCATTGTGCATAGGCACCGCCCTTATGGCGATACCGGCTACGGCACAAGCAGGAGATTCTCTTGCGAAAGAGGCGACAGCTCAAGAGACGCCCGTGATAAAAGCCCAGCCCGGAGGCATTGCGGTCGATGTGTACGACCCCGAGGCCTCTCATGTGATAATATACGCCCTCACCGGACAGGTGGTGAAGCAATTAGATCTGCCACAGGGCACCACTATCATCGACCTCCCGTCGGGATACTATATAGTGCGCATCGGCCAGACCACAGCCAAAGTGGCTGTGAAATAGCACCGGGCTTACTACGTATCACACTTTACGCGGATTTTTTGCCGCTACACCTATTTCAGCATCAAAACCAAAATTCTTACTTACTAAAATGTCAATTTCAGAAAAAATCAAAGCAGTCGTGATAACTACGGCACTAATATTCGCACATTCGCTACTATTCGCGCAGAACCCCGACGCAAAATACGATAGCTACCCATCATACGACGGCACCGACCTGGAGCTCACCGTCGATGCCACCGGCACGCACTTCGCCCTTTGGAGCCCCGAGGCCGAAGCCGCAGAGGTGCTTCTTTATGACACCGGACGGAATACCCCTGCCTACCAGACTCTGCCGATGACCAAAGGCGCCAACGGCGTGTGGCGCGCTGCCGTGGCACAGCAACTCTACGGCAAATTCTACACATTCCGCATCAAATATGACGGCAAATGGCTCGCCGAGACCCCCGGCGTGTGGGCCAAGGCCGTGGGTGTAAACGGCCAACGCGCCGCTATCATAGATTTCGACTCCACCGACCCGGAGGGCTGGAATCTTGACAAGGGCCCGGAGCTGAAGAATCTCACCGACGCGGTAATATACGAGATGCACCACCGCGACTTCTCAATCGACCCCTCATCGGGCATTGCCAACAAAGGCAAATTCCTTGCCCTCACCGAGCAGCAGACCAAAAGCGTGCTGGGCGACAAGACCGGCATCGACCACCTGAAGGAACTGGGCGTGACCCATGTGCATATTCTCCCGTCGTACGACTACAACTCTGTGGACGAGACGAATCTGCCCGCCAACCAATATAATTGGGGGTACGACCCGTACAACTACAACGCGCCTGAAGGCTCATACTCAACCAACCCATCCGACCCCGCCACACGCGTGAAGGAGATGAAGGAGATGGTGAAGGCTCTGCACGATGCAGGTATAGGCGTGGTGATGGACGTGGTGTACAACCACACGGCCAACAACGATGACTCTAATTTCTCGCTCACTGCCCCGGGGTATTATTACCGTCATCGCCCCGACGGCACATACTCCGATGCTTCGGGATGCGGAAACGAGACCGCTTCGGAGCGCCAACAGATGCGCGACTTCATAATAAACTCCACAAAATACTGGGCTGACGAATACCATATCGACGGTTTCCGCTTCGACCTTATGGCAATCCACGATATTGAGACCATGAACGAGGTGGCCGCCGAACTAAAGAAAATCAACCCCTCGATATTCGTGTACGGCGAGGGCTGGACTGCCGGAGACTCGCCCTTACCGGTAGAGCAACGCGCCCTGAAGGAGAATGTGTCGAAGATGGAGGGTATAGCCGTATTCTCCGACGATATACGCGACGCTATCAAGGGGCACTACAGCAATGCTGAGGAGCGCGGTTTCGTCACCGGCAAGCCCGGCAACGAAGAGACCGTGAAAATCGGAATCGTGGCCTCCACGGCTCACCCGCAGGTGGACTACAGCAAGGGCAACAACTCCAAATTCGCCTACGCCACCTCGCCCGAGATGATAATCAACTATGTGTCGTGCCACGATGACCTGACACTTACCGACAAACTCGCCAAATCGATGCCCGGAAGCACAGAGGCAGAGAGGCAGAGGGCGGCACGTCTGGCACAGACCATAGTATTCACCTCGCAGGGCACTCCGTTCATGTTTGCCGGCGAAGAGGTGTTCCGCGACAAAAAGGGAGTGCACAATTCCTATAAAAGCCCCGACTCCATCAACGCCATCGACTGGACGCTGAAGCATAAGAACGCCGACCAATTCGAATACTACAAGCAGCTCATCAGCCTGCGCAAGCAGCATCCGGCTTTCAGAATGACCACGGCCGAGGATATAGCGAAGCATATAGTGTTCGACGAGGTGGATCAGGACAATGTGATAAGCTATTCTATCAAGGACAATGCCAACGGCGACGAATGGAAGGAAATCAAGCTCGTGTTCAACGGCAACTCTACCCCCGTGACTGTAAACGTGCCTAAAGGCAACTGGACTATCATCGCGGAGGACGGACGCATCAACGCCGAAGGCCTCGGACAGAGCAAGGGCGGTAAAATCACCGTACCCCCCACTTCGGCCCTGATACTCAGCAGATGACCGATCAGCTACATAGAGCAATCGATAAATACGGTCTATTACTGACCGGATTTATCGGTTGCTTTTTTTAATCCGGATTTTAACCCGCAAAAACCAACCAACATTATCTCACATATTTCACACATCATGAACAGACATATTTTAATCGCAGCCATCGCAGCCATGCCTCTCTCCGCCATGGCCATCACCCCGCTATGGCTTCGCGATGCGAAAATCTCGCCCGACGGCAAAGAGATAGCCTTCACTTATAAAGGCGACATATGGAAAGTGGCATCATCAGGAGGCCAGGCCACGCGTCTTACCTCCGGCGAATACTACGACACCACACCCATATGGAGCCCCGACAGCAAGTATATCGCGTTCGCAAGCGACCGCCACGGCAACGACGACATATTCATCCTCTCGGCCAACGGCGGCCTCCCTACCCGACTCACCTTTAATTCGGCCACAGAGACCCCGGAATCGTTCTCGCCCGACGGCAAATACATATACTTCTCGGCCGCTATACAGGACCCCGCGAAAAGCGCGCTGTTCCCGGCCACTAAGATGAGCGAATTGTATAAGGTGCCGGTGAAAGGCGGAGCGGCCACTCAGGTGATAGGCACCCCGGCGAAAATGATTGATTTTGTGCCAGGCTCATCAGATAAACTGCTGTATCAGGATGTGAAAGGCAGAGAGAACGAATGGAGAAAACACCAGAACGCCAGCGCCACATCTGACATATGGTGCTACGACCTGACCACACGCAAGCACACAAATCTCACATCGCGTCAGGGCGAGGACCGTAACCCCGCTGCCACAGCCGACGGGTTTTATTTCCTGAGCGAACGCAACGGCGGCTCCATGAACGTGTACTACGCACCATTGGCCGACCCTTCGCAAGCCAAGGCACTGACTTCATTTAAGGAGCATCCCGTAAGATTCCTGTCTCTTAGCGACAATGGCACCCTCTGCTATACCTACGACGGAGAGATATACACGCAGCAGCCGACAGGCAAACCCTCAAAGGTGAAAATCGAACTCACCGACGATTATGTGGAGAACCCCTATAAGATGGCGGTGCCGCGCCCGTCGGAGGTGGCCGTATCTCCCGACGGTAAATCTATAGCTTTCATTTCGAGAGGCGAGGTATTCGTGACTTCGGTGGAATACAAAACCACCAAGCAGCTAACTCATACGCCCGAAGCCGAAAGGTGGGTGGAATGGGGCGACAGCTCTAAAAGTGTGATATACGCATCCGAACGCGACGGCATATATAATATTTACGAGGCCAAGATGGGTCGCAAGGAGGATCCGAATTTCCCCAATGCCACAATCATAGAAGAGACCGCTCTATTCAAACCCGACGGGCACGAGCGCACGGTGCCGCAAATCTCACCCGACGGCAAGAAGCTGGCATTTATCCTCGACCGCAATATATTGGCCGTAAAGGATTTGGAATCCGGTAAGGTAAAAAAACTTACCGACGGCACCACCTATAAGCAGCGCGACGGCGGCTTTGACTACAAGTGGAGTCCTGACAGCAAATGGATTGCCCTCGAGGTATCGAATCGCGACCCTTACACAGATGTGGCCATAATAAATGTGGAGGACGGCTCGCTCACCAACATCACCCGCAGCGGATACTTCGACTATAACCCGGAATGGGTGCTCGACGGCAACGCACTGCTCTACAAGTCGGAGAAATACGGTATGCGCAATCATGCCTCTTGGGGGTCGATGTACGATGTAATGATCGTATTCCTCAACCAGAAAGCTTACGACAATTATCTTCTCAGCAAAGAGGATGCGGAGCTGGCTGAAGAAGAAGAGAAACTGGCAGCCGCATCTAAAAAGGACGACAAGAAAGACGATAAGAAGAACGGCAAGAAAGCCGACAAGAAGGATGACGGCGAAGAAGACGATGACAAGAGCATAAATGTGGAGCTTGACGGCATAGAAGACCGGATAGTGCGCCTCACTCCTTTCTCTTCCGAACTTTATGGCTCAATGATCACCCCCGACGGGGATAAGCTGCTGTTCATCACCGACGGCGGCGACAATAATATGCTATGGGAGCTGGATTTGCGCAGCGACGATTTGGATATGGTGAAGACCATATCTCCCGGCCTCACCACTTTCGCCACTTCCCGAAACGGAAAGAAGTCATTCCTGCTGGGTCGCTCGATGCAGCAGTTCAACACCTCAAGCTACAAGCTCACGCCTATAACATACAGCGCAACCATGACGGTGGATCCGGCCGCCGAACGCGAGTTCATGTTCGACAACATAGCCCGCGAAGAGAAGCAGCGTTTTTATGACGTGAATATGCATGGCGTGGACTGGGACAAACTCACCGCCCACTACAGGAAATTCCTCCCGTACATCAACAATAACGAGGACTATACCGAGATGCTCAGCGAACTTTTAGGCGAACTTAACGTGAGCCACACCGGCGCGCGTAATCGTTCTGCCTCAACGACCAACGCCGACCGTACAGCCTCGCTTGGCCTGCTTTACGACATGAGCTACAACGGCGACGGCCTGCTGGTGGACGAAGTGGTGGAGAAAGGTCCGTTCGACAAAGCGGCATCTAAGGTGCATCCGGGCGTAATCGTAAAAGCCATCAACGGCGAGAAGATAACACCTGCCAACGACTATACACTACTGCTCACCGACCTTAGCGGCAAAAAGACTCTCGTATCATTTACCGATCCGGCCACCGGGGAATCCTGGGACGAGGTAGTGAAGCCCATAAGTTCATCATACATGAGCGACCTGCTCTATAACCGCTGGGTACAGGCCCGCGCCGCTGATGTGGACCGCTGGAGCAACGGCCGCCTGGGATATGTGCATATAGAGTCGATGGGCGATGACTCGTTCCGCGAGATGTATAGCGATGCTCTCGGAAAATACAGCGACCGCGACGGTCTGGTGGTGGATATCCGCTGGAACGGCGGCGGACGCCTGCATGAGGATGTGGAGGTGTTCCTGTCGGGCGAGAAGTATCTCACGCAGGTGATCCGCGGAAATAAGAGTTGCGACATGCCTTCCAGGCGCTGGAACAAGCCCTCAATCATGCTTATGGATGAGGCTTGCTATTCTAACGCGCACGGCACTCCATGGGTTTACAGAAACCGCGGCATCGGTAAGCTCGTGGGTATGCCGGTACCGGGCACCATGACTTCAGTCAACTGGGTGACCATGCAGGATCCCGACATGTACTATGGCATCCCCGTAATCGGATACCTCACAGCCGAGGGTAATTACCTCGAGAACACTCAGCTTGAGCCCGACATCAAGATCGCCAACGACCCCGCGACGGTAGTGACCGGCGAGGACCAGCAGCTCAGAAAAGCCGTGGAAGAGCTGCTTAAAGATCTGGACAAGTAAGCTCCGCTTCCATAATTATGCATTGTGAATTGTGCATTGTGCATTAACAAACGATAAGTGTAGTTAACCTTTTTTGAAATTAAAAATTCACGTGTAGTATGTTATATATATACACGTGAATTTATTTTTAATCGTTCAACTAAGAAACACACACAATTATGGAAAAATCCGGAATGAAAAAATTCGTTTATGCAATAATGATGGCTGTACTGCCCGTACTCGCATTTACTCTCGCTTCCTGCGACGATGACGACGATCTGCCCAACGTAAGCATATCTCTCGATGTGCAGAACGGCACCTTTGTAGATGGCACCATCTATGTGGTGCAGGGCGACACGCTTAATGTCTCCGGCATTGTAATCAAAAATAACGAGGAGGGTAAAGCCGCCGCTGTGACCAACGTGAAATACTTCCTTGACGGATTCTTCATCGGTGAATCAATATTCTCGCCTTTCCCGGCCTACAATCTCACCGACGCGGAGACTCCTGAAGGTAATTACACACTTGGCGTGACCTGCACGGTATTGGCAGTGGACAAATCGATAGCTCAGGCCGTACTCAACTATCCGTTTAAAGTGGTGGCCTCAGCCGATGACATACCCACCACCGGCACACCCAGCGACACACGCACCGTACAGCTTAAGTAACCATCCTGTCTCTTACTCCTTTTACCATACGCCCCGGCTCATCTGCGACGATGCCCCGGGGTGTCTGCTTTTCGTTTTTTGCCTATTACGGCAAAATTTGTATTTCAGATAAAAATTACGTAACTTTGTGGGGTTAACTGTTCAAATAAGGAAATCGGTATGACAGCAAATATGAAATACCCGATAGGCATTCAGTCGTTCGAGAATATACGTACTGAAGGATATACATACATAGACAAAACCGCTTGCATACACCGGCTTATCGACAATGGGAAGTATTACTTCCTGAGCCGCCCGCGACGTTTCGGTAAGAGCCTGCTTATCTCCACCATTGAAGCTTTGTATCAGGGGAAAAGGGAGCTTTTCAAGGGACTTGCCATCGACGGATTGAAGTGGGAATGGGAAAAGCACGAAGTGCTTCACATCGATTTCAACGGCACAAAATACAACCGGCAGCCCGATGCGCTCGAAAGATTTCTTGAAGACCAACTTTCCATGTGGGAACGTGAATATTCTGTTGATTTCATCGCCTCGACTATAGGCATGAGGTTCAGATTGGTAATCGAGAAGGCTCACGAAGTATCAGGCAGGAACGTAGTGATATTAATCGATGAATATGACAAGCCTCTGCTTGACGTGATTTCTGACGACGAGAGAAGAGACAATAACAGATATCTTCTGAACGCCTTCTTCTCAGTGATGAAAACAATGGACAAGTACATCAAATTCGCAATGATCACGGGCGTGTCCCGATTCAGCAAAGTAAGCGTATTCAGCGGGGCCAACAATTTCCCCGACATCTCATTGCTCGACGATTATGCCGACATTTGCGGAATCACAGAGGACGAGCTAAAAGAGGCTTTCATGCCGGGGATAGAGGAACTTGCCTTGAAACTGAAGACAAACGCTGACGGAGTACTCGCACTATTGAAGCAGAACTACGACGGATACCATTTTTCAGCGGAATGTCCGGATATATACAATCCGTTCAGTTTGCTCAATGCGCTGGCCAATAAGAAGATATCAGACTATTGGTTTGAGTCGGGCACACCGAGCTTCGTAATCGAGGTGCTGAAGAAGGATAATTTTTTTCTGCCCTCACTTGATTGCATAGAGACCCTGGAAAGCAGCCTTGGCGCAAAAGAGTCGTATCTCCACCACCCCGTATCCCTCCTTTTCGAGACCGGATACATCACCATAAAGAGCTATGATGAAGAAAAAGAATCATTCCGTCTCGGGCTGCCTAACGAAGAGGTGGCCACCAGCTTCTCAAAAGCGCTGATACCGGCGTATTCAGGATCTCCCAATACGGAATGTGACGATGCGCTATTCAAGATGCGCGGGGCGATAATCGACGGCAATGCCGAACGATTCATGGAATTGCTAAAGACTTTCCTGCAAGGCAACCCCTACAGCAACACCGAACTTGACAAAAGGGAAAAATATTTCAAGAACAATATTTTCCTCGTGCTGCGAGCTCTGGGATTCTTCCCTCGTGTGGAGGAAGAGACGTGCAAATCGCGCATGGACGTGATGCTACGCACACGCCGCTACGTGTACATATTTGAGCTTAAGACCGACGGCTCGGCTAATAAAGCAATGACACAAATCCGCGAAAAGGGATATGCTCAGCCATATGCGGAAGAAGGCCGCCAAATCATACGCATAGCCGCCAACTACTCGTCAGGCGACAACAATATCACCGAATGGATGGTGGAGAGATAAAATTCACTTCACCTCGTACTCCAGAACGCCATCATACATCCCCGTCTCTTTGGCATCCGACGTGGCATAGATGCCAAGCTTGCCCGCTGACAGATCCCCGGTGGTGATGATGATGTTGCCGGTAGAGGGGTCTCGCGTCCACTCCTTAAACCAGTTCTGATTATTCACGGCCGCGAAATTCACGCCTTTGCCGGGGGTGAGCACAAAAGTATAACTATTCCCGGCCTTTAGCCGGCCATTCCATGGTATCTCCACCGGTCGGCACCCGGCCTGGGTGTACACCTTAGGCAGAAGCATGACATTCTCCGACTTCACCGCTTTGAGGATTAAAGCTCCGTCGATGCCAAGCTCCTCATACACATCCTTATTGAAGTTGGGCAGTTTCACAAGACTCGGCGAAAGCAAAGGATACGCCCCCTCCAGGCGAGCTATATCCTCGGCCGTGGGAGAAGCCACGGTATATTCCACGAATATATTAATCTTATCGTTTTCTACGGCGCCGACACATAGACTGCCACCCTCCGACGGCATGAACCTAACACCCTTATAGTCGCCGCAGTCCTGCCAATCGTAGACACAATTATCGCCATTGCGCACCACTAAACGGGTACCGCTCTTAGGCACTGCATAAAACTCATAATCAGACCCCACCCTCAAAGTGGCTTCCTTCGGAAACTGCACGCCCCCGCAATATTGCGAGATCGTGGCATCATAGAATGTGGGCAATTGCGGCTCAGCGCCGGCCAGACATTTTGAGAGCATATCTTCGGCCTCATACCCGAACTTCTCCAACGACGGCCTTAGGCTCGGCAGACGGCTGAACGTACCGTAGTCAATCTTATCGCCAATCAGCTGAAACACTTCCTCATCCGGGAAGTGCGTGAATATCATCCATTTCGGATCCACATGAAACCATACATCCGTGACTTTTCGCTCAAATCGGCCGCCATCCACCGTCCCGGCACCCCATGTCGGGTCCACAAGTATGCCGGAGTTGCCGTTCGTGTACACAAACAGCCACGCATGGCCCGCATCATCGATTCGGCCATGCAGGTCTTTGGACTTTCCGAATATAATCTCACTCCTAAGCCCCACGGCTTCAGCCAAGCGATAGAAAAGTTCGCAGTATCCCTGGCACACGCCGCACTGATTCTCATACGTCTCGTCGGCGGTGTTTATGCTATACGTAGTATCATAGGCGATATTCTTCGTTATCCAATTATAGATATCGGTAGCTTTCTCATAATCAGGCTTAGAGGCCGAGGTAATCGACTCAGCCAGTCCGCCCCAATCATATCTCGTATCAGAAATATAAGTCTCGGCATCGGCCCCGACACCCGCAAGCAGCGCGCCGCACAAGCCCGCGATCCTGCAATAATCAAGTATTTTCATAGTCTTTTTCCTTTTTTCCGCAAAGATACAAAGTATTTCCGGCATTTCCAATTATATTCGCGCATCAGGCGGCATGGAAGTTGCGAATTACCTTAATATGTTTTCGGGTAAATAATGAAGAAAGATAAACAGCGTGACTTTTAGCGTGTTATAAAGATTTAGAAAATCGTGATTTTTCTTGATTTGCCTCTATTTTCGCAAAAAGTAC
>N._stephensi_709_foregut__coassemble_651_pt1 | contig 12098 bp, 13 predicted proteins | sample N__stephensi_709_foregut__metabat2_low_PE_014 | metagenome-assembled genome bin N | reverse complement strand
CGCGATTCTCTTTCTGCGCAGCAAACTGGGGAGCGAGGTCACGGTGTCCGTATACCTCACCGCGGCAGATCCATACCTTCACGCCGATTACGCCCACTTTGGTGTGTGCCTCCACGAGGGCATAGTCGATGTCGGCACGTAGGGTGTGCAGCGGTGTGCGGCCTTCCTTGAACATCTCTGAACGCGCCATTTCAGCGCCGTTGAGACGACCGGAAATCTGTACCTTGATGCCTTCGGCTCCGGCGCGCATGGTAGATGCCACAGCGGTCTTCACGGCACGGCGGTAAGCGATCTTGCCCTCAATCTGGCTTGCGATTGTGGAAGCCACAATCTGAGCGTCGAGCTCGGGGCGCTTTACCTCGAATACGTTAATCTGCACGTCCTTGTCAGTGATTTTCTTAAGCTCCTGCTTGAGCTTCTCCACATCCTGGCCGCCTTTGCCGATGATGAGTCCGGGGCGCGATGTGCATATGGTGATGGTGATGAGCTTGAGTGTGCGCTCAATCACGATGCGCGACACGCTGCAACGAGCCACTTTTGAAAGCTTGTCGTTGAGTGTGGCAATGCGCTCATAGAGGTATTTGCGGAGTTTGGAGTCCTCAAGGATGGTGTCGCCGTACCTGTTGCCGCCGAACCAGTTAGAGTCCCAACCGCGGATAATGCCTAAACGATTGCTTACAGGATTTACTTTCTGTCCCATGTCTTAGTCCTTTTTGTTTTTGTTTTCGATGGAGTCAACGATCAGAGTCACGTGGTTGGCGCGTTTGCGGATGCGGTATCCACGGCCCTGAGGAGCGGGACGGAGGCGTTTGAGCATAGGCGCGGGGTTGACATATATTGTTGATACGTAAAGTTCGCCGCTTTCGGCTTTACGCTCGTTCTTAGCCTCCCAGTTGGCGAGGGCTGAAAGCAGGAGCTTCTCAAGGCGAGCAGCAGCCTCCTTGTTGGAGAACTTAAGTATGCCGAGAGCGCGGAACACCTCCTGGCCGCGTATCATATCGGCTACAAGGCGCATTTTACGGGGCGATGAAGGCACGTTGGTGAGCTTTGCGAAAGCTATGTGCTTGCGCTCTTCCTTCATCTTGTCGGCTGCTAATTTTTTTCTATTACCCATTGTTGATTGATTCTTTATTCAGGTTTACACAGTGTGGGCCCTAATTACTTTTTCTTGTTACCGGCATGTCCGCGGAATGTGCGGGTAGGTGCGAATTCGCCCAGCTTGTGGCCTACCATGTTTTCGGTCACGTACACGGGGATGAATTTGTTGCCGTTGTGCACCGCGAAGGTGTGGCCCACGAATTCGGGAGCAATCATGGATGCGCGGCTCCAGGTCTTGATTACCTGCTTCTTGCCGCTTGCTTCCATGTCGGCCACTTTCTTCTCGAGCTTAACGCTGATGAAGGGTCCTTTTTTTAATGAACGACTCATAATTTTGCTACGTTAATCAGATTACTTTTTCCTTCTTTCAATTATGTACTTCGAAGAGTGCTTCTTCGGAGCGCGAGTCTTAAGACCCTTAGAGTAGAGACCCTTGCGCGAACGCGGGTGACCACCGGAAGCGCGGCCTTCGCCACCACCCATGGGGTGATCTACAGGGTTCATTACCACACCGCGGTTGTGGGGGCGGCGTCCGAGCCAACGGCTGCGTCCGGCCTTACCGCTCTGCTCCAAAGAGTGCTCGCTGTTGCCAACGACACCTATTGTGGCCTTGCATGTGGCAAGAATCTTACGGGTTTCTCCCGAAGGAAGTTTGATGATTGCGTAGTCGCCTTCGCGTGACACCAATTGGGCGAAGGTACCGGCGCTGCGGGCAATCATGGCGCCCTGGCCGGGTCGGAGCTCGATGTTGTGGATCACTGTGCCGACGGGGATGTCCTTAAGGGGCAGAGCGTTGCCGATTTCAGGAGCTGCGTCGGAGCCTGAGAGTAATCTTGCGCCTACCTCAAGGCCGTTGGGGGCGATGATGTAAGCCTTGCTGCCGTCTACGTAGTAAAGCAGGGCAATGCGGGCCGAGCGGTTGGGATCGTACTCGATTGACTTCACTACTGCGGGTACTCCGTCTTTGTTTCTCTTAAAGTCAATTATACGGTATTTACGCTTGTGACCACCGCCAAGGTAGCGAGCGGTGAGGTGGCCTTCGGCATTGCGGCCGCCGGAGGCGCGTTTACCGACCGTAAGAGATTTTTCCGGCTTAGTAGCAGTGATCGTACCTTTAAATACGCCGATAATCTTGTGTCGTTGCCCCGGAGTTGTGGGCTTGAATTTTCTTACTGCCATTTTTTATCAGATATTGCTAAAGAAATCGATTGTCTGGCCTTCGGCTACGATGACATAGGCTTTTTTCCAAGCTGCTGTCTTGCCGCGGAGAAGGCCGCTTTTTGTCCAGCGTGATTTGTTTTTGGAGCGCATGTTTGCGGTGTTCACTCTCTCCACTTTCACACCATAGAGTTTCTCTACCAGATCCTTGATCTGGAATTTGTTGGCGTCAGGAGAAACACGGAAGGTATAATGTCCAACGCGCTCGGTAACCTGGGTTGCCTTCTCTGTAATGATTGGTTGAATCTGTATGTCCATCTTATGTTTCCTCCTTATTAGTTGTTGTTAATCACTTCAAGACCGCCCTCTGTGAGCACAATAGCGGCATTGTTGAGGATGGCGTATGTGTTCACGTCGCAGGCACGCATGATGTTGGCGCCCTGTACATTGCGCATAGCTCTGTAGAGGTCTTCGTTGATGTCGGCTGTCACCACAAGCACCTTCTTGCCGTCGAGCTTGAGGTCTTTCACAAGCTTGAGGTATTCTTTTGTCTTGGGCTGTGCGAGCTTGATGTCGTCCACCACGATAATCTCTCCATCGGCAGCCTTTGCCGACCATGCCGAACGGCGTGCGAGGTCTTTGAGTTTCTTGTTGAGCTTGAAGCGATAGTCGCGGGGCTTGGGGCCGAATACTGTGGCACCGCCTGAAAGGAGGGGTGAGTTGATGTCGCCGATACGCGAACCGCCGCCGCCTTTCTGCTTGTGGAGCTTGCGTGTGGAACCGCTCTGTTCGCTACGCTCTTTAGATTTGTGAGTGCCCTGACGCTGGTTAGCGAGGTACTGTTTTACATCGAGATATAGGGCATGCTCGTTGGGCGTAACAGCGAATACCTCATCGTTGAGTTGGGCTTTGCGGCCGGTCTCACTACCGGTTTGTGTTAATACTACGAGTTCCATATATTATTTCTCAATTAAAACGATTGAACCTTTGTGTCCGGGAATCGAACCTTTGATTACTAACAGATTGTGTTCGGGGATGACTTTGATGACCTTGAGATTCTGTACGGTCACGTTAGCATTGCCCATCTGGCCGGCCATGCGCATGCCTTTGAACACCTTTGCGGGGTAAGAGCAGGCACCGATCGAACCGGGAGCGCGGAGGCGGTTGTGCTGGCCGTGAGTGCTCTGGCCTACGCCGCCGAAGCCGTGGCGCTTAACCACACCCTGGAAGCCTTTACCCTTAGACACGCCTGCGATATCCACGAAATCCTCTTCTGTGAAGAAATCCACACCGATGGTGTCACCTGTCTTGTAGTCCTGGGCAAACCCTTTGAACTCGGCCAAGTGGCGCTTGGGTGTCACACCTGCGGCTTTGAAGTGTCCGAGTTCGGGCTTTGTGCAGTGCTTCTCCTTCTGTTCCTCGAATCCGAGCTGGAGAGCGCTGTAGCCGTCTTTCTCGACAGTCTTAACCTGAGTGACCACGCAAGGACCTACTTCGATAACAGTGCACGGTACATTCTTACCGTCGGCACTGAATACGGATGTCATTCCGATTTTTTTTCCAATTAATCCTGGCATTTCTTTTTGGTTTATATTGTTGTTTTATATTAGCCGGCTGCCGGGCAGCCGGCTTTTTTTTATTCGTTAGTTGAGCTAAGTACTACACTTTGATTTCAACCTCTACACCGCTGGGCAATTCGAGCTTCATGAGGGCATCCACTGTCTTGGATGTGGAGTTGTAGATGTCGATGAGGCGCTTGAAAGCCGAAAGCTGGAACTGTTCGCGCGATTTCTTGTTGACGAAAGTCGAGCGGTTGACGGTGAAGATGCGTTTGTGGGTGGGCAGGGGTATAGGGCCCGAAATTACCGCACCGGTGGCCTTCACTGTCTTCACGATCTTCTCTGCGGACTTGTCCACCAGATTGTGATCGAAAGATTTGAGTTTGATTCTTATTTTCTGACTCATGTTATAGTGTGATTTTTATTTTTTATTTGAGAAGGTCCACGCGGCCGTCGCACTCGGTGAGCACGTTCTTGGCGATGGAGTTGGATACCTCTGCGTAGTGAGAGAATGACATGGTGCTGGTGGCGCGTCCAGATGTGATGGTACGGAGAGCCGTCACATAACCGAACATCTCGGCGAGGGGCGCCTTGGCCTTAACCACGCGTGCGCCGGAGCGGCTTGTCTCCATGCCCTCTACCTGGCCGCGGCGTTTGTTGAGGTCGGAAATCACGTCACCCATCGATTCCTCGGGTGTCACCACCTCTATCTTCATGATAGGCTCGAGAAGCACGGGTCCGGCCTTTTCGGATGCTTTCTTGAAGGCCTGGATGGCGCATAGCTCGAATGAAAGCTGGTCGGAGTCAACGGGGTGGAACGAACCGTCAAGCACCGTCACCTTAAGCTGCTCTACCGGGAAGCCTGCGAGCACGCCGTTCTTCATGGCGTTGGTGAAGCCTTTCTGGATCGAGGGGATGAACTCCTTGGGGATGTTACCGCCCTTAACCTCGTCAACAAATTCGAGGCTGCCGGTAAAGTCCTCATCCACGGGCTCGACGCGCACGATGATGTCGGCGAACTTACCGCGGCCACCGGTCTGCTTCTTGAATACCTCGCGGAGCTCTACGGGCTTGGTGATTGACTCCTTATATGTAACCTGCGGGCGGCCCTGGTTGCACTCTACCTTGAATTCGCGGCGGAGACGGTCGATGATGATGTCGAGGTGAAGCTCGCCCATACCGGAAATCACGGTCTGGCCTGTCTCCTCGTTGGTCTGCACGCGGAATGTCGGGTCTTCCTCAGCAAGCTTCTGGAGGCCTACGCCGAGTTTGTCGAGATCTTTCTGTGTCTTGGGCTCAACGGCGATACCAATCACGGGATCGGGGAATTCCATGGCCTCAAGCACGATAGGATGATTCTCGTCGCAGAGAGTGTCGCCCGTGCGGATATCCTTGAAACCTACGCCGGCGCCGATGTCACCGCAGCCGATCTGGTCTTTGGGGTTCTGCTTGTTGGAGTGCATCTGGAAAAGGCGCGAGATACGCTCTTTCTTGCCCGAACGAGCGTTGAGCACGTAGCTACCTGCATCCACGAAGCCCGAGTACACGCGGAAGAAGCACAGACGGCCCACATACGGGTCGGTGGCAATCTTGAACGCAAGAGCGCACATGGGTGATTCGAAGTTAGGCTCGCGGGTGATGATTTCGTCGGGGTTGCCCACTGCATGACCCTCTACAGCACCGGCATCGGTGGGTGAGGGCAGGTATGCGCATACGCAGTCGAGCAGAGGCTGCACGCCCTTATTCTTGAACGACGAACCGCAAATCATGGGCACCACGCTCATCGACAGGGTGGCGGCGCGCAGGGCGCGGCGTATCTCATCCTCGGTGATTGTGGAGGGGTCGTCGAAATATTTTGCCATGAGGTCATCGTCAAATTCGGCGATTGTCTCAAGCATCTTGTCGCGCCATTCCTCGGCCTCGGCCACGAGGTTGGCGGGGATGTCCTCTACAGAGTAGTCGGCTCCCATGCTCTCGTCATGCCAGAAGATAGCCTTCATGCGCACAAGGTCAACAACGCCTTTGAATGTCTCCTCCGCGCCGATAGGTATCTGTATGGGGCAGGGGTTGGCGCCGAGTACCTCGCGTACCTGGCGTACCACTTCAAAGAAGTTGGCGCCCGAGCGGTCCATCTTGTTGACATAGCCGATACGTGGCACATTGTACTTGTCGGCCTGGCGCCATACTGTCTCCGACTGGGGCTCAACGCCGCCCACGGCACAGAATGTGGCCACGGCGCCATCGAGGATGCGGAGCGAACGCTCTACCTCCACGGTGAAGTCAACGTGTCCGGGGGTGTCAATAAGGTTGATTTTGTATTTGTTGCCATCATAGCTCCAGAACGCAGTGGTAGCGGCGGATGTGATAGTGATACCACGCTCCTGCTCCTGCTCCATCCAGTCCATCGTGGCTGCGCCGTCGTGCACCTCGCCGATTTTGTGTGTCAGACCGGTGTAGAAGAGGATGCGCTCCGAAGTGGTGGTCTTACCGGCATCGATGTGGGCCATGATACCGATATTACGAGTGTATTTAAGTTGTTCGTCTTTGCTGGCCATATTCTTTAGCTGATATTGGAAAATATATGCAATTTCGACTCCCTGATTAGAAACGGAAATGAGCGAAAGCACGGTTGGCCTCGGCCATCTTGTGCATATCCTCTTTGCGTTTGAATGCACCGCCCTGGTTGTTGTAGGCGTCAACTATCTCAGCGGCCAGTTTGTCGGACATGGTTTTGCCGCCGCGCTTGCGTGCATAAGAAATCAGATTTTTCATTGATATAGATTCCTTGCGATCCGGACGGATCTCGGTAGGCACCTGGAAAGTGGCGCCGCCCACGCGGCGTGACTTCACCTCCACCTGAGGAGTGACATTCTCCAATGCCTTTTTCCATATGTCGAGGGGTGCGAGCTCCTCGTTAGGCAGCTTTGACTTCACAGTGTCAAGAGCGCTATAGAATATGGTATATGCCGTGTTCTTCTTGCCGTCATACATGAGGTGGTTGACGAATTTCGATACTCTTACGTCATCGAACACGGGATCGGGCAGAACTACCCTTTTCTTAGGCTTAGCCTTTCTCATTTTTTGTTTGTGGTTGTGTTTTTGATTGCTTGGCTGCTTGTTGCTTTGTCATCTTCAGCTCATCCTGCCCGAAGGCGCGCCCTCCGGCGCATCTCTAAAGGTTAGAAAGGCAGGCGGCTTACTCAGCCGGTGGTTTCCGCTAAACAAGAAATTCAAAAACGAGTTAAACTACAATTTTGTTGTGTTGAGATTTAATCTCGCGGTGCGTTCAGACTGCTTCACCCTACGCGGTAGGATTACTTCTTGGCTGCACCGGCCTTAGGACGCTTGGCCCCGTATTTGGAGCGGCGCTGTGTGCGGTCCTTGACACCTGATGTGTCGAGTGTGCCGCGAACGATGTGGTAGCGTACACCGGGGAGGTCCTTTACACGGCCGCCGCGTACGAGTACGATTGAGTGCTCCTGCAAGTTGTGGCCTTCGCCTGGGATGTAGGAGTTGACCTCCTTACCGTTGGTAAGTCTCACACGCGCAACCTTGCGCATAGCCGAGTTAGGCTTTTTAGGGGTGGTGGTGTACACGCGCACACACACGCCGCGACGCTGCGGGCATGAGTCGAGCGCGGGGCTCTTGCTCTTGTCGTTGAGCGCCACACGTCCTTTTCTTACTAATTGCGAAATAGTAGGCATCTTAGTGTTTGGTTTTACTTTTTATGTTTTGTTCTCTAAATTGTTTCTTGTTTTCTTCTGAATCCAAGACGCACGAAAACGCAGCTACCGCCCTATGGCTCAAAGCCTTAGCGGCCACCATACGCATGGCACGCCTTAAATTCTGTGCAAAGTTACTAATTATTCCGCTAATACACAAATATTTTCGCACTTATTTTTTCATTTGTTTTTTAGAATCGTTTTATCTTAGTTTCGTCGGGTATGCCCTCACGGTCGGGGCGGTGCATCAATGAATTTTGGAGTGGCTCTCATAGGCTAAAGCGCATCGGTGGATGTGGAAGGACTATATTGGATAGCCTCCGACCTGCAGAATACCGAACTCGATATCAGACTGTACGACATATTCACGATGGACGAGCTTACTGCAATATGGCGCATAATCAATGTCAGGATGTATGCCTGCCATTCTAACGCACCGATTAGCGAGGGCGTGATGGCTCAGAGTGCGGCTTCGCTTTTTGGCTTTGATTGGTGTGCCTGACGCCTGCGGAATCGCGACTGATATGGATAAATACCACTTAGTGTGGCACGATTACGAACTTTCGCCCATGGCAGCTAATCTCCAAATGGTTTTTTACCGCAATGATTCGGACGACGTACTGGTAAAATTTCCGCTGAACGAAGAAGAGGTGATGATGCCGATATCATCGGATACCGCTCCTTATTACAGCTGGCACGCTGCACGCGAGTATCTCCTTAACAGGATTGATTCACCGAATATTCTCGATTAATGGCGTTTTTGTTTTGATGTATGATAATTTCTTGTTAATTTTGCAGAAACAATTGTCCCTAATAATTGTTTATTATTTATGAGAGAAATGATTTTCCTATACGTAAAAATCAGATTGAACGATATCTGTTGGAGATAGATTGAAATTGATGGTGTCAAGATTTGCATATTTATTGCTCGTTTTTCTGCTTGTCGGCATGGTCAGGATGGATGCCGACGCGCAGATTGTGGCTGACCCCGCCGTGAAAATCAACAGCGACAGCATACGCAAAGCTTTTGACGACCAGCCTTTCTTCGGCTTGTATAAGGACAACTATTTCGTGTTCGGACCGCCCGTAGGATCTAAACCCACAAGCAAGAACACCAATGTGAAATTCCAGATTTCCATAGCGCAAAGGCTATCAAAATCCGTGCTGCCGTTTGGCACTTACGCTTACCTATTCTACTCGCAGAAATGCTTCTGGAACGTGCTCGAAAACTCCATGCCTATGACCGACCTGAATTTCAACCCCGGCTTAGGTCTGGCCAAACCGCTTTTCGTGCGAGGCAATTATATCGGTAAGGCCATGCTTATACTCGAGCATGAGAGCAATGGGAGGGATGGCGATGACTCGCGCTCATGGAACAAAATCTCATTCGGAGCCAACATCATGATAGGCCCTACTCTAATGGTACACGGAAAATTCTGGATTCCTATAGTCGACGGACAGAACAATAAGGACATACTGCGCTATAGCGGCATATATCAGATGGGGCTGCAATTGCAGTCGTCCAACCAACGGTTTAACAGCGCCATCACCCTTGTGAAGCGCGAGGGGTGGAACCTCAACTACAATGTAATAGCCGAGGTGGGTATGCGTATGTGGAAAGGGGCTAACGAATACCTGTTCATGCAGTTCTACAACGGGTACGGTGAGGGTCTTCTCGAATATAATAAATTCCACAGCCAAATCCGTGTGGGCATACAGATTAAGCCTCCGCTATTCTCTGATTTCTGATTCCCTAATATGAAAATATAGGGTAGCCGCTATTTAAGGAACGGTAATTTCCAATCGCCCCTTCACATAATAAAATATTGCTTGCATAGGGAAGATGTTGCGTACACCCTCTTAAAGCACAAGGATATGTATGTGTCTTGTCCTGTTGCTTTCCATAATTATGCGGCATTTATTGTTACAGGCTACAAAGATACAAACCTTTTCCGTGAATAGCAAATAATTGTAGATTTAGCAGCATGAAAAAAAGGAGGTGCGGCCCGGCGGCTCATATCCATTTCCCCCCGAAAATCCGCCGCCCGGCCAAACAGGACGCCGGGTCCGGCGTGCCGCCGTGGCCAGTCCCTCCCTTGTCATACAAAATCTTTGTGTTGCCGCTCCTAATTGCCCCGGTTGCCGAAATCACTGGTCACTTATTATTTTAAGCTTGGTGCAGAGTTGCCGGATTTGCAGAGTATATCAAATGAATTCCGGGGAAAAGTCTGATATGCGTCTTAGCTACAGACCTTTAAATGTCTACGGCCATATCATGCTTTTAAGTCTGATACGGTAAGGATAAGGTATCATGGATAGTGCCGATATCACCGCTACTACAATTAGCGTCAATACGATAGCTGAAACCCACAATATTGATTTGGGGATATTACCTATCCGTTGGGGTTGCTTCTCTTCGCAAAGTCCAATTATGTAATCTTTATTGTCCATATCTATATCAGCGGTCTAATTCAAGTTGATTTTTAACGAGATTGTAGTAATATCCGTTCTCCCTTATTAAAGTGGCGTGTGTCCCGGACTCGACAATACGCCCCTTATCAAGAACGATGATTTGGTCTGCATTCTTAACAGTTGAAAGTCTATGGGCCACTATTACCACTGTTTTGCCGCTATAGAATTTCTCCAGATTTTCCACGATATGTTTCTCGTTTTCTGTGTCAAGGGAGTTTGTCGCCTCATCAAGCAGTATGAAATCGGGGTTCCTGTAGATTGCGCGTGCAATAAGTATCCTCTGCTTTTGCCCTTGGCTCACACTAACGCCCTCATGCCCGATTACGGTATTGTATTTTAGAGGCAGCTGCATTATGTAATCGTGTATGTTGGCCATCCGGGCTGATTCTATCAGGCTGTCCGGGTCTATATCCCCGTCAACGGATGCGATATTTCTGGCAATCGACTCGGAGAATATTACCCCGTCCTGCATCACAACACCGCACTTGCCTCTCCACCATCTCATGTTGTACTCCTTTACGTCATGGCGCCCTACGCGTATGGTGCCTTCCAGAGGACGGTAGTACCCAAGAATAAGCTTTATCAGTGTAGTTTTACCGCTGCCGGAAGAGCCCACGATGGCTGTGACTTTTCCTTTAGGTATCTTAAAGGAAATATGGTCAAGCACGTTCGCGGGGGAAGTCCTATCGTATCGGAATACGACATCGCTGAATTCTATCCCCTCCTGCCCCGAAAGCGCTTCCAGACCTCCACATGAATCCTCTTCTTTTTTACTGTGAATGTCGAATATCCGCTCCATGGAAATCTTCATATCCTGCAGAGAATACACGAAGCCGACGAATTGGTCCACAGGGGAGTTTAGCTGCCCCGCTATATATTGTATGGAAAGCATAGCCCCGAGGCTGATATTCTGGTCGATGACGGCGGCTGCGGAAAATACAGTGATGAGTATATTTTTAATCTCGTTAATGAACACGCCACCGGCCTCCTGTAACTGGGACAGCTTAGTGTAATCCATCCTTGCCCTGAACAGTTCTGTCTGCGTGTCTTCCCATTCAGAGCATCTTCTGCGCTCACAGCCTTGGAGTTTTATCTCCCGTATGGAGGATATGAATTGGTATACCTTGTTGTTATTTTCAGTGTTTAGGCTGAACATACGGTTGTCTATGCACCTTCTTTTCCTAAGGAATGCGCATATCCAACCAATATATGTCAGCGAGCCTATGCAGAAAATGGCAAAAACCGTGATATTGTATATTGCCAATACTATGCCGAATACAAAAAAACTAAGCATAGTGAACATTATCCCGATTGTCTGGCCGGTAAAGAACGACTGTATTCTGGAGTGGTCGCCTATCCTTTGTATAAGATCGCCCAAAAGGACCGTGTCAAAGAAGCCTATGGGTAGTTTCAGTAGTTTAACGAGGAATTCCCTGACTAAAGACAGGTTTACCCTCATAGACACATGCATCAGTATCCATCTTCTTATGATGTCTGTGGCCGTACGCCCGGCCACCAGCATTAATTCGCCTATAACCACAATCCATATGAAGCCCATATTCTTTCCTTTTATACCGATATCCACCATTGACTGCGTCAGAAAGGGAAACAGCAGCTGCAGGAGACATCCCACAAACAGTCCGAACGCCACCAGACCAAGATGCCCGACATAAGCAGAAAAGTGCCCATGCAAGAAACGCAATACTTTTCTGCGATTTTCCTTTTTCTTTGTTGGGGGATTGTTGCCGGTGTCAGTTATGGTCAGCGGATAGATGTCCATCGCGATGCCGAATTCTGACTGGTGGTCACGCACGGATACCCAGTGTGACATAAACTGCTCCTTAGAGTATTTCACCAATCCAATTCCGGGATCGGCCACATGATAGACTCCACCACGGACTTTGTGGAGCACGACAAAGTGGTTTTGATTCCAATGTAGAATAACGGGATGGTCAAAACAGGTGAGGCCATTAACCGGGACTTTCAGGCATGTGGTCTTGAATCCGAGTTCTATGGCGGCTTTCTCCAAGTCTGATAAGGAGACTCCTAGCCGGTCGGCAGAACAATACGAGTCGATATTATTATGGGG
>N._stephensi_709_foregut__coassemble_642_pt1 | contig 12196 bp, 10 predicted proteins | sample N__stephensi_709_foregut__metabat2_low_PE_014 | metagenome-assembled genome bin N | reverse complement strand
TGAGCTGCACCTCGACTATTATGATGTGCCCCCTGCTGTTCTTGGCCTTGATGTCGACCCTGTTGAACTTGTCGCTCTCGCTTTCCTGGTTCGACTCGCTCTCTATTATCTCATCGATGGTGACCTTCTCGTTGAGAAGCACCTCGATTAGACCCTCAAGTATGCCGAAGTTGGCCTTGTCGCGAAGCATGTGCTTCATCGCCCAGTCAAATCTGATGTAATCGTTATTTTCCATATGTTCTGTTTTTCCCACAAAGATAGTGATTATATTTGATTTTACATTCGCCTATGCCAATTTTTTTCAGCGAATATCATCTTATGTATTCTTTACACTGCGGTGTTGGGCGTAACATAAGATTTGCAGGACTATAGTTAATATATAAAATCACGAAAATTAATTTTTTTTGCATCGCTGAATAAAAATTCGTAACTTTGCAATCTACGATATAGCAAAGAAAACATAATGGCAGACGATAATATCATACCTAATATCAACGAAGCACCTGAAGCAAACGATACTCCCAAATACGACGAAGGCGATATAACCACACTCGATTGGCGCACGCACATACGCCGGCGTCCGGGCATGTACATAGGCAACGAGGGCGACGGCTCACAAGCCGGCGACGGCATCTATGTACTGCTTAAAGAGGTGATTGACAACTCCATCGATGAGTTCGCGATGGGTTATGGCAAACAAATCACGGTGGACATCACCTCCGAAGGGGCTGTGACCGTACGCGACTTCGGCAGAGGCATCCCCCTGGGCAGCCTGCTTAAAGCCGTATCCACCATGAATACCAGCGGGAAATTCGACTCCGCAGCTTTCAAGAAATCAGTGGGATTAAATGGTGTGGGTCTGAAGGCCGTGAACGCCCTGTCATCAGAATTCGACATCACCGCAATACGCGACGGGCAGAAACGCACCGTGACATTCAGCCGCGGCGAACTACTAAGCGAAAGCGACGTGGAAGCCACCGACGAAGCCAACGGCACTCTCGTGCACTTCACACCTGACAACGATGTTTTCCGCGGTTACCGTTACCGCGAGGACTTCGTGGTGGCCCTGCTCAAAAACTACTCATTCCTCAATTCGGGATTGGCCATGATTTATAATGGCACAAGATATATATCGCGCCACGGACTTCTCGACCTCCTCACCGAAAATATGGACAAAGAGCCCCTATACCCTATTATCCACCTAAAAGGCGATGATATAGAAGTGGCCATAACCCATGTGAAGCAATACGGTGAGGAATTTTACTCGTTTGTCAACGGGCAGAACACCGTGCAAGGCGGCACACACCTTGCGGCATTCAAGGAGTCGGTGTCGCGCACTATCAAGGAATACTTCGGCAAAAACTTCGAATACTCCGACATACGCTCAGGCATGGTGGCCGCGATAGCGGTGAAAGTGCAGGACCCCCTATTCGAATCGCAGACCAAGGTGAAACTCAACTCACGCGAGGTGGGCGACGGTGTGACAATGGCCAAATTCGTGGGTGACTTCATAAAAAAAGAACTCGACAACTATATGCACCGTAATCTTGACGTGGCCGATGTGATACTGCACAAAGTGCAGGAAAGCGAACGCGCCCGCAAGGCTATGTCCGGAATCACCAAGCTGGCACGAGAAAAGCAAAAGAAAGTCAACCTCCACAACAAGAAACTTCTTGACTGCACAGTACACTTAAATGACCCTAAGAGCAAGGATGACCTGCGTGAAGCCTCGTCGATATTCATTACCGAGGGTGACTCTGCTGCCGGATCAATAACAAAAATACGCGACGTGCGCACCCAGGCCGTGTTCTCGCTGCGAGGCAAGCCCCTCAACTCATATGGCCTTACGCAAAAGGAATTGTACGTCAACGAGGAATTCAACCTGCTCATGGCCGCTCTCAACCTCGAAGAAGGCATAGAAGGGCTGCGCTACAATAAAGTGATAATAGCCACGGATGCTGATGTGGACGGTATGCACATACGTCTGCTGATGATTACATTCTTCCTGCAATTCTTCCCCGACCTTATAAAAATGGGCCACGTGTACGTGCTGCAGACCCCGCTTTTCCGTGTGCGCTCGCGCAAAGCGCAGTCAAGGCGAAAACGCGACAACGACCAAGTGTTCTATTGCTACAATGATGCAGAACGACTGGCAGCGATAGCGCATTTCGGCGACGATGCGGAAATCACGCGATTCAAGGGTCTCGGAGAGATTTCTCCCGAGGAATTCCGCGGATTCATAGGCGCTGACATTCGCCTTGACCCCGTGACACTTCGCAAAGAAGACCATGTATCATCACTATTGGAATTCTATATGGGCAAAAACACTATGGAACGTCAAAACTTTATCATCGATAATCTTGTTGTAGAAGATGACTCCGAGATATCCTGAACGTATAGCGGTGTTTGCCGGATCGTTCCGGCCGTTCACTATCGGACACGCCGACATAGTGGAACGCGGACTTGCCATCTTCGACCGCATCATAATCTGCATAGGCGTGAATTTCGCCAAGCCTGACGATGAGGATGCAGCCAAGGAGCGCGCTGAGGATATACGCCGGATTTATGCCTGCGAACCAAGGGTGGATGTGGAGTGCCATGGCGGCATCACCTCCGATTTCGCCCTTAGCCGCGGAGCCTGCGCCTTACTGCGCGGCGCGCGTTCTGTAAAGGACTACGAATACGAACGCGACCTCGCCGATGCCAACTTCTCGCTATCAGGCATCGACACTGTAATATTCTTCACCCGTCCGCACCTCGGATGGGTATCTTCTTCGCTCGTGCGCGAGCTGCAGTCTTATGGACGCGATGTTTCGCATCTGCTCCCTTCACCCTCTAACCCAAAATAGCTATTTATTTATGAAACGTATCTTTCTTGCAGTATCACTGCTCTCTCTCATAACAGCCAACGCATTGGCACAAATCGAACTCGACCAGTTCACGGCCAGCGACAAATTAAGATTTGCCGACCATATAATCAACCGATTCTATGTAGATGAGGTGAATGAGGATTCAATAGTGGAGCAAGCCATAATAGCGATGCTCAAGACTCTCGACCCGCACTCAGCCTACTCCACCACTGAAGAGACCAAAGAACTCAACGAACCGCTCGAAGGCAAATTCTCGGGTATAGGCATACAATTCAACATGTCCACCGACACGGTGTATGTGATACAGACAATCTCCGGCGGTCCATCAGAGAAAGTAGGCATACTGCCCGGCGACCGCATCATAGCGGCCGACGATTCGGTAATCGCAGGAAAGAAGCTCCCCAACTCATCAATCATCAAAGTGCTCCGCGGCGAGAAAGGCTCAAAAGTACGCCTTAAGGTGAAACGCGGCAACGAGCCTGAACTTATTGAATTTGTGGTAGTGCGCGATGATATACCCATCAATAGCGTGGATGCGTACTATATGGTAACGCCTGAAATCGGATACGTTAGCCTTACACGATTTGCCGAGGAGTCGGCTAAAGAGGTGGCCGAGGCAATAACCAAGCTTAAGGGCCAGGGCATGAAGAAGCTCATCCTTGACCTCGAGGATAATGGCGGCGGATACCTTGGGTCAGCCGTGGAGCTGGCATCGCTCTTCCTTAACAAAGGCGACAATGTGGTGTACACAAAGGGGCGTAATCAGGAGCCGCAGTACTTCAACGTGGAGACTGCCACACCGCTGTTCGACGGGCCGTTAGTGGTGATGGTCAACCAATACTCTGCTTCCGCATCCGAAATCACAGCCGGGGCGCTTCAGGACAATGACAGAGCCACTATAGTGGGCCGACGCACCTTCGGAAAAGGACTGGTACAGCGTCCGTTCCCATTCCCCGACGGCTCGATGATACGGCTCACGGTATCGCGATACTATACGCCCACAGGCCGTCTTATACAAAAGCACTATGAGAAGGGCAAGGGCGAAGAGTATGCACTTGACATACTCGACCGCTACGAAAACGGCGAACTGTGGAGCGCCGACAGCATACACTTCGACGAGTCACAGAAATTCAGTACCCTTAAAAAAGGACGCACTGTGTACGGCGGAGGCGGTATCATGCCCGACAACTTCGTGCCTCTCGACACCACCTACAATTCTCGCTACTACCGCGACCTGATAGCAAAGAACATACTCAACCCCTATATACTCAACTATCTTGACTCGCACCGTGCCGAACTTCAGAAGCAATATCCCAATCAAGACGCGTTCTATAAAGGGTTTACCGTGACCGACGGCATGGTTTCCGAACTTGTGGAGAAAGCCCGGGCTGAGGGCTTGGAGCCTAACGATGAGCAACTTGCCCGCTCCAGAAAGCTTCTTGAAGCTGTGATGCGAGGCCTGCTGGCACGCGACCTTTATGAGGACGGGGTATATACCCGCTCCACCAACGAGCTTAATCCCGTATTCTTAGAAGCCGTGAGAGTGCTTGAGGAACAATAGCATAACTATGGAAAGAACAAATAAGACACGTGAATATGAAGACTAAAACCAAGCTACTGGTAATATGCTTAGTGACCGCCGCGCTTGCAAGCTGCAACGGCTCTACCGAAGCGCAGGATCATCTGCGCGAGAAAGTGGAAATGACTGCGGCAGAATGCCCGATACGCATAGCCGACGGGATCACTATCGACTCTATCGACTATGCCCACGATCTGGTGACATATCACACGTCGGTCACAGGCGACCTAATCCAACTCAAGACGCTGCGCGACGAGTCGGATATGGTGAACCGTATGATATACGAGGCTATAAAGACATCTGACTCTTCGGAGATACGTTCGCAGCTCGACATGTGCATTAAGGCTGACGCAAAGATAGTGTTCGTGTTCTCTAATCCTGCCGGTGACACTTTCGATATCACCATCGACCCTAAGAAATTCGAGTTATGAAAAAATTGCTTTCTATATTTTTTATTCTGATAGGATTCTCTATCGCATCGGCTCAAGATACGATACCCACCGATTCAGTGGCCTCACGTCTGGATAAAAGATGCCCCGTCAACTTCAACGACGGCATGACTCTGCAAAAGGTGAGCATTGAGGATGGCAAATTCGTTTTCGATTATCTTATAGCCGACGACATGTACACCAATGTCGAAAAACTGGGCGGTATACTCCACGATTCGCTGGTGGCGGAGATGATTACTTCGCCCGACCCCGACATAAAGAATCTGATTGTGGTGTGCGTAAGAGATAAAATGGACGTGCTACATAAATATAATAATTCCGCCAAGCAATTCTTCATTATCACCATTACTCCCGATGATCTCCAATAATAAGGTTGAGATAATAAGGTTGAGATAATAAGGATGAGATAATAAAGATGAGACGCGACTATATGGCAGTGTGCGGTATTCTTGCCGCGGCTTTTGCGGTTTTCTTCGTTCTGTCGCTTGTCGGCGATGTGGATTTAGGTCTATTTAAGCTCAAAGGCAACGACATGGCAAACGCATTCGCGGATAGACGTTATCCGCAAGCACTGATTGACTCCAACGTCATCGACAGTCTGGATGCCGGGAGCGTGAGCGGCAATGCAAGGCAGGTGATTCTCAGCACTTCCGGCAAGACAGTACTCCTGATCGGTGACTCCATGCTCGAAGGGCTTTCACCGCGTCTGGGCGCATACTGCGAAGCCAGCGGCCATACTCTTTATACCGTGATATGGTACGGCTCCACTACCCAACTCTTCAGCGAAAGCCGCCTGCTTTCGGATTACATAGCCACATTGCGCCCGCATTTCATCTTCATCAGTCTTGGAGGCAACGAGTTGTTTATTAAGGATGTGGCTGATACGCGTAAGCAGTATGTGGATAATATCATCGCCGAGATAGACACTATACCGTACCTGTGGATTGGACCGCCAAACTGGCGTAAGGACACGGGCATAAATTCCCTGATAAAGGGGAATGTGCGCCAAGGGACTTTCTTCGCAAGCCACGGTATGAGCTTTGACAGAAAGACTGACGGCGTGCACCCCACCAACGCTTCGGCGGCTTTGTGGATGGACAGCATAATCCGATGGATGCCTGACAGTGCCGCTTTCGTGATACCCTTCATCATACCTGAAAAACAATCAATGCGAGCAGAAAGGATATATATACATAATCCGGGTATGCCTACACACCGTCCCAAATGAATGTGCTGGATACGATAAATCCTTTGAGTACTATATTACAAAACGTCTCAGATATGCTGGTGTACGATTCAGAGCATCCGCTGATATTCGCGAGTGGTCTGTTTTGGGCGCTTTTCATGCTTTTCCTCCCCATCTTTGCCTGGCTCCGCCGCAGCAAATGGCAGATGATGACGTTTATGATTACATTCAGCCTGTTTTTCTACTATAAGACAAGCGGATGGTTCATGTCGATGCTCGTGGTGACAGCCGCTACCGACTGGATGCTTTCTCATGCTATAGCCACATCGGCCGAACGCTGGAAACGCCGCCTGTGCCTGTGTATCTCGTTGCTTTTCTCCTTAGGCGTGCTTGCTTATTTCAAATACGCGGATTTTTTTATGTGGAACTGGGATATGATGGTGCAGTCCAATTATCAGCCCCTCGATTTGGTGCTTCCTATCGGCATATCGTTCTATACGTTTCAGTCGGCAAGTTATATAATTGACGTTTATAGGGGTAAAATCAAGCGTTTGCCTTCTTTTGGCGAGTATCTGTTTTTCCTGTCTTTCTTCCCGTCCCTTGTGGCAGGTCCTATAGTGCGGGCTGATTATTTCATACCCCAGATACGCGCCAATAGGCATGCCTCGCGCCCGGAGATGTATGCCGGACTTTGGATTGTGATTATCGGCGTGATTAAAAAAGCTCTTGTGGCCGACTATCTTGCGGGATATTGCGACCTTGTATTCGCCACTCCTTCAGCATACACGGGTTTTGAAACCCTTATGGGAGTGGCAGGATATGTGATGCAGATTTACTGCGATTTCTCCGGCTACTCTGATATGGCCATTGGTCTTGCCTTGATAATGGGATTCCGGCTTGCCAAGAATTTCGATTTCCCTTATAAATCAAGGAATATAAGCGATTTTTGGCGCAGATGGCACATTTCGCTATCTTCGTGGATGCGCGACTATGTGTACATACCTTTAGGCGGCAACCGTAAGGGTGTGGTGCGCACCTACATAAATAATTTCGCCACGATGATGCTTGCCGGGCTATGGCACGGGGCGGGATGGAAGTTTGTGTTCTGGGGTGCGCTTCACGGCTTGGGCCTGGTGGTGCATAAGGCGTGCCGTCCGTGGCTGGATTCTGTGGCCGACACTAAGGTAGTGAAGGCATTATCTTGGTGTATCACCATGATGTTTGTGGGCATCACGTTTATATTTTTCCGTGCCGAATCGGTGCATGATTCACTACTCATGCTCCACAATATATTCTGCGATTTCTCGCCTGAATACATATTGCCTTTCATCAGGCTTCGGTGTGGGTGGGTAATGATTCTTGTTCTTATAATCACGGCTCACGCTTTGCCCTCGCGGTGGTGGGATGAGGTGCGTGAGCGTTTTGTAAAATCCCCCTGGCTGATAAAGCTCCTGATATTCATCATAGCCGTACAGCTCATCATCCAGACCGCTGACAACGAGGTGCACCCTTTCATATATTTCAGATTCTGATATGCCTGAGCTACAACGTAGCGATGGTGTACGTGTATGTTTTCGGAGCTATGGTAAATATACGCGAATCCTAATTGAAGATGCACTTTTTTTTGAAGAAAATCTGATTTCTGAAACAGAGATGGATTTTATTAATCAGCGACATCGTTTTTTCAAAAAAAAATTGTAATTTTGTGGTTATTACGTACAATCTGATAACATAAAAACATTTATGAGAATATACGAAGCATATGACAACCCATCAATACGCCTTGCTTTCAAAAAATACATCGAGGCTGAGGGTGTTTCCGTGACCAAAAGAGAACAGATATATACAAGATTCAGTACATATATATCACGGATCAGAGGAGTCTTATATGACCGATTACTTCTCAATGCCAAGAACGAAAATGATTTCAAAGACACGTTGAAATACATATTTTATGAAAAATGGAAAGAACATCTTGGATACCCGGAAATACCTGACTACTTTTTCCGCTACCTTGACTTTTTACATACTATGTGTAGCATTCAGGACGATCTGGAGGTAAATGGTCTTTCTGCCGATAGTGAGTGCGAAATAACCGACGGAATACTATCGCGTTACGAAGAACGGTTTGTGTCACACATCGGCAAATTACGGATATTGGCAAACCCAAGACTTATACGTGAGCTGAAGGATAATAATATGTGGAGATTACCTGTGGCTGACGAAGCCATTTCATTATGTGATAATTTCTACAAAGGTACGCCCATTTCCATGTCGTGCGCCGATTGGGTATCTGTTTTAGAGTCCGCTATTTCACCGCACAAGCATAGTAAAAGACGCGGTGACATATCTTTTGAGATAAAGGATGAAGATGGCAATACAAAAGTATACAATTCATTTCAGGCCATGGAAAAAATTGCAGATACCGCGGGTATTGATAAGATAGCACAATGCAGTCTTAAGCTTAATGGCCAACCTATAGCAGTGAGGAGATTACCCTCCGGCAAAGCATCTTCTTTTAAGGACATGGGCAACGGCTATTTTCTTAATAATACGGGGTCGGTGATGGATAGGTTTAAGGTGATGCGTATTCTTGTGTCAATATATCATCTGCCCTTTGAAATCAACCTCTCAAAAGAGAATGCTGTGAAATCTCCACGAAAGACAAAGAAAGTCTTACCTATTGACAAAGCCGACTCTAAATTATCTGATTCCGTAAAAGAGAGGTCGGAAATGATCAGTCCTGAAAACGTGCCACATACTGAATCTCTCTCTCATATTATTGATGATGATTTCGTCTATGGCAGAGACGGCGTACTAAATCTGTTTGGAGATATGTAGAGAATTGGGAAATAAGTCTTCCTTGCATGAAAGAACTGTGGCTTTTCCGAAACATTATCTCCCATTTGATAGTTTCTAATTATTATAATTTGTATCTTTGCGCTCTAAAATATTAACACATCAATTATTATCTATGGCTAAAAAGAAAGAAAAAGACCACGATGACTTGTTAGAAGCCATCTTTGGCAAAAAGAAGAACCCTAAAGCTGAATTGACTGAATCTGATATAAAAAGAATATTCAGCATTAAAAATCCCGGTAGCGTGTCCTCAGGGGACCGAATGTTAATGATCGCCTCAGCAGTGTTCATTCAGAACGGCATCACCCCGGACTCATATAAGATTCTGTATGATGAGGCCAAAAACAACCCGATAGTCAGCCTTATGCCACTCGAAATGATTTTCGGTAAGGACGATACAGATCACGACACCGTCGGAGAAGAGGATTACGAAAAGGAGGATTACGACACTGAAGGGCTGACAGGCAAACCCCTTCCGGATGCCGACAAGAAGTCGTTGGTGCTGAAAATCCAGATACGCGGCATATCAAAACCCCCATTGTGGCGCGAAGTCGTGGTACCCGCCGATATCAGCTTCTATAGTCTGCATCAAGTGATACAGATACTCTTCGGATGGACCAATTCTCACCTATGGCAATTTCAGCATAGCCCATACGACCACGGATACACAATCGGGCCGGACCTCAAAGATACAATGGATTGGGATGACGGTCCCACCGACGATGCTGACGAAACCAAACTTACAGCTGTGCTGAAGAAAGCCGGCGACAAGATGGTATACGTGTATGATTTCGGTGATGATTGGATACACGATATCAGCGTAAAGGAGGTTACGGATAAGCAGGCTGATCATCCGGTATGCACCAAGTACAAGGGCGATAATCCTCTCGAGGATATAGGCGGTACATGGGGTTATGAGGAATACCGCAGGATGTATGATCCCAAGTCTGGTGTCACGAAGGCAGAAAAGAAGGAATTCTTCGAAAACAATTATTTCTCATCCGAAAAAGAGTTCAAGGAGATGATGGAGGAGCAGAAGTTCGACCTTCCCTACGTCAACGAAGAGCTTGAATGCATCAAAGGCTAACCCCTCGCCCACTCATCACGAGTAGAGAGGGTACCAGGCGACATGGAGGGGGAAATTCATTCCCCACTTAACTCACTGCGGGGAATAAATTCCCCACTCCATGCCGCCTGTTGAAGCCTTACATCACATCCACCGGCCTTAGCCGGATTCGTTGAGCGTGAATGTCTTATCGGTTATTATTCAGCTTTATTGCCGACCCATCAGTGTATTTGACAATCACTGTGCCCTCGTAGTCTTTTGAAACAGGCACACCAAGGAGATTGTATCTTCCTGTCTCTTCCACACCGTCATTCAATGCGTCGCTTATGCCAGACTTCGCAATAAATTCTATCGGGTTTATCTTGGGCTCATTATTCAAATCAGGATTATAATAGTCTATCACACATTTCACATCATATGTTCCGGGCTGCACTGGCGGACATGAAAAAAGGTCATAGATCCTACATCTTCTTGTTCCACTCAAAGAATAACAATAGGAATAGCCATCCGGCTCGAAATTATTTATCACCACATCTTTTAGTATTACAACTGCATGGTTTAGACTTGGATTCAGTTCTGAAATTTTAATTTCAAGTGGTTCGTATGTACCTTTCCCTGAACTTGCAGGTATGTTATAATTTTCATATTGTGCTATGGCATATGTATAGTCATTATATGTTGCCTCCCATCCGGCCGGGATAATATCAAGATATTCGTATTCCCTTTTTTCACAATCTTCTATAACCGCAAGAATCTTAGAATAATTACCTTCATGGTCTACTGCATGAATCACCTGGCTTAAACCCTCATTGAATATATAATTATGTGTCACAGTCAGTGGAAAGCCTATTGTAATTTTTTTATCCTCATCGCCATTAGCAATCTCAAAGAATTCTTTGACGCTATAGGCTATTTGTTTGTTGCTGCTTTTAGGATAGTATTCAATAGGATAAACCTGTACCGTTGTACCGTAAATTGATACGACGGCTTTTACATCATACGTGCCGGCAGATACGGATTCGGTCATCAGCTGATTTCTGAATGTGATGCTATATTTCCCATCTTCAGAATAGCCCATAAATGAGGCTTTGGCAGAAGGTGTTGTTTCCTTAAACACTACGTCTTCCAAGTTCACCACTTCGTTTACCATATCTTCAGTGATATCAGAGATCCTGCATGTGCGAGGCGCGAATGTGCCTTTCACTGATGATGCCGGCATATCCTCTGTAGGCACGATCTCAGGCAATCCGTTATACGGTGAGTACTTGCCTTTCCATCCGGCTGGTATGATATCCAAATCCTTATATGGCGTAGTGCCATATATCAATCCTGGTGTGCCCTCGGAATCGATAACGTAACAGTATGGATTACTTACGTGTGTAACAGTTAGTGGAAATTCCACTAAAATTTCTGAGTAATTTTTTCCAAGATTATAGAATTCAGTAATAGAATTTGCGTTTGGCATCTTTTTTTCTTCAAATTCTACACTGACATTTGTTTTACTTTTTATTTTACCAACATTCAATTTGCCGTCTTTGGGTATATCCACAATTTGTCCATCAATAGTAATCTGCGATATAGCATATCCTTGATTAGGGATTATATTAAGTTCTACATTTTCATCTGATGATATATCAAAGTATCGCTGTCCGGAATAACTGACATTATTTTTAATTCTAATTTCTTCATTTCGAAATGTTACTATTCCATGCTCTGCCACAGTAATAGATAACGTATTACAAATATCAAGTGTCTCCTTAATATCTTTGAATGCTCTCCAACCGTCAGTTTTCCAATAGGCCTGTGCACAACCCTTTGGAACGTATAATATCCCATTTTTAATATTAGTTTGACTTAGGAATCGGCTTTCATCCACGCTTGGAGGGGTTGTTGCATAACATTGTATATTGGTCAACCCCTTAAATTCAGGATATAAACTTTCAATTGAGGATGGCAATACAATCGAACTAAGCGGTGGTGTTGAGTAACCCTCATAAAAACTTAATGCGGAAGTTCCAGGTGACACACAAATTTTCTCTAAGTTTGGACAATAATTCAGTGCTCTACCCAAGTCTGATATACAATATTTTGGAAGTCTTATCTTTTTTAAAGAAGGACACATAAAGAATGCATATTTAGGGTTCACTGAAAATTCAAAGCGATGGTTCGGGGGGCTTCAGCCCGTAT
>N._stephensi_709_foregut__coassemble_628_pt1 | contig 12423 bp, 7 predicted proteins | sample N__stephensi_709_foregut__metabat2_low_PE_014 | metagenome-assembled genome bin N | reverse complement strand
ATTTATATTCTCAAATCAGGAGGGATTGTGAAAAAAGTGGCTTTATAAGCCCTCGCTATCCAACATCCAAGCCCGATATATTTCAATAAAAAAACATTGCCTGCCGACAATAATCGGCAGGCAATGTTTTTTTATTGGGAACATAATTTTTGTCAAAAAAATTATGTTAACGGTATCATTTCTTATGCTCTTCTACCCACTTGCGTGCATTTACGAATGCTGCAAACCATGGAGTCACATCCTCATTACGGCGTGTGCGCGGATAGTAGGCACACTGCCAAGGGAATACCGACCTCTCCGGGTGAGGCATTATAGCCACATGCCTACCGTTGGCCGATGCGATACCGGCCACGCCACCAACCGATCCGTTAGGATTTCCGGGGTATTGCTTATAATTGTAACGAGCTATCACATTATATTTATCAAGACCTTCTGGCAGAATGAAGCGTCCCTCACCGTGTGCCACCCAAACACCTGTCTTTGTGCCTGACAGATTTCCGAACATCACAGAATCGTTCTGGGGAATGGTTACTCCCACGAATTCCGATTCGAATTTATGGGAAATATTGTGGTCCATACGGGAGGGCTTTGAATGTTCGGGGTTGATGAGACCAAGCGCTATCATCAATTGGCAACCATTGCATACGCCGAGACTCAAAGTATCCTCACGTGCATAAAAACGGTCGAGTGCCGATTTAGCATTCTCGTTCCATACGAAACCGCTTGCCCAACCCTTAGCCGAGCCAAGGACATCGCTGTTAGAGAAACCGCCGCAGAACACAATCATGTTCACATCATCGAGAGTCTCGCGTCCGGTCATCAGGTCGGTCATATGCACATCTTTCACATCGAATCCTGCAAGGTAGAGAGAGTAAGCCATTTCACGATCGCTATTTACGCCTTTCTCGCGGATGATAGCGGCTTTCACACCTGTAGGAGCGGTGCGGTGAGTCTCTACTCCGTAAGAACTGAGATAACCCTTGAAATCGCTTCGCATGGCATAGCGGATAGGCTGCTGCTTGTAGTTATTGAAGCGCATGGCAGCGCATTTCTCACCGCTCTGCTTGCAATCGAGCAGATATGAAGGTTCATACCACACGTCGCGCAGGTAGTCGATGCCAAATAAGTGTTCGGTATCTCCATGAGTCACCATAATCACACGCTCTTCCTGCGGACATGCCACAGGGAAGTACTTCACAGACGCTTCATCGAGTATCTTCTCCACATCAGCTTTCTGACGGTCAGCCACCTGAATCACCACAGCAGGATTCTCTGCAAAGAGTATCTTCACGAGATCTTCCTCGCCGTATAGCTTAAAGCCGTCGGTATACATCTTCAGACCTCCGTTAACGTTGCCGAACGTCATCTCAAGCAAGGTAGTAATCAGACCACCGGCACTCACATCGTGAAGAGCAAGGAGCTTACGCGCTTTCACGAGCTTCTGAATCGTGTCGAATGTAGTCTTGAATTTTTCGGTATCCTTGATTGTAGGTACATCGCTTCCTATATTGCCAAGAGTCTGTGCTAAAGCCGAACCGCCAAGACGAAGATTATCAGATGAGAAGTCGATATAATAGATAGTGCTTCCGGTATCGTTCTTAATCACCGGTGACACTGTGCGTCGCACATAGCTTACTTCGCCGGCGGCAGAGATAATCACAGTGCCTGGCGCAAACACCTTGTCGGCCCCGTATTTCTGTGTCATCGACAATGAGTCTTTGCCGGTGGGTATATTTATACCCAAATCAATTGCGAATTTGCTACATGCCTCAACGGCTCTATAGAGAGCGGCATCCTCACCCGCATTTTTGCATGGCCACATCCAATTGGCACTGAGCGACACGCTCTTCAGCCCTTTTTTCAGATTAGTGCCTACGATATTGGTAAGGGCCTCAGCTATTGCCATAACCGATCCGGCTGCCGAATCAGCAAGAGCTACCTGAGGGGCGTGTCCGATAGATGTAGCTATACCGGCTTTACCGTCATAGTCAAGAGCCACCACTCCGCAGTCGCTGAGAGGGAGTTGTATCTCTCCTTGGCACTGCTGGCGTGCTACACGTCCTGTAACCGATCTGTCTGCCTTGTTTGTAAGCCAATCCTTACATGCCACAGCCTCAAGCGATAGCACATCGCGTATATATTTGTCGATATCCTTAATGTCGGTTTGTGAATCGCGGTAAGTCACATCCACTGTTGTATCTTCCATCACTGTCTTAGGCGAATTCCCGAACATGTCGCCCATAGCAAGGTCTATAGGGCGAACACCATCGGCCTGCTCGAACACGAATCTGTCATCACCGGTGGTTTCGCCTACCACATACATGGGCGCACGCTCGCGTGAGGCGATACGCTCGATAAATTCGATATCTGTCTCATTTACCACCATGCCCATACGTTCCTGACTTTCATTGCCGATGATTTCTTTGGCTGAGAGTGTAGGATCGCCTATTGGCAGCGATTTCATGTCTATTTTACCGCCTGTGGCCTCTACGAGCTCTGAAAGAGCGTTGAGATGGCCGCCGGCCCCGTGATCATGGATTGAGACGATGGGGTTAGCATCGTTTTCGGCGAGGGCGCGGATTACATTGGCCACACGTTTCTGCATTTCGGGGTTGGCGCGCTGCACAGCGTTAAGCTCGATGGAATTATCGTATTGGCCGGTTTCTACCGACGACACGGCACCTCCACCCATACCGATGCGATAGTTATCACCACCGAGAAGCACCACCTTTTCCCCCGCAGTGGGTACGCCCTTAAGTGCATCTCGCTTGGAGGCAAAGCCCACACCGCCCGCAAGCATTATCACCTTATCGTAAGCGTATAGCTTGCCGTTTTCGTCATGCTCAAAAGTAAGCAGCGAACCACAAATAAGGGGCTGACCGAATTTATTGCAGAAATCAGAAGCTCCGTTAGAGGCTTTAATAAGGATATCCGCGGGAGTCTGGTATAACCATACACGAGGATTAATCATCATCTCCCAAGAGTTTTCGGTGTTAAGACGCGGATACGAGGTCATGTACACGGCAGTACCGGCTATCGGCAGTGAGGCTTTACCGCCACCGAGACGGTCACGTATTTCACCGCCTGACCCTGTGGCCGCACCATTGAATGGCTCTACTGTGGTGGGGAAATTATGCGTCTCAGCCTTTAGCGATATCACTGTATCGATTTCCTCTTCCTTGAAGTATGAGGGTATATCAGGACGTTCGGGTGAGAATTGGTTGATTTTAGGTCCTTTTACAAAAGCCACATTGTCTTTATACGCCGATACCAACCCATTTGGATTGGCTTTAGAGGTGTTTTTTATAAGCTGGAAAAGCGACAAAGGCTTCTCCTCACCGTCGATGATGAATGTGCCTCCGAAAATCTTGTGACGGCAATGCTCTGAATTTACCTGCGAGAAGCCGAACACCTCACTATCAGTGAGCTTGCGCCCAAGATTAGCACTAAGCTGACGTAAATAGTTTTCCTCGTCCGGGCTTAGGGCAAGTCCTTCTTTACGGTTGTATTCGCTTATATCATCGATATATACTATCGGGTCAGGCGTACGCGACACAGTGAACACCTTAGAGTCAAGGCCGTTGTACACGCGTTGCAGCATTTTGTCATATATAGGCTGCTCGTCGGTGGTGAGATTAAACTCCTCGATACGCAATATGCCTTCCATACCCATATTTTGGGTGATTTCCACGGCATTGGTACTCCAGGGAGTAATCATCTCCTTTCTCGGGCCTATGAATACCCCTTTTACATTAGTGGTGGCAAGCGGTGTGGCTCCGTCGAAAAGCCACGTAAGCTTCTCCTTCTCACTATCTGTGAGCTTGTGGGTGGTATCCACTCCATAAATTTTGGAAGAACCTTTTTTGAAGAAAACTACCATAATATTATTATTGTTGTTTTTTTGTGTGATGTAGATGATTTATGGGGTCAAAGCCGCTGCGTTTACTCAAATGTTCCAATATGAGATAAGCGCAGCTTTATAAGCTGTGACTAATCTTTAAAGATATCCAGAGGATCGAAATCCTCCCAATCAGCGGGCTCCATGGTGCGTTTGAGCTTATTCTTTATTTGACGCACGAATTTTATCATGCCCTCATATTCAAGACGCTGCGACACAGTGCCGGTATTGTATTTGTTGGCTTTGGATTCCAATAGCATACAAAACGCGAATGCCTTTACAAATTCGCCAAGTCGTATCATTGACACAAGATGCATGATTACCAGCGAAGGATAATCGGCGAGTGATGAGAGTTCTTCGTTCTCAAGATACTCCGACATCGCTTCAATTGCCTCCGCGAACTTTTTCTGCACGAAAAGATTCTCGATGGATATAAGAGCCAAAATAGTATCACCGCTATTACGCTTATATGCATCCATTACCGCCTGCGAGGCAGCATTGTTGCCGGAATTCATCAGATGATGAGCCCATGCACTCCACATCATCTGACTGTTTTCACCGTTAGCGGCATACAGCATATCAAGCAAATCGTCGATATTAGATGGCATAAACTCCACTATATCAGGCACGATACTGACTGCTGACTGCGGATATTTATTGAGGTAATCGGTAAAAATTTTCATGGCGGCCTCTTGATCGCCCTTCTCTGCTATTATGAAAGCGAGCATCTTAGTGGCGTCAACCATGGTATCATCAATTTCGATAATTTGCCGTAGTACACTTATCACTTCATCGGTGGGCGCATCTGTGGCATATAGGATTTTTGCCTTTACATAAAGGGCATTGACATCCTTTGGGTCAATGGCCAAGGCATATTCTATGGCATTGAGGGCTTTCTCGCCTTCGTCTATTGATGCGTAGTCTCTTGCCAATAAAGCCCAAAATCCGGAATTGTATGGCTCTATTTCGGTAAGCTCCTCCAGCAAGGATATGGCAAATTCGAAATCCTGATACATGTCTGCCACTATAGCCACCTCATACAGAAGTACGTTGGCAAACATCACTTTTTCGCGTAACGCATCAAGATTTTGTTTGAGCCAATCAAGGCAGTCAAATGTCGAGGCAAGATCCACAAACTGTATTACCTCTTCATCAGTATATCCTGAATAGGAGTTGAAAATGCGGTCAAGCAGCTCTTTGCGCTCCTCCGGGCTGGCAGGCTCGGAGCATCTGGCGCGCATCATATCCCAAATCATCCCAGTGGCTTCAGCATTATCCTCCACGCATTTTTGGCGCGACTCGTCGGAGTACTGCGAGTGGTATATGGCCTTACGCTGGAGCAGAGGTTCGCTGTCAGGGTAAAACCTTGCTGCACATTGCAATACCTCGAATCTAAGGTAATCGTCATTGAGGTCGCCGGCATAGTCGAAAAAGTCAATCAATTCGTCCTCGTCGAAATACCGTTCGGAAAGAGGTTTTGACAAGCTCTCGCGAAATCTTGCCAAAGCCTCTTCACGGCTATGTATGTTTATACTTTCTTCGTCCACTTAATTTTTTAAGGTTTAATTTATAATCACCGTTTCGCAGTATATATACTCCTACTTCTTTTGTATTTTTTCCCAACTGTCCTTCAGCGCAATGGTGCGGTTGAATACAAGATGGTCGGGGGTGGAGTCATAGTCAGGAGTGAAGTACCCTACCCTTTGGAACTGCATCTTAGCGCCCTTCTCAGCAATCTGTGCCGCATAAGGTTCTATTTTAGCGGTTTTTACCACTTTAAGGGAATCGGGGTTGAGCATTTCGCGAAAATCGCGGTCTGACTCGGCAGCCGGATTCTCAACGCAGAAGAGTCGGTCGTACAGGCGCACCTCTGCATCCACAGCTTCTTTGGCAGAAACCCAGTGAAGTGTGCCTTTCACCTTGCGGGCAGCCCCCGGTGCACCGCTATGCGATTCAGGGTCGTAGGTACATTGTATTTCAATAATATTTCCATCGCTATCCTTCACTACATTCTCGCATTTTATGATGTATGCGCCTTTGAGTCGCACCTCGCTTCCGGGTGCAAGACGGAAGAATTTTTTAGGGGGATTTTCCATGAAGTCGTCGGCCTCGATATAAATCTCGCGGCTGAATGGCATCTGGTGCATTCCTCCGTTGGGGTCTTCGGGGTTATTCTCCATCTGCACCATCTCTGTCTTATCTTCGGGATAGTTTGTGATTACGAGTTTGACGGGGTTGATTACGGCCATCACACGGGTAGCCACTTTGTTGAGGTCGTCGCGCACGGCATGCTCGAGCAGACTTATATCATTAAGGGCCTCGTACTTAGTGTATCCTATAGTGTCGATAAAGTTGCGGATGCTTTGAGGGGTATATCCTCTGCGGCGCATACCCGAGATAGTGGGCATACGGGGGTCATCCCATCCTGCCACGAGACCTTCTTTCACAAGCTGGAGCAGCTTGCGCTTACTCATCACAGTGTAAGTGAGATTCAGACGGTTAAATTCTATCTGTCGCGGGCAATATGTCTCATCGGCAAGCTCTTTCACGAAATACTCGTACAGCGGGCGGTGTACCACAAATTCGAGTGTGCAAATTGAGTGAGTCACCCCTTCGAAGTAGTCGCTTTGCCCGTGCGCGAAATCGTACATGGGGTACACCTTCCATTTTGTGCCGGTACGGTGATGTGGGTGTTTGATGATACGGTACATTATAGGGTCGCGGAAGTGCATATTAGGCGACGACATGTCAATTTTAGCGCGTAGCACACGTGCTCCCTCTTCAAATTCCCCGGCATTCATGCGCATGAATAGGTCAAGGTTTTCGGCCACAGTACGGTCACGGTACGGACTATTCTGTCCGGGGGTGGAGGGATTGCCCTTTTGTTCGGCTATCTGTTCGGAAGTCTGGTCATCCACATATGCCTTCCCTTCTTTTATGAGGCGTACAGCCAGATCGAACAACTGCGGGAAATAGTCAGAAGCATAGTATTCGCGGTCAGCCCAGTCGAATCCAAGCCAATGTATATCTTCCTTGATTGAATCCACATACTCCACATCCTCCTTCACGGGGTTGGTATCGTCAAATCGCAGATTACATGTACCTCCGAATTTCTCGGCCACGCCGAAATCCATACATATGGCCTTTGCATGTCCGATATGGAGATAGCCGTTAGGCTCTGGAGGGAAACGCGTGTTCAGTCGTCCGCCGTTTTTGCCATCCAAGAGGTCTTTTTGTACTAATTCCTCCACGAAATTCGCGGCTTTAATCTCTTCTAAAGGTGTTTTCAGTTCTTTTTCTGACATATCTCTATAAAATGCTTTGTAAGCGGCAAATGCTCCCGCCTGTAAGTAAATGGTTGATTTATTATTGATTAGCTGTATCTCACATCATAAACGGCACGAAATGCGCAAATCAAAATGCAAAATTAATATTTTTTGGATAATATTGCAAATTTTATCTGCTGCGAAAATCTGACGGAATAAGCTGGAAAATGTCAGTTGGAAAATGTCACATGATAAAAGAATCCTTGAAGCCGATGAAATACAATACGCCATCAATGCCAATTGTTGAAATCGACTGTTTTGCGGTGGCCTTTACTTTGGGTTTGGCATGGAAAGCTATTCCAAGCCCGGCCGTACTGAGCATAGGCAGGTCGTTGGCTCCGTCGCCCACGGCTATTGTCTGGGCTATATCTATGTTTTCCACTTGTGATATTATGCGCAGGAGTTCGGCCTTGCGCTTGCCGTCAACGATATCTCCCACATAGCGTCCCGTAAGGTGTCCGTCTTCGATTTCAAGCTCATTGGCGTATACATAGTCAAAGCCAAATTTCTGTTTAAGGTAATTACCGAAATAAGTGAAACCGCCTGACAGGATAGCAGTTTTGAATCCGGCACGCTTGAGTACGCTCATCATGCGTTCCACACCCTCGGTAATAGGTAGGTGTAGGGCTATGTCCTCCATCACGCTTACATCGAGTCCTTTGAGCAGAGACACTCTCCGCTTGAAGCTTTCGGTAAAATCGATTTCGCCGCGCATAGCGCTTTCGGTAATGGCCTTTACCTCTGCTCCTACACCAGCCCTCATTGCCAATTCATCGATTACCTCAGTTTCTATCAGAGTGGAGTCCATATCGAAGCATACGAGCCGACGGCAACGGCGGAACATGGTATCCTCCTGAAGTGATATGTCAAATTCGCCCTCCGCAGCTATTTCCATAAACCGGCGCTGCATTGCGCTCACGCTTTTGGGCGTGCCTCTCACCGAAAACTCCACACACGATTTTGATTTTGTATCTTCTCCGTCAAGCGGAGGCCGTCCGGTTAGGCGGCGAATATTATCGATGTTCAAATCTTGTGAGGCTATCTCCGTGGCTATTAGCGACAGATGCTTTGCTGTAAGCCTGCGTCCGAGTGTGGTGATTATCCATCGGTTTTTTCCCTGTCTGCCTACCCATGAATTGTATTCTTCTACAGAAATGGGTGTGAAGCGCACCTGCACATTAAGTTCGGTGGCCTTGAAGAGGAGGTCCTTCATCATATTGCCGGATGCCGATGCATCAGTCTTCACAAGGAATCCCAAAGAGAGCGCGTGATGTATATCCGCTTGGCCAATATCAAGCACGGCTGCATCGTATTTTGCGAGTATTTCCATCAGTGCGGCAGTCACGCCCGGACGGTCAGCACCTGATATGTTTATAAGTATAAGTTCGAACATAAGATTATTTTTTGAAATATAAATCCCATATACTTTGAATGCTCATAGCTATATTGTAAGCCAATAAGGGCGGTACTGCATTACCGATTACTTTATAAGCACCTGAAGAACTGACGGCAAATCGAGATTTGTTACTGTCACTATAAATAACAAACGGGTAATCCGGTGGAAATGTCTGAATCAAGGCACATTCTCGCGGTGTAAGCCTACGCTCTAATTTCCCGGAACTCAATTCATCTTTCATCATACCTCCATGTTCTGCTGACAATCGGCGATACTCAATATTTCCATGATGCTCTGACCGGATTGTGGGACCAATTTTATCGAGTGAAATTTCCTTCTGACCCTGACAATGAGCCCCCATATACTTTGCCTTAGAGTAGAACATATGCGAGGGATCGGAGGAAAATTCAGGTTCAGGTAAATCCTCAAATATATCATGGCACACCACGGTAGGCATCAAGTCCTTTCTCTTAATATTAAATGCGTGAGTGGGGAGTGGATAGGGATTGTACTTATCGGGTATTACATCCTGCTGCAACGCATTAAGAGCTTCTTCATTAAGAGCATCCTTACGTATACCTATGAAAATCACCCTTTCGCGCGACTCCGGCACTCCATAATCGGCAGCGTGTAGTACTTGTGGATTAAGCACAATATACCCATTGTCTCCCGCGGCGGCGAAATCGTGTTGTATTATTTCTTTCACATCGCCTAAATTCACTAATCCCTTGACATTTTCGGCTATAAAAATTTTCGGGCGAGTGATGTCGATTACCTGCTTCATCCAAAAATACAGTTTGCCTCTCGTCTCTTCAGAGGGGATTGCATCGTCTCTTAATTTACCATTATGATCCTTTTGTGATGCGAATCCTCTTCTTTTACCCGCAACACTGAAATCTTGACAAGGGAAACCTCCTGTAACAATATCTACATTCTTAGGAAATTCATCAATGCCGGCGTTGTATCGCTTTACATAATCCACTATACTTCCGAAATGATACATTTCTGCGGAATGACCTCTTTGCACCATGTATGAGCCCCATGCGCGTCTGGCTTCTTCAAGTATGTCATTAGCGAATACGGTATTGAATCGTGTCTCTTTCAGCTTTACCCATTTATCATTTATTTCTGATTCAATCCAGCCGGATTTGGGATTCACTGACTTTCGATGGCATATAAAACCGCCTTCAAAACCTATATCCATACCTCCACAGCCGGAAAATAAAGAGAGCATATTAAGTTGGCGTTCCTTAATCTTTGGGGCATCAAAATGCAGCGATGGCTGATATCCTTGTATCACATCGCTTACACCGCTCATCTCTTGTGTAATATCGTAATCGTATACCTTTTCCATAGAATATTCTTGTTAAAAAGATTCTCAATTATTCAGCATTCATATTTTATAGATTCTAAAAGTCGTGTGCACACGGCCTTAATTACGGGTACCACTACGGTATTGCCAAGTAAATCAAATCCGTCTTTTTCCGATACGTTCAGTTGCATATTTTCAGGATATCCGAACAATCTTAGACCCTCCCTAAGAGTGAGTTTACGCAGTCCACCATTATCAGCGACATAAAGCTTTTGCATATCCATTGCAACTAATGTTGGAGCAATTTCCTTAGGACCCATCACTTTGTTAATCTCAAAACTCAATTTGCCAGCGACAATATTATATCCTTTAGGCCGTGAGGTGTCAGGCTGCCTTATAGTAGTGGTTGTGCCGAATATATCTGTTGTTGCGACTTTACGTTTAGGATGTTCGAATTTCAGATATCCTTTTTCCGTGAGATCGTCAAGCATCTGCTGCAAATCGGGGTTGTCATAGAAAGTCCTTATTTGCCCTACTGTAAGAGGCATACCGTCCATCCATTCAATACCGATTACATCAGCCCACTTTTTTTGCGTCGCTCGCATAATATTAAATTGAGTAATTTTTTTTGTTCCTTTGATACCGGACCCTTAATTTCCAGATCCCAGCTATGGATATTTGTATCTCCTCCCCTTTTGTCCTTTATTGACTTTCCATACAAATCCTCTACTTTATAAATGCTTAGAAGACGTTGTATAAAAGGTGTCTTTTCTGTAGGGTATCCGGTCTCTAATATATCACCAATTAGTTTGGTCGATTTTTCAAAGCCCTCCAAATTCGGTATCTCATTGAATGTGCCTACTATATATATACGTTTACGCACTTGTGCCACACCGAAATCAGATGAATCGAGCACCTTATAATTTACCTTATATCCTATCTCTGTAAGTTTGGAGATTATAACCTTTAATGTTCTCCCTCCGTCATGATTGACTAATCCCTCGACATTTTCAAGGATAAAGCCCTTTGGCCTTTTCGCTTTTAGAATCCTTTCTACTTCAAAAAACATAGTGCCTCGCGTATCGGCAAAACCTTGTCTTTTGCCTGCCGACGAGAATGCCTGACAAGGAAATCCGGCGCATAAGATGTCGAAATCAGGGATTTCGGATGCATCTACCTGCGTGATATCTCCTACGAAATTATCCTCCGCATAATTATCTCTAAGCACTTTTAGTGCATACGGTTTAATTTCGGAAGTCATCACGCATTTAGGAGTATAGCCGGCCTGAATCAAAGCCTGCGAAAGCCCGGTACGTATGCCTCCTATACCAGCGAAAAGATCTATAAATCTAATTGTCATAAAAATATGCCAATGTAAGGGTATAACTTATTAGTATGCCGACTCATGACCAAATTTTTTCTACTACATATAAATTGCTGAATATAATTTAAATTTTTAATTCAAATCTTAATGGTCTTTGTATGCATGAGTGGATATTGATAATGCAAAGGTACGCAATTTTTCTCATAAATAATTAAAGCCATAACATTTTGTTAGTGATTTGTGCCTAAACTTTTTCTATTTCGAACATGTAAAGCGCACTTCAGCCCGAGAAAAAGAATTTCGGATACTGGCTGAGACATCATTACTGTATCAAATCGCGCATAATAGTGTCAGCGATAAGCCACTCATGCTCAGGTATTGATATGTTGTCTTCTGACACTACAAGCTTACCGGATTGTAGATAGGGAAAAGCGTCACACAGGAATTGTCGCAACCTGCGGCGGGGCACTTTATCAAATGGCAATCCATCAGCAGTGCGTAATGCCGTAATTATCATATCATTGAAAATATCAGTTTTCGACTCTTCCTCTTCTTGATAAGCAATGCCGGTATCCTGCACTGATAAGATGTAGGCATAAATGTTCGATGGATTCACCCTTCTTGTTTTACCGTCGTAACTATGAGCCGAAGGACCAAGACCTATATAAGGTACAGATTGCCAATAGTTGTTGTTGTGTACGGCTTTCATTCCCGGCTTGGAGAAATTCGAAATCTCATAATGTTCATACCCATTGTCGCGGGCCATGGATATAAGCATCTCGTACATACCCGCTGCCACATTTTCATCCACAGCCTCAATCTTACCGGAATTGAGCATAGCTGTAAGACGCGTCCTCGGTTCGTAGCTCAGCATATACGCCGAAAAGTGCGAGGGACTAATCTCGAAAAGCCGATTGAGAGAGTATCGCCAAGATTCAAGGGTCTGCCCGGGCAGTCCGTAGATAAGGTCAAGGCTAAAATTATCAAAACCGGAAGTACGGAGCATCTCCACAGCGCGTAAGGCGGCAGCCGCATCATGTCGCCGCCCTATCACATTAAGCTCACCATCTATAAATGACTGCACGCCCATGCTCACGCGGTTGATACCCGACGAACGCCATAGTGCTGACTTGTCTATCGTAACATCTTCCGGATTAGCTTCTATAG
>N._stephensi_709_foregut__coassemble_612_pt1 | contig 12583 bp, 6 predicted proteins | sample N__stephensi_709_foregut__metabat2_low_PE_014 | metagenome-assembled genome bin N | reverse complement strand
CTACGCTTTGAATTATCTCTATCATATTTATTCTACTTTAAGTTGTGATCCTGATGAATGTGCTGAAAGCTCCGGCGCATATTGGCTCTGTATTGAGGCAACCCCGGAAGTAAAGTCTCCGGCAAGATTGACGTTCATCTCATAAGTCAGCAGATAAGTGCCGGGGGTCATATATACCACGTGCATGTTGGTCTGGGCATCGAGATTCTCTCTGTAGAATCCCACACCCTCACTCCACATCCATCCGGGCAACTGTTCCACAGGCTCAAACGCCGCAGGACGTTCGTCGACTATTTCCACATATTGCATGTTGCGCTTGCAGTGGATAGTGAGTTGCACTTTCACTCTGTCGCCTACCTTGAGATTGTCAGCAACTGCCCACTCATTTCCGCGGCGCACGAAGAGTTGTTTTTCGATGTCAAGGTCATCACAGCCATTTGCATTTACCTCATCCATTCGTTGCCGGAATTGGGCATACACCGCACCGTAGGCCGGACCGGCTCCGGATGTGATGATTGTAAGATTATCCCCGCCATATTCAGATATGTCGACACGAAGCGACCCGGTGGCTTTCTCCACACCATTATCAGGCTTTATTTCCTTACCTCCGACTTTAACTTCAGTGCCGCGCTCATCCACTGTCCAGCATGTACCGGTCGAGAGAATGGCTTTGACCACCTGTGTAGTGACTACCGAACTACCCCAATCTGTGGCTTGTTTACGTACAATAAGCTGCTGACGTAGCCCATCTACCTCTTTACTTTGTGGCAAAATTGTAGCATAGGCTTCAAGGAGAATTCCATAATTATATAAGGAGTTGACTGATGGGAAAGTGAGTCCCTGATTTTTGGAGTATACTCCAAATTCGCTAACTGATTGCATTATCTTTAATGCGTTTGTTTTCTCGCCATTGAGATAAAGTGCCAAGGCTGCCATAGACTTATATGCCGGATCGGTCATTTTTCTCCAATTCTTCTTTATGTCGGCGATGGTGGCCTTAATCACTTTCTGACCATTGGCAGAAACAGGGGTGCCGAATTTCGGACGTACCAGACAGTACATCATATCCGTCTTTTCCACATTGGCGTCATAATACACGATGGCACGGTCAATCATGTCTTGCAATTGTGTGCCTGCGGGCATCCATCCGAAGTCACGGAGTTGTCCGAGCATGTCGAGTACATTAGCCGTAACCCATACCGATGATTTATCAGTCCATTTGCTCCACGACCATCCTCCATCAACATTCTGCAAGTCAGTAAGAATTTTGATGGCTGCGGCTATAGTATTATTCACGTCATTGTCGTTGAATATCATAGCGAGATTCGCCATACGTTCGCTATCAGATTTGGCAGCCTGTACCCATGGCGTGGAGTTAAGCACGGCTATCTTTAAATCTTCATTTTTCTGAAGCATTGACACAAGAGACGAATCGGAGGGGTTAGAAATCCATTCCTCCAAAGCTTTGCCTATTGTGGGATTATCCTTTATTATACCGTGAGAAACGGCAGCCGAGAACATAGCGGCGGCGGCTGAGTTGGCATATTCGGAAATCTGCAGGCGCAGACCGGGAAGTGCAGAAACCACTGTCCATGCGGGATTCTCGCAGAACGTGAGTGATATGTTAGCATTATCGGCATTAGGCAGAGTGGTGGTATAGATAGTGTCACCCGGATTAAGATAGAAGGGGGTGGTTTCTATTAAAGAAGCGTCCGAAGAAAGCACTCTTATCACATTTTGCTCACCATCGGAGAATGTACCGTTGGATGATCGCACCCTGAATCCTATGGCCGTGGCGTCATTATCAACATAAATATTTACCGACACTTTCTCTGATTGCTTAGCGTCTATGGTTTGGTTAAATGTTTTTGTTGCTTTTAGAGCTTGGGTGAGAGGGTCGAATATCTCCACCGTAGTAGTTATAGTCTGTACAGTATCGGTATTATTCATCACCGATGCGAGTACAGTGGCGGAATCCCCCTGACGCAGGAATCGAGGAAGATTTGGCTGTACCATCACCGGTTTCGAAGTCACGAAATCACGCATCATTGTACCTATTTCCATATCTTTACTCCAAGCCACAGCACGAAGTCGCCAAGTAGTATTTGCATTAGGTACGGTAAATGAGTATAATATGTTGCCTTGATTGTCGGTACTTAACATCGGCGCCCAAATGGCCATTGTCACATTCGAGTCGCGGTAGTCGTATCTCTCCGATTCTTCAGAATCTACATCTTCGGTAGTTCCCGCTATCGTTTCTTCGGTCACGGCATCCGACATATCAGCCACCGATTCCACTTTCATCTGTTTGGCATTTCCTCTTATCATAATGTCGTTTGACCCTAATGCTCTTGAAGAAGAGGCAACAGAGTATAGCATTTCATCTCGCTCGACCAATCCGCCAAGAGCATATCCGTAGAGGTTGAAAGTAGGATACACAATATTATTGTCATTAGATAAAGAGAGCGACTGCCTTACACTGATATTGCGGTTGTAATTTTTGAAGTAACTTGATGATACTTGTCTGTTATACCACAGTACCGGACGGGTAATGCTGAATGAATGAGGGGCAAGAGCTTCAAGCGCTTTATTGTACATATCCAAGGCCAGGGCGGCGTGCATGGGTTGGCCGTCATTGTCAGTGATGCGAATTTTCCATGTTTCAGCCTCACCCGGTGTAAGCCCGTCGCGAAAACTTTCGCCTACTATATGTAGTGTTTTCTGCTCACCTCGATTCACTTCTATTGTATGAGCTGTCAAATTGCAGTTTTTCAGCGCGTACATATATACGGTTGCTTTTTGACTGCCATCCGGTATTTCTATGCAAAGGGTATGGTATCCGCCATTCGCCTTAATCAGCTTCATAGGAGAGGTGGTGTTGCCATTCACGCAATAATAAATATATGTGTCATCAAAGCTATTGGCATACTCTATGCTTACTTTACCATCGCTATCAGATTTATATTGAGCCAAAGGCAGATAGAGCACCGCATCATCCGGCACGATACCGCTTGCACGGTTGTATACAATAATTTGCGTTTTTATAGGGTCGGCAAGAGAAGGATCGGATGGGGAGATAGTGAGTGTATAAGTTGCCGGACGTATATTCTTAAGGTTTATATCGCCGGTGTATGCGCCGGTAGCTATAGTGTCATTGTCTTTTGACACACTCCATATTAAAGGAATCTCAGTTACGGAACCATCGGGAGAATAGACCTTTACATCCGGATTATATGGTTTCTCCCCATCAATATTTCCGCCGCCCGAAAGCGTGATCTGATATTTTTTTGTAAGGGCGAATGCGGTGGAGGCTTCTACTGCGTTTCCGCTTATTGACACCACATTGATTGCTGCACTGTAAAGCGAATTTTTATCGGTAAGCACACTATCCGGTATCACGAACGAGAATGTACCGTCAGCGTCTGTAACGGCCTCTGCTGAATATATATTGTCACTATTGCTGCTATGCCATCTCCACCATCCCCATTGGGTTTTGGCAAGGTTAAGCGTCGCTTTGGCTTCTCCCATAGGCATACCGGAATAAGACACTGCACTACCGTTAATGGTGACAAATCCGGGGGAAGGAACATCGCAAGCAGCTTCCTTGATGATAACCTCGAAATCAGGCATCTTATAGTCGCTAACCATGAAGTGTGAAGCACTTAACACGTTATTATTCTCATCGAGAGCAACCTCTATGCTGTAATTACCTGTTAGGACATCTGTAGGAAGATTGAAATGTATGGAAGCGCGCCCGTATGCGTCTGTCTCTGCTATTGTGTCGGTGAGCCGCTGGTAATTAGCATCCAAAAGGCTTGCCCTTACCTTATGGTTGGCACATACCTCTGTGATTTCCTGTATCTCAGGTCGAGATATTGCTCTTGAGAGCAGAACGAGAGCCTCCACTGTTTCGCCTCTGTGGTAGATAGAACGGGAGGTAAGAATATCCGCCGCATATTGGTCTTTGGGCACTGATGTGTTGGGCCTGTATAAATTCAGATTCGGGAATGTGTACTTTTTGCCATTTACGGAGATGCGGGAATTGTAGAAACTGCCACTACTCATTATCTGTGTAACATCTGCGATACCGGAAGCGTCGCTCTTTCCTCCATTCACAAACTCTGTGGAGCGGTTTTTGCGCAGCCATACCGAGGCATCGGCTATTGGTGCTCCTGATAGTGGGTCAAGGGTGATAATAAGCGATTTGTCGGGGTTGGAAACAGCGAGTGGGTATACTCCGAGACAGCGCATCGACTGCACATAAGCTGCATCGTCAGATTTTCCCGATTCCAAACGAGGCAACACATAGTAATATCCGGGATTGTCGATATACAGAATCAATGTGGTGTCTTCGCGGAACGGTGCGGTGAGATTACTCTTCACGTCAATCGTCATCTTGGGAGTCAGAGCTCTGAGGGCATTCTTTATGTTTCTTGAGCCGTCTGTGAGGTCATCTTCTCCTGTATAGTAAATGTCGATATGACAAAGTGCTGCATTTGTATTGGTCACCTTTAGACTAATATTCTGACCCGGTGCACAGAGGGTGGGGTAACTTACAGTCACATTCTCTGATTTTAATCTTTTTATTTCGTTAAGAATATTATCCTTGAAAGGTGTAGACGGAAAATTCTTTAAGTACTTTTCGGCTATGCCTATGTATTCTCGTCCATCGTCTAAGTCGGAACTATCAAGCATAGTGCCGGTTTCCCATACCAACAACCCGGCGTATTCGTTTTTCATAAGTGGGTTGACGATTTCTATGCTTTTGCTGAAATTGCCGGATTTATTTTGGAGAGTCCATAACCAAAGAATATAAGGTGCAGACCCCGGGGCAGAAGATGATATAGCCAGATTTAATACATTTTCCGCATCATCCTGTAATGCTATGTCATTGAGTATGGTGATGGCATTCTGATAAGCGAAGTCCTGCAGAGTGGTGTAGTAAATGGATGCCAAAGGACTAATCGAGATGACGTCAGTATACTCGCTTATAGGCAATCCCTTTAGGCCGGAAGTGTCTATGGATGCCGTGCATAGATTCTGAATCTTTGTGCGGAATTGTTCTCCGCTCCATTCGGTCATATCTTCAGGAATAGGAGTGAGAGGGATCTGCCGACGGTTATATTTCCATCTATCCATATTGTAGAATGAATAATATAGATAGGCAAGCCAAGCCTGAAAAAGGCCGGACTGTTCGCTGTCGGCGAAATCAGCCGACACTTGTTCGGCTTCTTTGATCAACTGCTGAAGTTTTGCGGGGTCAACCATGCTCTCGGCTACAGATAGTCGTATAAGAGCGTTGAGGGCTTTATGAGCATCCCCGTTGTCTTTGGCTTTCAGCAGATCTGCCTTAGCTTCTTTTGCCACTGTCTTTGGGAAGGCGAAATCGGGTTTTCTTATCTGTGCGTTTGTCATAACAATCGATATGATAAATAGAAATATTAAGGTGGCGTTTCTCATAATTCCGGATTTGTTAAGTGGAAATTTTAAATCGGCTCAATCGCAATCGACGGCTGAAATGCCGCCAATTGCGATCGGTACCCTATATTAGTCTCGTCGAGTGAGTTTTACCACATTCTCCACGTGATGTGTATGCGGAAACATATCTACAGGCTGTACGGCCTCTATCCTGTACTTGCAGTCGAGTAGGGCGAGGTCACGCGCCTGGGTAGCCGGGTTGCAGCTCACATATACGAGCCTTTGCGGCTCGGCGTTGAGTATTACGTCCACTACATCAGCATGCATTCCGGCTCGCGGCGGATCGATGATCATCACGTCCGGTCTTCCGTGTTTTTCTACAAACTCTGCATTGAGCACGTCTTTCATATCACCGGCATAAAAGAGAGTGTTGTCAATGCCGTTAATGGCGGAGTTTATTTTGGCGTCCTCTATGGCCTCGGGTACGTATTCTATACCTATCACTTGACGAGCTTTACGGCTCACGAAGTTGGCAATGGTGCCTGTGCCGGTATACAGGTCATACACGAGTTCGTTGCCTTTGAGGTCGGCGAATTCTCGAGCCACTTTGTATAGCTCGTATGCCTGATGTGAATTAGTCTGATAAAACGATTTGGGTCCGACACGGAATCTCAGCCCCTCCATTTCCTCCTCTATGAATTCCTTGCCGCTATGCAGCAGTATTTCCTGGTCGGTAATGGTGTCGTTCACTTTCAGGTTGATTACATACAACAAGGATGTGATTTCAGGGAATGCTTCACGTATCGCATCCATAAGCTTCTTTATGCTCTCATTGTCATTTTCACCGAACACCATCACCGCCATAGACTCTCCGGTGGATGCTGTGCGTATCATCAGCGTGCGTATAAGTCCGGCGTTGGCGCGTAAGTCATAAAATGATAAATCGTTGTCCTTGGCATATTGTTTAATGAAGTTGCGCAGGTCATTGGATATACCGCCTTGGAGGTGGCATCGGTGTATATCCAGCACCTTGTCAAAGGCTCCGGGTATGTGAAATCCTGCGGCTCTACGGTCAGGGAATTCTTCTCCGCTTTGCAGCTGCTCGTAGGTGAGCCAGCATTTGTTGGAGAATGTATATTCCATTTTATTGCGATATTCCCATATGTTTTCCGAACCTTTTATGGGGGTGATTTCGGGATATTCCACTTTGGCAATACGTCGCAGACAATCATCTACCACTTGCTGCTTGCATTGCAGCTGCAGGGAGTAGGGGAGATGCTGCCATCGGCATCCACCGCAAATAGTGAAATGTTCGCATCTTGGTGTCTCGCGCACCTCAGATGGTTTTATCATTTTTGCAATGTGCCCTTCGGCGTATGATTTGCGTTTACGGTCGATTTTCACATCTACCACATCCCTGGGCGCACCGAAAGGTATGAATAGCACCATGTCATCAACGCGCGCCACCGAATTGCCCTCGGCTCCTACGCTTTGTATTTCCACTCCCTCGATTGTGGGGAGTTCTTTGCGTTTTCTGCTCATTAAAATATCGTAAGTTTTTTAGTTTTGACGTGTATGATTATATCTTTATTAGACAATAACAATCTTGGTAGGTTTATAGCACGACTAAAATTTTTTGACTGTGCCACCTAATATCATATGAGAAACCTTATTAGACTGTTGCAAAGTTTCTATTTGCAAAATTACGCAATATTTTCCGTAATACCAATTTTAGATTAGTGAATAAATTCATAGTAGGATGAAAAGGGAAAAAATACGATCTGTTACTGATTTTGTTTTTGTTGACGAATTGATTATTTGCCACATTTAAATAATTTAGCTACTTTTGTGGCATGAAAAATAATAAACTGAAATTTTCACTTTACAAAATATCATGAAAATAAGGAATATCGTTTTTGTCTCTTTGACTGTGGCGGGCATAATTGCATCTACCGGAAATGCCGATACTCAACGTCGGATGCCGCAGCCTCGTACTAATGTACCCACCGATTCCATCATCCTTTCCGACCCGGCGGTGATGGCCGACGAGGAAAGCGGGATGTACTACATGACAGGTACCGGCGGACTGCTTTGGAAGAGTAAAGACCTCAACTCATGGAATGGGCCATTTGTGGTAACGGAAATCGATACTACATCGTGGATGGGTAGCCACCCTGCGATATGGGCCGCTGAACTGCATAAGTATAACGGCAAATATTTTTATTTCGCAACATTCACTAACAACGATATCGTGATAGAGGAGAATCAAGAAGGGAAGATACCGCGCCGCGCTTCGCATATCCTCGTCAGCGATAAACCCGACGGACCTTACCGCCCGGTATCTGATGCCAATTATCTGCCTGAGGACCGTCCAACGCTTGACGGCACTTTCTGGGTAGATGCTAATGGCCGACCGTATATGGTGTTTTGTGGAGAATGGCTCCATAATCAGAACGGCACGATGGAAAAGATTGAACTGGCTGATGATTTGAGTCATTCGATAGGAGAACCGAAGGTTATGTTTCGCGCGTCCGACTCTCCGTGGAGCAGAGATAACCTCAACGGCAAGGTGCAGCCCAACCGCGTGACCGACGGGCCATGGCTATTCCGTACCGGCACAGGACGGCTTGGCATGATATGGACATCCTGGATATTTAAGGATTACACTATGGGGGTGGCGTACTCCGAAAGCGGCACTCTCGACGGACCTTGGATTCAAGAACCGGAGCCGATTACGTCTCCCAACTTCGGACACGGCATGATTTTCACCGACTTCGAAGGTAATACCATATTATCAGCCCACAGTCATTCGGTGGTGGACGGAAGATATATACGCCGACCGCATTTCTGGAAAATAGATTTGTCCGGTGACAAGCTCCGTATCATAAAGGGCAGGGATGAGTGAGAGCGAGGATGAGAAAAAACAAAATTGAGCGTGCATACGTTATAATTCTCAATATGGATAAACGTTGTCCTATACACACTCAATAAGGTTATGATAACCAAAATAATAATTTTAGGTATGATAAAGACTATATATCTGGCCGGAGGATGTTTTTGGGGCACAGAGCATCTGTTCTCACTTGTGCCCGGAGTAGAATCCACCGAAGTGGGGTATGCCAACAGCGATGTGGCCAACCCCTCGTATCAGCAAGTGTGCACCGGCAAAACCGGTGCCGCAGAGACTGTAAAGGTTGAATATGACAACTCTAAAGTGGGTCTAAGCGATTTATTGAACCTGTATTTCAAGAGTATCGATCCGATTTCTGTGAATCGGCAGGGTGGTGATGTGGGCACACAGTACCGTACAGGCGTGTATTATGTGGATGAGAATGATGCACCGGTAATAGAGGCTCAATTGGCAACATTGCAACGCAGACATACCCGGCCCATTGCTATCGAATTCGGACATTTGCAGAATTTCTATCCCGCAGAGGATTATCATCAGGATTATCTCGGCAAGAATCCCGGGGGGTATTGTCATGTTGACCCGTCACTTTTCAACGAAGCAAGACATTTGGGCCGATCACAAAGCCGGGAACAGCTACGAGAACGTCTCACACCGCTACAATGGGAGGTGACGCAGAATGGCGCCACCGAACGTCCGTTCGTCAATGAGTATGACCATGAGTTCCGCCGCGGGATTTATGTGGATATCACCGACGGTACGCCGCTGTTTCTTTCAAGCCGGAAGTATGACTCAGGATGCGGATGGCCCGCATTCACACGACCGATATCGGATGAATCGATAAGCGAGCACTTAGACACAAGCTTCGGGAGAATACGCACTGAAGTGCGTTCGGCTTCGAGCGGCGCACATTTGGGACATGTGTTCGAGGATGGTCCGAAAGAGGATGGCGGATTACGCTATTGCATAAATTCGGCTTCTTTGCGCTTCATCCCCGAAGATCAAATGGAAGCCGAAGGATATGGGGCTTATATACCTCTGCTTGACCAAGATTGATAATTAGACGGTAGTGTCGGGGAATACACAACATTTTGACCAAACAAACGTTTTTATTAAAAAGGGAAATTATTCCACACGTTGCTCAACTATAAAAAACAACTATTATAAGAATCAACTATGGCTAAAAGATTTATACCGGAATCGGAATTTATCATTAATCCGGACGGGAGCGCATTCCATATACACCTGCGCCCGGAACAGCTCGCCGACAACATTATCCTTGTGGGCGATCCCAACCGTGTGAATATGGTGGCTGCTTTCTTTGACACAAAGGATTATGAAGTGGAGAGTAGAGAGTTTCATACTATAGGCGGTACATATGACGGTAAACCTATCATGTGTATAAGTCATGGTATTGGACCTGACAACATCGATATCGTGATTACAGAACTTGATGCCTTGGCGAATGTGGATTTCGACACGCGTGAGGTTAAGGATACCCACCGTACACTCACAATGGTGCGTATCGGCACATCGGGGGCACTTCAGCCCGACATCACCCTTGGCACTCCGGTAATAGCAGAGAAGTCGATAGGTTTCGACGGGGTATTGAATTATTATGCCGGACGAGACAGCGTATGCGACCTGGAATTCGAAAAGGCTCTGTGCAAGCATACCGATTGGAACAAACTTTGGGCAAAGCCTTATGTGGTGGATGCCGACGAAGATTTGGTGAAGCGTATCGGCGGTGATGATATGCTTAGAGGCAACACGATTTCGGCAGTGGGCTTTTATGGCCCGCAGGGCAGGCATGTGCGACTCGACCTCGCGAATCCCGACCTGAATAGCAGAATCGAGGAATTTGAGTATAAAGGACGTAAGATTACAAACTATGAGATGGAGAGCGCTCCTCTACAGGGCATGGGGCGTCTGATGGGCCACAAGTGCATGACTGTATGCTCAATCATAGCCAATCGTTTCAACGAGAAGGCCAACCCAAATTATAAGCGTGGCATAGAGGATTTAGTAAGTACCGTGCTTAGTCGCCTCTGATAGAGGTTAAATAAATTTAATCATAGCCGCGAAAGTGAAATTTTTCTTACTTTCGCGGCTATGATTGCAAATACTAATAGTCCGATAGCACACTTGCAGCGTCAGCAATTGCTGCTTCGTATGGAGTATGAATACGAGAAGGAGGAATTCAAACGTCAGACCGAGCAGATGGGTGTGGCGCGCAAGGTGAAGAGAGGCATGTGCTGGTGGCCGGTGAATGTCGGTCGCAGCTATTATAATTCACTCAATCAGCTTGTGGCGGAGATTTGCCGTGACAAGGATACGGATATCGAACATTCATTCGAGTACGGCCGGCCGGTATGCTTTTTCCGTCAGCAGCCCGACGGAAAGATCCTTTACTTCAACTTCACGGGCACAGTGAGTTATGCTGACGCCGAACGTATGGTGGTAGTGATGCCGGGCAGTGGTGCGGTAGCGGAGGTACAGAATGCCGAGAGTCTTGGCGTACAGCTCTATTTTGACGAGACAAGCTATCAGGCTATGTTTGATGCTTTGGCGGCCGTGGTTGCGGCTAAGGGCACAAGACTCGCTGAACTTCGTGATGTGCTATTAGGCAGTGTGAAGCCGCAAAGGCGCGAGCTGTTCCCGGTGCGTCTGCCTTGGCTTAATGCGGTGCAGGAGCAGGCGGTAAACCGTGTAATAGAGGCCCGTGAGGTGTCGATAGTTCATGGCCCTCCCGGCACCGGCAAGACCACTACCCTTGTGGAGGCCATATATGAGACATTGCATCGGGAGCCACAAGTACTGGTATGCGCACAGAGCAACGCGGCGGTGGATTGGATTTCGGAGAAGCTCGTTGACCGCGGCATCAATGTGTTGCGTATCGGCAACCCCACGCGTGTCAACGACAAGATGCTTTCGTTCACGTATGAGCGTAGATTCGAGAGCCATCCGTCATACTCCGAACTTTGGGCCATTCGTAAGGAGTTGCGACAGCTGCGTTCTCAAGTAAGGCGTAAGAGTTATGATCAGCGTGAATCGTTGCGCAACCGCATATCAAGGCTTAAAGATAGGGCCGATGCACTGGAGATTGCCATTAATGCAGACCTTTTCAACTCTGCCAATGTGGTGGCATCCACTCTTGTGAGTTGCAGCAATCGTCTGCTTTACGGACATCATTTCGGCACACTTTTCATCGATGAGGCGGCTCAGGCTCTTGAGGCCGCATGCTGGATAGCCTTACGCAAGGCCGACAGGGTGGTGCTTGCCGGCGATCATAAGCAGTTGCCGCCTACTATCAAGTGCTATGATGCCGCTAAGGGCGGTCTCGCTACCACGCTTATGGAGATTATAGCCGAAAATAAGAAGGATGTGGTGACGCTGCTTGAGACGCAATACCGTATGAATAGCAAAATCATGCAGTTTTCTTCCGATTGGTTTTATGACGGGAAGCTTAAAGCCGCTCCGGATGTGGAGTTTCGCGGCATTCTTGATCTTGATACTCCGATATCATGGGTTGACACGTCGGAGATGGATTTCAAGGAGGAATTTGTGGGCGAAAGTTTCGGACGTATCAACAAACCGGAGGCTGATCTGCTGATGGAGCATCTGCATGCGTATGTGGATAGGATAGGCAGACACCGAATACTCGATGAGCGCATTGATTTCGGCATCATCTCGCCTTACAAGGCTCAGGTGCAGTATCTGAGACGACTTATCAAGGGGGCGACGTGGCTTCAGCCGATAAGAGATCTTATCACAGTGAACACCGTGGATGGATTCCAGGGGCAGGAGCGTGACGTGATTTTCATAAGTCTTGTGCGTGCCAATGAGTCGGGGCAGATAGGATTCCTCAACGACCTTCGCCGTATGAATGTGGCCATGACTCGCGCCCGCATGAAGCTGATGATTTTCGGCGACGCCTCTACGCTATCTCACCATCCGTTCTATAAGAAGCTATTAGGATACATCAGCGAGGTGTGACGAGGAAGTCCCAAAAGAAGAAGTCCCCAACTCCTAAAGAAAAAATAATGTAGGGACATGCCTTCGATATGTGGAACATATGTATCTATATATTAGGTATTTATATTGTCCAAATTGTTTCGCATGTCGAAAGCTTCCGCAGCAATTTAAGTACATGAATACTATTCTTTTTTAATATCAAAAGAGAGATTAAATTCAGTGATTATTTTACTCAAGTTTCGGATTTAGACTATTGTCAATGAGTTAGGAATAAAAAAAGCT
>N._stephensi_709_foregut__coassemble_571_pt1 | contig 12999 bp, 11 predicted proteins | sample N__stephensi_709_foregut__metabat2_low_PE_014 | metagenome-assembled genome bin N | reverse complement strand
GGCCTATCAGGCTATACCATTGACAAAGACGGCAATATCGACTTCCCCCTTTTAGGCAAAGTGAACGTCAACGGCCTCACACGCGAGGAAGTAGCCGCTAAAATCAAAAAAGAACTTGAGGACAAAGAGCTGCTCAACGATGCAATCGTGACTGTGGAATACCAAAACTTAGGCGTGTCGGTATTCGGCGAAGTCAAAGCCCCCGGACGCTACGCCATTGACCGTGAGGACTTGACCATTCTCGATGCCCTTTCGCGCGCCGGCGACCTCACCATCAACGGTATGCGCGAGAATGTGCTGGTGACACGCGTGGAGGACGGCGAAAGAAAATCATATACCGTGAACCTCAACTCGGCAGCCGACATATTCGGTTCGCCCGTATACTACCTCAAGCAGAACGACGTGATATACGTGGAGCCCAACGAGACACAAAAACGCGCCTCAACCGTCAACGGTAACAACCTGCGATCCACATCTTTCTGGATTTCAGTGGCCTCACTGCTCACCTCTGTGGCCGTGCTTATAAAGAAATAAAAATTGTAATAAAATACATCGTACTAAACACAACGTATTAAAAATACACTTATGGCAGACAATCAAAACGAGGAAATTGAGTATACCTCTGATAGCACCGTCAGAATTCAAGATGTGCTTGCCCTTTGTATTCACTATTGGTGGTGGTTTGTGATTTCGTTGGTGATATGCCTTGGTCTGGCTACCGCCTACCTGTTACGATCTGCCAATGTGTACACCCGCTCGGCCCAAATCCTTATCAAAGATGACTCCAACGGCGGATCCAGCGGAGCCGAACTGGCTAATTTCGTTGACTTCGGAGGCATGTTCACCCAGGCTACCAACGTCAACGACGAGGTGGCCACTCTGCAGTCGCCCGACCTTATGGAAAAAGTGGTGGACCGACTGGAGCTGCAGACAAGCTACAGCACCGACGGAAAATTCCGCAAACAGACTCTCTACGGCCACAACCTACCTATAAAGGTGGAATTCGTGGAGATGCCCAACGACCAGTCATGCAAACTCACAGTCACCGTTGACGAAAACGGCAAGATGACCCTTAAAGACTTCGTGGACACCGAAGGCGAGGACATCGAATCTGATGAAATAAGCTACAACGCCGGCGACACCATCAACTCACCAGTGGGCCGACTATACATCACACTCACCGGCAACGTGCCTATCGAGGAAGAAACCGACTTCTACGTGACGCACTCAAAACGCAACAAAACGGTGGACGACTACATAGAGAAACTCACCGTGGAGCGCCCCGACGAGAAATCGCACGTGATTGACCTCGAATTCAAGGATGTGTCGATTCAGCGCGCCGAGGATGTGCTAAACACACTCATCAACATCTACAACGACAACTGGATTAAGGACAAGAACCAGATAGCCGTAAGCACCTCAATGTTCATCAAGGACCGTCTTGACGTGATCGAGAACGAACTCGGCAATGTGGACTCCGACATCTCATCATTTAAATCAGAACACTTGCTGCCCGACGTGGGTGCTGTGGCAACAATGGCAATGCAGCAGGCCAACGAAGCCTCCACTGCCGTAAAGGACCTCGAAATCCAGGCTTCCATGGCTCGCTACGTGCGCAACTACCTGGCCAACGAAGCCAACAAATTCCAGGTGCTACCGCTATCCTCCGGCATCGAGACCCTTAACATCACTAATCAGATCAACGAGTACAACGAAAAACTCCTTGACAGAAACTCACTCGTAACCAACTCATCGGCTCGCAACCCCCTGGTAAAAGACCTCGACAACCAGCTTCAGGGTCTGCGCCAAGCCCTGATAACCACCATCGACAACCAACTCGTGTCGATCAACGCACAGATACGCAGCGCACAGAGCTTCGGCGCAAGAGCCACATCAAAAATCGCATCCAACCCTCAGCAATCAAAATACCTGCTCTCTGTAGAACGCCAGCAGAAAGTAAAAGAGAGCCTTTACCTGTATCTGCTGCAAAAACGCGAGGAGAACGAGCTGTCACAGGCTTTCACAGCCTATAATACACGCGTGGTGACACACCCGAGAGGTCTTGAGAAACCCACATCGCCCAACAAGCGCAACATCTACATCATCGCCGTCTTCTTAGGACTGATTATACCGTTCGGCCTTATATACCTCAAGGAGATGTTCAACACTAAGGTAAGAGGACGCAAAGACCTCGATAGCCTGACAATACCGCAGATAGGCGAGATACCACAGCAAGGCAAGTCAAAATCCACAAAGAAGGTGGACCAGGAATCCAACCGCGACGACCTCGTGGTAAAACCGGGCAGCCGCGACGTGATAAACGAGGCTTTCCGCGTGGTACGCACCAACCTCGAATTCATACTCACAAGCTACGACAACGCCAAGGTGATAGCCATCACATCGGCCAACCCCGGCTCCGGAAAGACCTTCATCACCTTCAACCTGGCCATGTCGCTTACCATCAAGAAAAAGAAAGTAGTGCTCTTCGACCTCGACCTGCGCAAAGCATCACTCAGCAAATATGTCGACAGCCCTAAGGTGGGCGTAGCCGACTATCTTGCCGGAAAGACAAACGACGTGAGATCTATACTGCATGAGGTTGACGGCTCCGACGGAAATCTCTTCATAGTGCCTGTGGGCACCATGCCTCCAAACCCAACAGAGTTGCTGTTCAGCCCGCGCCTCGAATCGCTGATCAAAGAGATGCGCGAAGAGTTTGACTTCGTGTTCATCGACTGCCCGCCGGTAGAGGTTGTGGCCGATGCAGCCATCATCAACAAGCTCTGCGACATGACCATTTTCGTGATACGCGCCGGGCTATTCGACCGCTCGATGCTGCCAGATATCGAAAACTTCTACCAGAGCAAGAAGTACCACAACATGACAATCCTGCTCAACGGCACCGACACATCGGTGAGCAAGTACGGATACAAGTACGGCTATAAGTACGGCTACAGTTCGTACGGCTACAGCAGCAAGTCCAATGAATAATCGAGAGTTTGTTAGTTATATAATCCGGTCGGACACTACAAGTGTCCGGCTTTTTTATTTCATATATGATATATCAAAATAAATTCGTATCTTTGCAAGACTCTTAACAAAGACTCATCTAATTCCTCACGAAACAATAATACGCATGAAACGATTTATCATAACCTCACTGTCAATGCTGGCCGCCTTATGCCTTATGCTATCGGCCGCACAGCGCGCAAAATACAACTTCAATCCCGACTGGCTGCTCTATGTGGGGGACGCATCCGGGGCTGAAGTACCCGAATATGACGACTCCGACTGGAAACCCGTAAGTCTGCCAAGAGCATTCAACGAAGACGAAGCATTTAAGCTGGACATTCACCACCACTCCGACACCGTGATGTGGTACCGCAAACACTTCTCGCTCGACTCCATAAACCATAAGAAAGTGTTCGCGGAATTTGAAGGAGTGCGTTTCGCCGGCGACTTCTATATCAACGGTCAGCACTTAGGTATACACGAAAACGGCGTGATGGCCTTCGGATTCGACCTGACACCATATATCAAAGAAGGAGACAATGTGATAGCCGCACGCATCGACAACGACTGGAAATACGCCGAGCGAGCCACCGGACAGACTTACCAATGGAACAACGCCAACTTCAACGCCAACTACGGCGGCATACCTAAAAACGTGTATATACACGTCACCGAATCAGACGTGTACCAGACTCTGCCGCTCTACAGCAACCTCGCCACCACAGGCGTATACGTCTACGCCACGGACTACGACATACCCGGCCGAAAGGCAGTGGTACACACCGAATCACAAGTGAAGAACGACAGCGACACGCCCCGGATACTCGGATACAAAGTGACGGTAAACGATGCCGACGGCAACACAATAAAAACATTCTACGGGAAAAAGCGCGCTGTGGCTCCCGGACAAAAAGCCACATTATCGGCACAAGCAGATATCGACAGCCTTAACTTCTGGAGCTGGGGATACGGATACCTCTACGATGTGGTGACAGAACTCGTGGACGAGCAAGGACAGCCTTTTGATGCCGTAAACACACGCACGGGATTCAGAAAGACACAATTCGGCGACGGCTTATTCAGACTCAACGACCGTGTGATGCAACTTAAAGGATACGCGCAGCGCACATCCAACGAATGGCCGGCCGTGGGCATGTCGGTACCCGCATGGCTGAGCGACTACTCCAACGACATGATAATACAGAGCGGCGGCAACCTGGTGAGATGGATGCACGTAACACCCTGGAAACAAGACGTGGAATCATGCGACCGCGTGGGTCTGATACAGGCAATGCCCGCCGGCGACGCCGAAAAAGACTGCCAAGGAAGACAATGGGAACAACGCCTGGCCCTTATGCGCGACGCAATAATATACAACCGCAACAACCCCTCAATCATATTCTACGAATCGGGCAACGAGTCAATCTCGCGCGAACATATGATTGAAATGATAGCCATCCGCGACATGTACGACCCCGAAGGCGGCCGTGCCATCGGCTCCAGAGAAATGCTTGACATCAACGAGGCCGAATACGGCGGCGAAATGCTATACATCAACAAAAGCATGAAGCACCCTATGTGGGCTATGGAATACTGCCGCGACGAGGCTCTACGCAAATACTGGGATGACTACTCATACCCATTCCACAAGCACGGCGAAGGAAACGCAGAATACCACTCTACCGTGACCAACAAAAGCGCCAAGAAAGCCGACGCATCGGCCTACAACCAAAACCAAGACCTGTTCACCGTGGAACTGATACGCCGCTGGTACGACTACTGGCGCGAGCGTCCGGGCACGGGCACACGGTCAAGCGCGGGAGGAGCGAAAATAATATTCTCCGACTCAAACACGCATTACCGCGGTGTGGAAAACTACCGCCGAAGCGGAGTGACGGATGCCATGCGCATACCCAAGGACGGATTTTTCGCGCATCAGGTGATGTGGCACGGATGGGTTGACACCGATGAATACCAGACCCACATAATCGGACACTGGACATACCCCGAAGGCACCGTGAAACCGGTGTATGTGGCTTCAAACGGCGAGGACGTGGAACTGCTGCTCAACGGCAAATCATTAGGACACGGCAAACGCGACTACAACTTCCTCTTCTCTTTCCCCGATGTGGCCTACCGCCCCGGCACCCTCGAAGCCGTGAGCTATGACGCGCAAGGACGCGAACTAAGCCGCCATGCCCTGCACACCGCCGGGTCTCCCGCCAAGCTGCTGCTCACCGCAATAGAGAATCCGGAGGGATTCCACGCCGACGGCGCTGACTTGGCATTGCTGCAAGTAGAGGTGGTAGACAAAAACGGCTACAGATGCCCCGTGGACAACCGCGAAATATCATTTACCATCGAGGGCGAAGGCGAATGGCGCGGTGGTGTGGCCCAAGGCCCTGACAACTACATACTCAATACCACGCTGCCGGTGGAATGTGGCGTGAACCGCGCACTCATACGCAGCACCCGCACACCCGGGCAGATAAAAGTGACCGCTAAGGCCAAAGGTCTCCCTAAAGCCCAAGCCACATTCACCACACTGCCGGTAGTGGCTACCGGAGGCCTGACAGACTACATGCCGTCGGCCACCCTTGCCAGACGGCTCGACAAAGGGCCTACACCGCTATCGCCCTCATACACCGACACCAAGCGCGGAGTAAAGGTAATAGCGGCTAAGGCCGGATACAACGAGGACACGGCCATCAACAGCTACGACGATAACGAACTAAGCGAATGGCGCAACGACGGGCACCTATCAACAGCGTGGATAGAGTACACCCTGGAGCGCGAAGCACTAATCGACGACATATGCGTGAAATTCACCGGATGGCGACAACGCTCATACCCCATAGAAGTGTACGCCGGAGATAAAATGATATGGAGCGGCGACACCGACCGCAGCCTCGGATACGTGCACCTGAACATCGACAAACCGGTGAGCGCCGACCGAATATCATTCCGCCTAAAGGGCACCGCCCAGACTTCCGACGCATTCGGACAAATCGTGGAGGTGGTGGAGCCCAAAGCCGGCGAACTCGACCTCTTCAAAGCCGAAGGCGGCGACAAGACAAACAACGAACTACGCATAGTGGAGGTGGAATTTCTCGAATCAATATAGGATTTCTGTGGATTTTCGTAGATCTTCGAAGCTCATCGAAAGCCAAAAAAATAAAAAAATGAAGCAATATCTCGATTTACTAAAGCACATACTCGACCACGGCACCGACAAATCTGACCGCACCGGCACCGGCACACGCTCGGTGTTCGGATACCAGATGCGTTTTGACTTGCAGAAAGGTTTCCCGCTGCTCACCACAAAAAAGCTGCATCTCAAATCTATAATCTACGAATTGCTGTGGTTTCTTAACGGTGACACCAACGTGAAATACCTGCAAGAACACGGTGTGAGAATATGGAACGAATGGGCTGACGCAAACGGCGACCTCGGCCACATCTACGGATACCAGTGGCGCTCCTGGCCCGACTACAACGGAGGGCATATCGACCAAATAACACAAGCGATAGAGGACATAAAGCACAACCCAGACTCGCGCCGCATAATAGTGAGCGCATGGAACGTGGGCGACCTCGACAACATGAACCTACCCCCCTGCCACGCATTCTTCCAATTCTATGTAGCCAACGGCCGTCTCAGTCTACAGCTCTACCAGCGCAGCGCCGACACATTCTTAGGCGTGCCTTTCAATATAGCATCATACGCCCTGCTCACATTGATGGTGGCACAGGTGTGCGGTCTGCAGCCCGGAGAATTTGTGCATACACTCGGCGACACACACATTTACCGCAACCACTTCGATCAGGTAAAACTCCAGCTCCTGCGCGAACCACGGCCACTGCCGCGCATGATTATAAACCCTGACGTGAAAAGCATCTTCGATTTCAAATATGAGGATTTCACACTCGAAGGCTACGACCCGCATCCACACATACCCGGCAAAGTATCAGTGTAGGCGCCACTCGGCACCATTTCAATCAAAAGAATAACGATATGATCACGATAATAGCAGCAATAACCCGCGACAGGTCTTTGGGACGCGGCGGAGATATGATATACCACATCTCCGAAGACCTTAAGCACTTCAAAACCCACACATTCGGACATCCCATAATCATGGGAAGACGCACTTTCGAGTCGTTTCCAAAAGGTCCGCTGCCGGGCCGGCGCAATCTTGTGGTGACGCGAAATCTATCATATCATGCCGACGGTGCAGAAATATACCATTCGCTCGACGAAGCCATAAATGCTGCCGGAGACGATGCCTTTATCATAGGCGGCGGCGATATCTATGCCCAAGCCATGGATACTGCCCACCGTATGATCATCACAGAGATAGACGCTGACACCGAGGATGCCGACACCTTTTTCCCGGAAATAAGCCCGGAAATATGGGAGCGCGCCGACACCGGCGAATGGCATACCGACATACGCAGCAGCGTAAGATTCAGATACAGCCTTTACCAAAGACTAAAATGACGCGGAGATGAGGGTAATAACGCTTAATACGACAGAATTCAGCAAAGCCTGCAGCAGGCTAAAGGGGATGCTTGGCGATTTTGACCCGGATATGGTGGTGGCCATACCCACCGGCGGGAATTATGTGGCTAACGCTATGTTTCCGGATAAGCCCATAGCGGAGATTTCGGCGCATAGGGCATCAACCGAACGGAAAAAAAGCAGCCCCATACTGCAATGGCTTTTGAAGCACGCCCCCTACCCCATGCTTGACACCATGCGAATAATCGAATCGTATGCACTGAGGCTTTCTGCACACAAGCCAAAGACTATAGACACCGGGAGTATCGGGCAATCGGTGAAGGACGCTCTGCGGCGCGCCGAAAAGATACTCATCGTAGATGATGCCATAGACTCCGGGGCCACGGCCGGAGCCGTGGCATCGGCAGTAAGGGATTTAGCGCCTAAGGCAACCGTGAGAATAGCCGTAATCACCGTGTCAACACCCAAGCCAATGATCCAACCCGATTTCTCGCTTTACAACAACCAAACCCTCGCAAGATTCCCATGGTCGATGGACATGAAGAAATAACGCCCTCGTCAGTGATGGCCGTAGACCTTGACGGCACATTCGTGCACGGCAACACGCTGAAGATGTACCTTAAAGCCGGATGCCAATATCTGGCACGCACCGGGCGCATATGGCAGTTGGCTAAGGTGGCATGGTGGGTGGCCGCGCGCCGAATAAAGCTAATCCCGCATATCACCATGAAGCTCAATGCAGCCGCTATTATAGGGTGGAACGAAGATGTGGAGTCGAGATTCAGGGCTTTGGTACTGCCCGAAATCAACCCAGCCGTACAGAAGTTAACGGCCACATTCAAGGAGTCAGGCGGCAAATGCGTGATAGCGTCGGCGGCATTCGGATTCTACATACCCTCAATCTGCGACCTGCCCTTTGTTGCCACCGCCATAGACTACACCGAAAAAGAATGTAGAGGACAAGAGAAATGCCGCCGGCTCAACGAATGGCTCACAGCTCGCGGATATAAGCTCCATAGCGTAGTAACCGACCACCACGACGATATACCCTTGCTGAAAATGCCATGCGAAAAACGATACCTCGTGCAGCCCTCAGCCGAAACGGTAAAGAAAGTAAAAGCCACAGGGATAAAAGACATTACCTATATACGCTAACCTAAAATAAAGCACCAAGACAAATGAACAAAGTGATACTCATGGGCTATGTGGGGCGCGACCCCTCAATACGCTACATCGACACCAGACCGGTGGCAGAATTCTCACTGGCCACCACCGAACGCGCCCGGCGCACCGCTTCGGGCGCGGAGATACCCGAACGCACCGAATGGCACAACATAGTGATGTTTGACGCATCGGCCGAACTCGCCGAAAAATACATACGCAAAGGCACGCGCCTGCTTGTGGAAGGCAAGCTGCGCACGCGAGTTTGGGAGGACCGCAACACCATAAAGCACTATATCACGGAAATATATGTGGAGAATTTCGATATTCTCAAATGAGACGCTAAACCATTCGGGCGTATAGCCGTCTAAGCATATTATGAAGAAATTTATCACCATATTACTGATATCGGCATTAAGCTATTTGGCCTTGCCGGCTAAGGACTTTAACAACGAAGTGCTAAACTATAAGGTGGAGTACAAATGGGGGCTTGTCAACAAAAAGGCGGGAAACGTGAGGGTTTCTCTTACCAACAAAGGCGACCGTTTCGCAGGCACGCTCACCGCATCATCGGCTTCATGGGCCGATAAATTCTACAAGGTGCGCGACACGCTGCAATGCGAGGTGGAGAAGGATGGCTTCCGACCGGTATTCTACCAGAAAATATCCCACGAAGGGGGCGACGATAAGCATGATTATATAGCTTATTCACGCATGGGAAGCATAGTCACCGGCAACTGCACACGCAAAAAATGGAACGACGGCAAGCTCACCCGCGACGAGTCGAAGGTGCTTCAGGCCGAAGGCACCACTGTGGACATGCTATCGGCTTTTTTCTATATGCGCACCCTTCCCTTCGCCTCTTGGGAGAAAGGGCATGTGCATACCGTGAACATATTCTCCGGCAAGCGCAAGGAGCTTCTCACAATCAAATACAACGGACAAGAGAACGTGGAGTACGATAATAAGTCGTATAAATGCTATCACATTAAATTCACATTCACCTCCGACGGCAAAAAGAAAACCTCCGACGATCTGGACGCATGGATTGACGTGACAGGCTCAAACATCCCCATTAAGCTTGAAGGCAAACTCCCGATTGGCAAAATACGCTGCTTTTACGAACCCCAATAGGCATATACCAAAAAACGGCTACTCTCCCGAGCTGCCGTTTTTCTTTTAACCTATGATTCACTTATTGAATCCGATGCGAAGTTATAAAGAATTTTTGATTCTGTAAAATATTTTTAGATATTTTTTTTATTATACACACACTTTTGCATTTCCCCCGAAAATCCGTCTAAATAGTAAGGTTTCTTTATGTGATTTCTTTTTCTTTTTGATAAAATTATCACAAAAATCACGAACAAAAAATTTGTAGAATCCAAATAAATGCGTAACTTTGCAGCGTCTGCTCGAATGGTGGAATGGTAGACACGAGGGACTTAAAATCCCTTGGCCATTGCGGCTGTGCGGGTTCGAGTCCCGCTTCGAGCACGACTAAGCCTCATAGACATCTGACATCAGAGTCTATGAGGCTATTTTGATTACCTTCTTGGTTTCGGGCGAATGAATTCGCCTTTCTATTACCAATTACGAATGTCCATCCGACTCTCTACTCGATTCACGAAGATAACAACTTAACGACAACCAATAAAACAATATCCAAAATGGCAAAAAAAGAATATTTCCCCACGATAGGGAAAATCAAATTCGAGGGTACCGACTCATACAATCCCCTCGCCTACCGCTACTATGATGCCGAGAAGGTAGTACTCGGCAAACCCATGAAAGAGTGGCTCAAATTCGCTATGGCCTGGTGGCACACTCTCACAGCTGAGGGCGGCGACCAGTTCGGCGGCGGCACAAAGAAGTTCCCCTGGAACGATGCTCCTGACGCTATGACCGCCGCAAAGCAGCGCGCCGATGCCGGATTCGAGATTATGCAGAAGTTGGGCATCGAATACTTCTGCTTCCACGATGTTGACCTTATCGGTGACCCGGCCGACATCAATGAATACCAAAGCCGTATGGCCGAAATCACAGAGTATCTAAAAGGACTTATGGCCGAGACCGGTATCAAGAACCTTTGGGGTACAGCCAACGTGTTCGGCAACGAACGCTATATGAACGGCGCCGCCACTAACCCCGACTTCGACGTGGTGGCTCGCGCTGCCGTACAGATTAAGGCTGCTATCGACGCTACAATAGCGCTCGGCGGTCAGAACTATGTGTTCTGGGGTGGCCGTGAAGGCTATATGAGCCTGCTCAACACTGATCAAAAGCGCGAGAAGGAGCATCTGGCTATGATGCTGACTAAGGCTCGCGACTATGCGCGCGCCAAAGGATTCACAGGCACATTCCTTATCGAGCCTAAACCGATGGAGCCCTCAAAGCACCAGTACGACGTGGATACCGAGACTGTGGTCGGATTCCTTAAGGCTCACGGTCTTGACAAGGATTTCAAGGTGAACATTGAGGTGAACCACGCCACTCTCGCCGGCCATACCTTCGAGCATGAGCTCTGCGTGGCCGTAGACAACGGTATGCTCGGCAGTATCGATGCTAACCGCGGTGACTATCAGAACGGATGGGATACCGACCAGTTCCCAATCGACAATTATGAGCTTACCCAGGCCATGATGCAGATTATCCGCAATGGCGGTCTCGGCAACGGCGGCACAAACTTCGACGCTAAGACTCGCCGCAACAGCACCGACCTCGAAGATATCTTCATCGCTCATATAGCCGGTATGGATGCTATGGCCCGCGCTCTGCTCAGTGCAGCCGATGTGCTGGAGAAATCTCCCTACAAGAAGATGCTCGCTGACCGCTACGCAAGCTTCGACGGCGGTAAGGGTAAGGAATTCGAGGAAGGCAAACTCTCTCTCGAGGATCTCGTGGAATATGCCAAGACAAACGGTGAGCCCGCCAAGACTTCCGGCAAGCAGGAGCTTTACGAGGCTATCGTGAACATGTACGTCTAAGCTTCATCATATACGGATTCATACTCAGGGGCGGCTCTATCGCTGGAGCCGCCCCTCTTTTATAGTATGCACAATATACAATAAGCATTATTTGACAGAAAAATCGGGGTGTGGCTGGGGAAAAGAAACAGAATTGATGAGGCGATGTGTGCCATTTTTCTTTTGCCCCGCCTTTCTCTTTATGAGTGTAGAAATATGAATATAGTTAGGTATGGATGTATATACATAGATCTATATTATACCTTATTCTCAAAAAAAATTCGCGGCATTTTATCTTCAAGTGAAATATTTATCGTACTTTTGCGTTATAAAAGAAAACGAAGATTACGACTATGAGTGAAGTAGAACTTATACTATTGAATGAGGGTAATCAATGTACTCTCTATTCTATTCAGTTTACCTCGGAAGACAGCTCGGAGTATGAACGCTTCTATGCAAAATTCATAGAAGATGCCAAACTCAACCGTGACCTACTCCGCATAGTTCAAATCGTTGATAAAATTGCGGATGGAGGAGCACTTGAACGCTTGTTCCGTCCTGAGGGCAAGATGAAAGATTCGGTAGTAGCACTTCCGGTGCTATCCTCAAAACTTCGATTGTACTGTCTGCGACTGTCTAATGGCATTCTAATACTCGGTAATGGCGGTGTGAAAAACTCACGTACATACGAGGAAGATGATTCATTACGAGGATATGTTCTGACTCTTCAAAAATTTGAAGAATTGCTAAAGGAGGGTCAACGCAATGGTTCTGTAGTCATAACAGAAAGAATAATTGAAACCGATAATACCTTTGAATTATGAAGGAGGCTAAGAACATATATCGAAACATGGTTGCCTCAATTCCGGCAGACATAAAGGCAGAAGTTGATTTATCGTTCGCCATTTCTGACCGCATAGATGAACTTATGCACCAGCGTGGCTTGACGAAGAAGCAGTTTGCAGATGCTCTCGGTCGCAGACCAAGTGAGATTACAAAATGGTTAAGCGGCCAGCATAATTTCACCATCGCCACACTTGGGATGCTCTCTGCCTTCTTTGGGCAACCTATAATAACTGTAGGTTGAAACATACCTTATCTTGGAATATGGTTGTATTATTATTGAATATTAGATAGTTGCAAAACACAAGGTGTATTAATGGTGTACTAATTAGTTGGATAGATAGAAAGGATTTATGGATTTTTAAGGGTCGTTAGTTATATTTAATTCGATTTGTTTTCACCTCTAACCGTATGATCAAGCTGCCATAAATTGGTCTATAAAAAATTTTTTCAAAAAAATTGCTTCAAAATTTGGTTTATAAAATAAACCGTATT
>N._stephensi_709_foregut__coassemble_566_pt1 | contig 13072 bp, 15 predicted proteins | sample N__stephensi_709_foregut__metabat2_low_PE_014 | metagenome-assembled genome bin N | reverse complement strand
CGGAGCTTTCAGCACATTCATCAGGATCACAACTTAAAGTAGAATAAATATGATTGAGATAATTCAAAGCGTAGGCGCTTTCCTTTCCGATTATATACTTGTGACACTGCTGCTTATCGCAGCAGTGTACTTTACGATAACCACGCGTGGCGTACAATTCCGCATGATTGGCCAGATGTGCCGATTATTAGTAAGTTCGGGGAGGCGCGTCACTGATGTTAACGATCACACCGACAGCCATCATACTATAAGTTCGTTTCAGGCCTTTGCCGTGTCGATTGCAAGCCGCGTAGGCACGGGCAACCTTGCCGGAGTGGCCTCAGCTATTGCGATAGGCGGCCCTGGAGCTGTGTTTTGGATGTGGATAATAGCAATACTCGGAGCAGCAACAGCATTCATAGAGAGTACACTCGCACAACTCTACAAGGTAAGAGGCGCGAAATCGTTTTTAGGCGGTCCGGCTTACTATATACTCAACGGCATACATTGCCGCTGGTGGGCAGTGACATTCGCGGTTTTGATAACCCTCACATTCGGCCTTGCTTTCAATTCCGTGCAGGCTCACACGATAGCCGATGCTTTCGCTACCTCTTTCGGGTTGCCCACATACGCCACAGGTATAGTGCTCACCATATTGTCAATCATAATTATATGCGGAGGCATACAAAGTATTGCTCGATTTAGCCAATGGGTAGTGCCGATAATGGCCATAGCGTATATGATAGTGGCGATTGTGATTATATGCATCAATATTAAGCATATACCTGGCATCCTCGCTCTCATTTTCGATAATGCGTTCGGTTTTGACCAGGCTATGGGAGGCACAATCGGTTCGGCTATGATTATGGGTATCAAGCGAGGTCTTTTCTCCAACGAAGCGGGCGAAGGCTCTACACCTAACGCAGCTGCCACGGCAAGTGTAAGCCATCCCGTGAAACAAGGTCTGATACAAAGCCTTGGAGTATATACTGATACACTGCTTATATGCACCTGCACGGCTTTCATCATTTTATGCAGCGGGGTATGGGTAGAAGGACACGACGGTATCGTACTTACTCAGCACGCCATTGACAGCCAGATTGGCTTCGTACCCGGAGTGGGTGCCACCTTTATCAGCGTCGCTATATTTTTCTTCGCCTTCACATCGATAATCGCCAATTACTATTATGGAGAGACCAACCTCCTGTTCATACGCAAAAGCCCGGTGCTTATTTTATCTTATCGGCTTTGTGTGGGTGCCATTGTAATGATAGGGTCAATATCTTCGCTGGATTTCGTATGGGGATTCGCTGATATAACTATGGCGCTTATGACACTTTGCAATCTGGGAGCAATTGCCGTTTTAGGGAAATATGCGATTATCTGTCTAAGGGACTACCAATTTCAGCTATCCAAAGGATATGATCCGGTGTACAAAGCATCTACAATTCCAGAAATCGCTCCGCATACCACCTGTTGGTATTGATTATGGGTTGAGCAGGTCCGGATTATAGAAGTCCATGATGCCTCTGGCCAATTCGAGAGCGTGTACGGCAGGTGACTCCGGATTAATATGCACAGCCTCCTCAAAATCAGAGATGGCATAGGCTTTGCGTCCCATACGCCAATATGATTTGCCGCGGAGATACCACAAGGCATCGTCATTCGGATGCCGCTCGATTTCGTGATCCAGCATGGATATAGCCTTGTCAAGATTGCCTTCTGAAATTAATTGTTCGATTATTTGCGTAAATTCCATATTTTTACTAATTTTGATTTTCCAAAATTATAAAATTATCCCGTATATCGCAAAAATTTTCAATACATAATTTATTATGACATTTAAAATACTAACAATAGTTTTGGCATTAGCGGCCATAATGCCAATGCAAGGTGCCGATCCGATGGCCACAACATACACTTACACCCAATGCGAAGGGTCGCTTATGCCGTATCCGGTAGAACGCAAGACGATAGCTTATCCTGATACGCTTACACCGGTATTGATTAATCATGTTGGACGTCATGGCGCTCGCTATCCATCATCATCGCAGAACTGCCAGACTCTAAAGAGCGCACTTGAGAAAGCACAGTCATCCGGCACTATCACACCTTTGGGCACAAGCCTGCTCAGAACCATTAATGATGTGATTACGGTGTGCGATGGCCGGTGGGGCGCTCTCGATTCGCTCGGAGAGTATGAACAACGTGTATTGGCCTCAAAGATGTACACCGCTTTCAAGCCAGCCTTTGATAGCGGCAAAGTAAATGCTATATCATCGTACTCCCCAAGAGCCATGATGAGTATGTACTCATTCACGCACCAACTCGATAGACTAAACAACAAACTGGAATTCCAAACCTCAACCGGACGCCAGAACTCCGAACTCATGCGCCCGTTTGACCTTGACGAGACATTTAAGGAATATATACAGTCAGCAGTGCTTGCTGATACCTATCAGGATTATTTCAAAAAGAATTGTCCGGTGTCCGCGATAGAGCGAGTGCTGGGAAAAGATTACCCATATCAGGATGCCGACCAAAAACAGTCGCTGGCTTATGCCGAATACCATATTTTGGCCGGTCTCAGTGCAATGTCATATGAGGGTTGTGATATCAGTGAATTTTTCACTGTTGACGAGATAAACGCACTATGGGCATGTTTCAATCTCAGACAGTACTTACAGCGCTCATCCAACACGCTATCCTCTACCCCGGCTGACATTGCCGGTCCGCTTCTCGAAAATCTGATACAAATCACCGACGACTATATTGATGGGCGTACATCCACGAGTGTATGGCTACGGTTTGGTCATGCCGAAACACTCTTGCCTCTTTTATCTCTTATGCGACTGCCGGGATGCTACTACATGACCAACTACTTTGATACCGTGGCTAAGAATTGGAAAGATTTTGATATCGTGCCAATGGCCGCAAACCTGCACATGATACTCTTCAAACACACGAAATCGGGCAAATATTTCGTGCGTATTGACCTTAACGAAACCCCTGTATCATTTATCCCGGGCACTGATGCGATTTATATCCCTTGGCTTACGGCTAAAAAATATCTTATGCGCTGTCTGCCTTATTGACCAATCCCCAAATTTTTTAATGATGGATAATATCGAAAGTATTACAAAGTATTTTACCGATCTCGATGATACACAACTTAAGCAACTCGAGATGCTGGGTTCACTATATCCTGAATGGAACGAACGCATCAATGTGATTTCGCGCAAAGATATTGACAATCTGTATACAAATCATATACTTCACTCGCTTGCCATTGCTAAATTCTTGGGAGAACTCAATGAAGGCACATCATTTATGGATTTAGGCACAGGTGGCGGCTTCCCGGGCATACCTCTTGCCATTTACTATCCGCAATGTAAATTCCATCTTCTTGACCGCATAGGCAAAAAACTTATGGTGGCGCAAGAAATAGCCACTGCTATCGGACTTAGAAATATAACCTTCCAGCATGGCGATATAAAGGAATGCAAGGGTAAGTATAACTATGTGGTGAGCAGGGCTGTAATGCCTCTGAACGAGCTTTACAAGCTCATCGTGAAAAACATATTGCCTTCATCACCGGATAATACAAACAGGTATGCGAACGGGCTAATATGCCTTAAAGGCGGCGACCTTAGCGAGGAGAGCAAGGGCATAAAGTGCACGGTTGTGGACTATCCGGTGAACGAATTCATACCTGAAGCTCGCTTCGCCGAAAAATGCGTCGTATATATTCCTTTTAAGTAGATCACTAAGGTTTGGCGTTGGTTAATGTTTAATCATAAAATAGAGGAATTATTATGTTGAAAGTGAAAAAATTTGTGTTCAGCTTATTTGGAGTGAACACATATCTCGCCATTGATGAAAGCACCAAAAAAACTGCTATCATCGACCCTGCAATGCAGAAGCCGGTCGAAGAGGGTGAAATATCCCGATATGTCAGTGATAATAATCTCGAAATCACTAATATTATAAATACGCACCTTCACCTCGACCATTGTTTTGGAGCTAATTGGGTGAAACGCACTTATGGTGTAAAGCTTATGGCTGCACCTGCTGATGCAATCTTAGGGAAAATAATACCACAGCAATATCAGATGTTCGGGATCAAGCCAGTCAACGAAATTGTGGAAATAGACGTGAATCTCATCGACGGGGAGACAATAAGCATCGGTGATAGTGTACTGAAAGTGTTTGCCACCCCCGGACACACTCAAGGAGGGATTGTACTTTACGATGAGAAGGATAAATTATTGTTTTCAGGCGACACTATCTTTTATGGCTCCGTAGGTCGAACCGATTTGCCCGGTGGAAATCACACACAATTGATTAATAGCATACGCACAAAGATATTTACTCTGCCTGACGATGTGAAGATACTACCTGGTCATGGTGAAGCCTCATCTGTGGGTTATGAGCGCACACATAATCCGTATGTATAAAAATATTAAAATGGCTGAAGCGACATTATCAATGCTCCAGCCATATTGGTATTTGTACTATAAGTATTATGTAAGTAAAAAGTATTAGTTATGAGTTATGAAGTATATTATTGTGAATATTTTCAACAACTTGCATAAACTCAAAAATATGGATAAATTTGATTGACTTCTTAGTTGATCAGATTTATTTAGAATATACTGCCACGATGATACTCTTCGGTGTACACTATCCGGAGTTTGCTGCCGAATACAATGGTTCAGTATCAGATGGCAGCATTATGACGTACCAGTTTATCCCAGAATGATAGTTGCTGCGGGCGAAGATGAATAGAAGTGGTAGGCTTCTTGTTGTTTAGGAATATAATAGATGAGTGAAGCACTATCGCTGTCCATTCCTCAAAAGGCACGATAGCCATGATGTTGCGGATTGGGATTGAATGAAAGGGAGAATCCTCCTCTATAGAGGAAATAATGAGCTCATATGTGTCAGGCTCTACAAGTATATCGTGTACCAACCCTGCCTTACGAAACAGTAAACCGAGATCCACTTGTGCATCATCTTTCGACTTCTTGCTATATTTCTTATAAATCTGTTCGATAACTTCTTTTGTAATCATAATACTTAAGCTTTTTTGTGGTTAATATCTTCGTTGATTAGTCTTTGTATCTATCATAACGATATTGCCGCAAAAATGTTTACGAAATCTCAAATTGTTACACAATTGTAATAATTTGAGATTTTATTTTTCATAAACAAAAAGAATGATGTGAGCTGAAACAAAACAATTCAGCCCACATCGTTCTGTATATCAACCGATTATTCGAAATCTACAAGTTCAACCTCGAAAACAAGCATTTCGTTAGGCCCTATTCCAGCCTGAGGCGCACCGTCTGGTCCATAACCCAGAGGACCGGGAATGTAAAATTCGTATACTGCGCCTTTGTTCATCAGCTGTATACCCTCGCTGAATCCGGGTACCACACGCTGCAAAGGGAAAGGCACTGCTGAGCCGTTGGAAGAGTCGAACTGTGTGCCGTCAAGATGCTTACCGGTATAAACTACCTGTGCAGTACTCTCTGCTGACGGAGATGCGCCTTCGCCTTCCTTGATAACCTTATACCCCAAGCCCGACTCTGTAACATGTACTGTGGAGTCAGAAGCTTGTAATTCCTTAAGGAAATTAGCTCCTTTTTTTGCATTTGCCACCGAGGGTGAGTCCTGCACTTGTGTGTTAGACTCGGAGTCATTCTGGTTTTCGCTCTTGTTGGAGCAGCTACCTGTAAGCATGAGCAATGCTGATGCACATGCTATCATAATAATTTTTTTCATACCTTTTGATTATGAAATTAATAAATTTACTTATTACGCGGAAACACGTTAATAGAAAGTGCATCGTATGCGCGTTTTGTCTTTGCGCGAGCCTCCTCCACGGTATCGGCTGTTGCAAGAATCACACCCATACGGCGATGCCCCTTGATTTCAGGTTTCCCGAATATACGTATCTGCACGCCCGGCTCAACAAGAGCCTTGTCAAGATTGTCGAACTCTATGGTATCAGTGTCACCCTCTACCACGATAGCGCGCGATGCCGACGGGCCGTAAAAGCGTATTTCAGGCACCGGCAATCCTAAAAGAGCGCGTGCATGCAGTGCAAATTCACTCATATCCTGCGATATCATAGTCACCATACCCGTGTCATGCGGACGAGGAGATACTTCGCTGAATATAGCTTTGTCATCCTTAATAAACAGCTCTACGCCGAAAATACCATAACCGCCAAGCGCATCTGTCACTTTCTTGGCATATTCACGAGCGTTGGCCAAGGCTTCCTCGCTCATGGGTTGAGGTTGCCATGATTCACGATAGTCACCGTCAACCTGAATGTGTCCTACGGGTTGGCAATACGTGGTGCCGGAAGCACTTCTTACCGTAAGCAGCGTAATTTCGTAATCGAAATCAATAAATCCCTCCACTATCACCTTGCCGGCTCCGGCACGACCGCCGCTCTGCGCTTCATTCCATGCTGCATCCACCTCATCGACGCTTTTGATTGTGGATTGCCCATGGCCGGACGAACTCATCACCGGTTTTACGACACAAGGTATGCCTATCTCATCTACGGCCTTCCTAAACTCTTCATAGTCGGATGCAAAGCGATAAGGTGAGGTAGGTATTCCTAACTGTTCTGCTGCAAGCCTGCGTATGCCTTCACGGTTCATCGTAAGAAGAGCTGCCTTTGCGGTGGGAGTCACATTATATCCCTCGCTCTCAAGACGCACAAGCTCAGGAGTGGCGATAGCCTCTACTTCGGGTATTATATGATCAGGATGCTCTTTTACCACGAGTTCGCGCAGCTCTTTGGGGTCAAGCATATTCAGCACAGCCGATTCATCGGCCACATGCATGGCCGGTGCAAGCGCATACTTGTCACATGCCACCACTTCCACGCCAAGTCGCTGGAGTTCTATAGTCACTTCTTTACCTAATTCACCACTGCCGAGAAGCATAGCCTTTCGACCCACGTTGGTGAATTTTGAACCAATTTTTGCCATTTTAATACGTTGAAACTTTTGAGAAATATAATTTTTCAGATTTTTATATGCAAAATTACACATTATAAGCGGAATTTTCGCTATTTTTGCAGATATTTTATATTTTATTGTATATATTAAGATGCTATGTCTTATTAATAGACATTGATTAAATAATAACAAGCAATGGATAAGCTTACATTTGACTCCGAACTGGAGAAACTGCGCGACAAAATAGAAGTAATACGTATGGCAGCACATAAAGTACATGCTGATGTCAACCAGCATTACGACCATAATCTCCCCTACGGGTATCATCTTGACAGTGTTGTGGAGTTTGTCAAAAGATTTGCTGCTCCTATAGTGGATAGTTCGGACGATATGTTACCCCTTATTTTCGGAGCCTATTTCCATGATTCTATCGAAGATGCGCGTCTTACATATAATAATGTGCATCATATCGCCGTAAAGCTGTTGGGCGAGGATAAAGCCACTTCTGCCACAGAGATTGTATATGCACTCACTAACGAAAAGGGACGTACACGCGCCGAACGCGCTAATGATAAATATTACCAAGGTATCCGTTCCACCCCCTATGCCCCTATATGCAAAATGGCCGACCGCCTGGCTAACGTATGTTATTCCGTAAATTCAGAAGACTCTAAAAATTCTGCCATGCGACATGTTTATGCTAAAGAAGCATCACATTTTATCGCTATGATTGTGAGCGGCGGGAACTCGTCAGATCCACGTCTCTCTGTACCGGAAGAAATGGTCGATATGTTATATTCTTTGCTTGCCATACACTAAAAAAAATTACAAATTTACCGATTTTAAGCCCATAATAAGCCCAAATCACTTATAATTTAGACTTTTTTTCGCAATTATCCTTATAAAATTGCTTTTGTATGAAAAAAAATGCGTAAATTTGCATGTTTTAAAACATCATTGTAGGACACATCTGGTAAGTATTGAGTAAGAATTTTGATGAGCAAGCTCATACTGCACTCACTCCACATACATACACAGGTAAAAATTTATTAGGTATAATCTTTTTTTTGAATTTCTGCCGGATGATTAAGGAAGCAATAGAAAAGGTAATAAAAGAGGACATGTCGGGTATTTGGTCGATATTAACCCCTGATGAAAAGAGATTGATTATCGACAATTTTGCTATACATAATTTTAAGAAGAACCAGATAATATATGCCGAGCACGAGACGCCTGAATATCTATGGTGTCTGCTCAAAGGTAAGGTCAAAATATACAAAGATGGCGTAGGAGGCCGCCAGCAGATATTGCGACTGATTCGACCTGTACAGTATTTCGGATACCGCGCTTATTTTGCCGAAGAGCCTTATGTGTCGAGCACATCAGCTTTCGAGCCCTCAATTTTAGGAGCTTTGCCAATGGATTTGGTATGCAGTCTTATTGATAATAACAAGGAGGTTGCATGGTTTTTTCTCCATGAATTATCACGCAATTTAGGCAACTCCGATTCACGTATAGTAAATCTTACGCAGAAACACATACGAGGCCGACTGGCTGAAGCCCTAATGGTACTTGTCGACAACTACGGATATGAGGACGACAATGTGACTCTCAAAATTTACCTCTCGAGAGAAGATCTCGCCAATTTGTCAAATATGACCACTTCGAATGCTATACGCACGCTGTCCGGATTCGTGAACGAACGTCTCATAATTGTGGATGGCCGTAATATCAAAATTCTCAACGAATCACAGCTGCGAAAAATCAGCAAATTCGGATAATACCAAAAGATAACCCTTTGCATCTAAAGATTTTTTTACAACTTATCATATGCTTATAGGCAAATCATCATACATAGTTATACCCAAAATACAAATTAAATGTCACTAACAGATGAAATAAGCAGGCGACGAACATTCGCCATTATCTCTCACCCTGATGCCGGAAAAACCACTCTTACAGAAAAACTTCTGCTTTTCGGCGGTGCAATACATATAGCCGGCGCCGTAAAATCCAATAAAATCAAGAAGACGGCCACCAGCGACTGGATGGAGATAGAGAAGCAGCGCGGTATCTCTGTGGCCACTTCTGTAATGGGCTTTAACTATGGCGACTATAAAATCAACATTCTTGATACCCCGGGTCACCAGGATTTCGCTGAGGATACCTACCGAACCCTTACGGCGGTGGACTCGGTGATAATAGTGGTGGATGTGGCAAAAGGTGTAGAGCAGCAGACTCGAAAATTAATGGAGGTGTGCCGTATGCGCAACACTCCGGTAATAATATTCGTTAATAAGCTCGATCGCGAAGGGCGTGATCCCTTTGATATCCTTGACGAACTCGAATCCGAACTGAAAATCAGTGTACGCCCGCTAAGTTGGCCTATAAATATCGGAGCCAAATTCAAGGGCGTATACAACATTTACGAGCATGGTCTTGACCTATTCACTCCCGACAAGCAGAAAGTGTCAGAACGCGTGGAGATCAATGACATCAACGATCCTCGTATAGATGAAGCCGTGGGTGAGGCTGATGCTGCCAAGCTTCGAGAGGATCTGGAGCTCATAGAGGGTGTATACCCGGAGTTTGAGGTCGGCGATTATCTTAGCGGCAAGCTTGCTCCCGTATTTTTTGGTTCGGCTCTTAACACATTCGGTGTGAAAGAACTCCTTGACTGCTTTGTGCGCATAGCCCCATCGCCGCGTCCCATACAGGCAGAGGAACGTAAGATACGTCCTGAGGAAGACCAATTCACTGGCTTCGTGTTTAAGATCCATGCTAACATGGACCCCAATCACCGTTCGTGTATAGCATTCGTGAAGATATGCAGCGGGAAGTTCGAACGTAATGCGAATTATAAGCATATCCGTTCGGGTAAGATGATGCGTTTTGCCTCACCCACAGCGTTTATGGCACAGAAAAAGAGCATCGTTGATGAGGCTTTCCCGGGCGATATCGTGGGTATACCTGACACCGGCAACTTCAAAATAGGCGACACACTTACCTGCGGTGAGGAAATACACTTCAAAGGATTGCCGAGTTTTTCTCCGGAAATGTTTAAATACATAGAGAATACCGATCCTATGAAATCCAAACAGCTCGAAAAAGGCATTCAGCAGCTAATGGATGAAGGCGTTGCCCAGCTTTTCACTAATCAGTTTAACGGTCGTAAACTTATAGGCACCGTGGGGCAACTTCAATTTGAAGTTATACAATATCGATTGCTGCATGAGTATGGCGCCCAATGCCGATGGGAGCCGATTTCGCTCTATAAGGCATGCTGGATAGAGAGTGACGATGATGAGGCACTTTCAGCCTTTAAGAAACGTAAACATCAATATATGGCCAAAGACCGAGAAGGCCGTGATGTATTCCTTGCCGACTCAAACTACGTGCTTCAGATGGCACAATCGGATTTCCCTAAAATCAGATTTCATTTCACTTCCGAGTTCTAACAGAAATCATTCCTTATATCGCAATACGGGTGCACCTTATTTAAAGGCGCACCCGTATCTATATGTTATAATAAATTTCCAAAAGAAAAAAAATCGCTCATTGGAGCGATCGTAATTCTGATGTTGAGGGGTTGAAACTCTTTATATGACCTTTCGGGTCAATAAGAATCGAACCATAACCGTCGTCAAGGCCGAAGTCGTGGCGTATTTGCGAGGCTTTCGAACCATTGACATTAAATTGCGCTTGATCATTGCGATTGTCGAGGCGCACGATTTCATTGAAGAGTGATGGCTCTTCATCGAAATTCACAGATATGTGTTTCACTCCGGATGTGGGGTTTTTCTCGAACCAAGCTAAGTACATTCGGCTTTCTACTCTCGAACGAGCATCGGAAGTACTCCAGAAAGTAAGTAACACATATTCGCCATTTGACTCTTTTAGGCTAAAAGAGGTATCATTGCTAGTCACCGATAACTCCGGTACATTATCACCAACGCTGAGAGTTCGGTCATACTCGATATAGCCTGACGTTGCAAAAAGCAACACCGCAAAAAGCGCAATAGCTGAAACTAATTTCTTCATTGCGTAAATATTTTGTTAACAACTAAGCCTGACAACCCTTCGGCATCACACCCTGGGTTGTGGGCCTGCCGATTTTCGGCGAAGCGGCCAACTCTATGGCCTGCTGAATTATTAATTTCAGTGCAAAGGTACGAAATTTTTCTGAAATATGCAAATTCCCTCTGATATTCAGTTGTTTTTCGCAAGTTTACACATATCGTGGCGTACATATTGCCTTATGATTACCATCACAAGCGACTGCATAGGTGTCAAATCGGAGGCTTCTCCGGACCCAAGTATAAATTCACCTGTCACTGCTGATGCTACTGCTTGTCGATCCGCTTCCGGGAGAGAGTTGATGGTGTGAAGAACTCTCGGGGAGAAAATTACTGTTGAGTTCATAACTGTCATAAGATTTAATTTGTTTACGCCACAAAGTTACGCACACACCCGGGCAATAACTACAGCACAGCAATGTTAAACATACTTAATCATAATCGAAAATTTTGTTTTTTTTGACAAATAATTTAATTGAAACATAATTGTAACGCAGTCCGAGAGTAAAATGTTTATTTAATCTTGTGATTTTAACATTATCACAGGCAACTGCATACAATAAAAACGCATCATAATACGTTATAACATCATATATTATTGTATCCAATCCTTTAACCCTAACGCGAGTATGCCGAGAAAAGCCTCCTCGCAAATTAATTCCACCTCTTAGCCATAAATGGAAGATTTAGAAACTTATTTCATTGACCTACTTAATCAACACCGAAGCGTTGACATTGCAGAATCAGAGTTCAAGAAGTTTCTGTCGGAGGACTCCGAACTGCGCAAGCAATACAGCGAATGGTGCCACGAAGTCGGAAGTTCCGAACGAGATGGTTTTCGGGATTTCTGTGAGGAGTACCGCGACAATCAAGACACCGTTTGGGAATCACTCACTGATTATGACTACTAATATGTCCGCTTTCCGTTTACCCCCGGAGTGGGCTTACAACGAATACATCCTGCTATCCTGGCCCCACAAAGATAGCGATTGGGCTTATATGCTTGACGAAGTAAAAGTTTGTTTTACCGAAATTGTAAAGGCTGCCATCCGCTATGCCAAGGTGCTCATCGTCGCTCCTGATATATCCGAAGTGGCTCACGACCTCAAAGGATTTGCTGACATGGATAGGATAAGCATGATAGAAATGCCCACCAACGACACGTGGGCGCGCGATTTCGGCATGATATGTACTGTTGACAGCAAAGGAGTCGTTTCAATCAACGACTTCAAATTCAACGGATGGGGATTAAAATTCGCCGCTTGCCACGACAATCTCATCACTCGTAATATTATTGATGCGCTTGCAAAATCTGATAATGCCATTTATGCCAATCATATGGGATTTGTGCTTGAAGGCGGATCAATAGATATCAGCGATGACGGCACATTGCTTACCACCTGCGAATGTCTGCTTTCGCCCAACCGCAATGGCGAATTGGATAAAGACGAGATAGAAGCTCTTCTTAAGAACTATCTCGGTTGCAGCCGCGTGCTATGGCTTAACCATGGGTATCTTGAAGGAGATGATACTGATAGCCATGTTGACACCCTCGCTCGCTTCCTTCCGGGCAGAAAAATCGCATACACAGCTTGCGACCGCCTTGATGACGAACACTATATTGAGCTGTCGGAAATGGAGCGAGAACTAAAGGATTTCGCAAATGCAGAAGGTTATGAGCTGATATCCCTCCCAATCCCGGAAGCAATATACGACTCCGAAGGATTACGCCTGCCCGCCACATATGCCAATTTTCTGATTATAAATAATGCGGTGCTTCTACCCGTGTACGGTGATGAGCGATATGATGCTATAGCCATTGATAAATTCAAGAGAGCCGTGCCAGGCTATGATATCGTGCCCATAAATTGTATCCCGCTTATCCGGCAGCACGGATCGTTGCATTGTGTGACTATGCAGATACCTGCCGGCACTTTGAGATAATCTAACACTAATATAAAAGACTGAGGCTTCATGAATATACATGAAGCCTCAGTCTTTTATATTAGGGTTTGCTGAATAATGTTAAATTATTGA
>N._stephensi_709_foregut__coassemble_557_pt1 | contig 13189 bp, 24 predicted proteins | sample N__stephensi_709_foregut__metabat2_low_PE_014 | metagenome-assembled genome bin N | reverse complement strand
GCAGAAAGAGAATCGCGGCGGCAACCAGTCGAACAACAACGGCGGACAGCGCCGCGGCGGTTTCCGCAAGTCCAAAACCTCTAATCGTTAAACCCCTTAATCGTTTAACCCACAATGTTACAACCGAAGAAAACCAAATTCCGCCGCGTGCAGAAAGGCCGTCAGAAGGGCGAAGCCCAGCGCGGCAATCAGCTGGCTTTCGGCTCTTTCGGCATCAAGACACTTGATACCAAATGGATTACCGGCCGCCAGATAGAGGCTGCGCGTATTGCGGTGACTCGTTATATGCAGCGTCAGGGACAGATCTGGATTCGCATCTTCCCGGACAAACCAATCACAGCCAAGCCCGCCGACGTGCGTATGGGTAAAGGTAAAGGTAACCCCGAGGGATTCGTGGCTCCCGTTACTCCCGGACGCATCCTTATCGAAGTAGAGGGCGTGCCCTACGAAGTGGCAAAGGAAGCGCTCCGCCTTGGCGCGCAGAAGCTTCCCGTAGTGACTAAATTCGTCGTTGCCCGCGACTATGACCCAACTCAAAACGTGTAAGCCGTATGAAGAAAATGGATTATTCAGAGCTCAGCACCGCTGACCTGCGCGAGCATCTCGCCAATATGGAGAAAGAATACCGCCAGCTTAAGATCAACCACTCTATCTCACCGGTAGACAACCCCGCTAAGATAACGGCTGACCGCAAAAACATCGCTCGTGTGAAGACCGAGTTGCGCAAACGCGAACTTAACATTAAATAAGCCCATCACAAATGGAAGAAAAGAGAAACTTAAGAAAAGAGCGCATCGGCGTGGTTTCCTCCAACAAAGGCGACAAGACTATCACTGTCACCGTTAAATATAAGGAGAAGCACCCGATTTACGGTAAATTCGTCAACAAAACCAAAAAATACCACGCTCACGACGAGAAGAACGAATGTAGCGTAGGCGATACCGTAAGGCTGATGGAAACACGCCCTCTTAGCAAAACCAAGAGATGGCGCCTTGTAGAAATAATCGAAAAAGTTAAATAACAATGATACAGACAGAATCACGCCTTACAGTGGCCGACAACTCCGGCGCAAAAGAGGTGCTCTGCATCCACGTGCTCGGTGGCACCGGCCGCCGCTACGCCTCGGTAGGCGACATCATCGTTGTGTCGGTGAAGAGCGTAATCCCCAGCTCTGACGTTAAGAAAGGCACTGTGTCCAAAGCCATGGTGGTACGCACCAAGAAGGAAATCCGTCGCCCCGACGGCTCCTATATCCGCTTCGACGACAACGCCTGCGTGCTCCTCAACAATGCCGGCGAGCTTCGCGGCACACGTATTTTCGGCCCGGTAGCCCGCGAGCTCCGCAACGCCAACATGAAAATCGTGTCGCTTGCTCCCGAAGTACTTTAATCTTAAAAACACCTAAAAATTAATATGAGCAAGATTCATATCCATAAAGACGACCAGGTGTACGTGCTCAACGGCGAGGACCGCGGCAAGACAGGCCGTGTGCTCTCTGTAGACCGTAAGAAAGAGCGTGCCATCGTCGAGGGCATCAACATCATCACCAAATCGATGAAGCCCAACGCCCGCTATCCGCAAGGCGGTCTCGTGAAGATGGAGGCTCCAATCCGTCTCTGCAAACTTGCCCTCCTTGACCCCAAGACCGGCAAGCCCACACGCGTAGGCTACCGCATGGAGGACGGCAAGAAAGTACGTTATTCTAAAAAATCCGGCGAAGTCATTAAGTAATGAGTTATACAACTATCAAAAAGGACTATCAGGAGCGTATCGTTCCGGCCCTTACTAAGGAGTTCAATTACCACACACCTATGCAGGTGCCCAAGCTCAAGAAGATTGTAATCAACCAGGGTCTTGGCGACGCCACACAGGACAAGAAAATCATCGACACAGCCATAGCCGAGCTCACAGCTATCACAGGCCAGAAGGCTGTGGCCACCCTTTCGAAGAAGGATATCTCCAATTTCAAGGTTCGTAAAAAGATGCCCATCGGCGCTATGGTGACTCTTCGCCGCGAGCACATGTACGAATTCCTGGAGCGTCTGGTACGCGTGGCTCTTCCCCGTATCCGTGACTTCAAGGGTATCGAAGGCAAGCTCGACGGCCGCGGTAACTACACCCTCGGCATCAACGAGCAGATTATCTTCCCCGAAATCAACATCGACAACATCAGCAAGCTCATGGGTATGAACATCACATTCGTGACATCTGCCAATACCGACGAAGAGGGCTACGCTCTGCTCCGCGAATTCGGCTTGCCTTTCAAGAACGCAAAAAAAAATAATTAATACCACATGGCAAAAGAATCAATGAAGGCCCGCGAGGTCAAGAGGGCAAAGCTGGTGGAGAAATACGCAAAGCGCAAGGCCGAACTCAAGGAAGCAGCCAAGAAGGCTGTGATGGAAGGCGAAAGCGCTTATGAGTACTACCAGGAGCTCCAGAAGTTCCCCAAAAACGCCTCCAAAGTGCGCAAGCACAACCGCTGCTCCATTACCGGCCGTCCGAAAGGCTATATGCGCCAGTTCGGTATCTCGCGTATACAGTTCCGCGAGATGGCATCGGCAGGACTTATCCCCGGAGTAAAGAAGGCTAGCTGGTAAACATCCGTGATGTTGATTCAGCAAGCACGAAAAAAGACTTTAAATATTGTTGGGTACTCCCCAATCAATTTAACAAAACAACAAAAATGACAGATCCAATAGCAGACTATCTGACAAGAGTAAGGAATGCCGTAAAGGCCAACCACCGCGTGGTTGAGATTCCCGCCTCTAACCTGAAAAAAGAGATCACCAAGATTCTCTTCGAACAAGGCTATATACTTAACTACAAGTTTATAGAAGGTGAGACCCCTGCAGGCATTATCAAAATAGCCTTAAAGTACGATCCGCAGGACCGCGTGAATGCCATCAAGGGCCTAAAGCGCGTGTCGCGTCCCGGCTTGCGCCAATACACAGGCTACAAGGATATGCCCCGCGTGCTCAACGGCTTGGGCATCGCTATCCTCTCCACCTCAAAAGGTGTGATGACTAACAAGAAAGCCGCAGAGTTGAAAATAGGTGGCGAAGTGCTATGCTACGTTTACTAATCCCCAAACACCAATTATTATGTCAAGAATAGGTAAAGCCCCAATCGTAATACCCGCCGGTGTGACAGTGAAAGTAGACGGTAACGTAGTCACTGTGAAAGGACCCAAAGGCGAGCTGTCTCAGGCCATTAACCCTGAGCTCGGTATCAAGGTCGAAGACGGCCACGTAACTCTTACCCGTAAGGATGACGAGCGCGACAGCCGCGCCCAGCACGGTCTATACCGCGCGCTTATCCACAATATGGTGGTGGGCGTATCCGAAGGGTATAAGAAAGAAATGGAATTAGTAGGTGTAGGATACCGCGCCAACGCCACAGGCCAGGTGCTTGAGCTTTCGCTCGGTTTCTCCCACGCCATATATATACAGCTTCCGCCGGAAGTGAAAGTCGAGACAAAGAACGAGCGTAACAAGAACCCCCTTATCATCGTGTCAAGCGACGACAAGCAGCTCCTTGGCCAGGTATGCGCCAAAATCCGCTCGCTCCGCAAGCCTGAGCCTTACAAGGGCAAGGGTATCAAGTTTGTCGGTGAGGTTATCCGCCGCAAGTCTGGTAAATCGGCAAGTGCCAAATAATTAAACTTCCGCAATTATGGTATCTAAGAAACAAAGAAGAGTAAAAATCAAAACCCGCATCCGCGGAAGAATCTCCGGTACAGCTCAGCGCCCCCGCATGTCGGTGTTCCGCTCCAACAAGGAGATATATGTGCAGCTCATCGACGACCTCGTAGGCAAGACACTGGTGTCAGCCTCATCAAAGAACGTTGACAAAGAGGGCACAAAGTCAGACGTTGCCGCTAAGGTAGGCGAGCTTGTGGCTAAGAAGGCCCAGGAAGCCGGCATCACCGAAGTGGTATTCGACCGCAACGGTTATCTTTTCCACGGCAGAGTAAAATCATTGGCTGACGCCGCACGCAATGGCGGCCTTAAATTCTAACGATTATGGCAAGAAGAAACAACAGAGTAAAAAACGCTAACGATATCGAACTCAAGGACCGCTTGGTGGCCATCAACCGCGTCACCAAGGTCACCAAGGGTGGTCGTACATTCACTTTTGCTGCCATCGTCGTTGTAGGTAACGAGAACGGCATCATCGGCTACGGTCTCGGCAAGGCCAATGAGGTGCAGACTGCCATCCAGAAAGGCATCGAGGCTGCAAAGAAAAACCTTATCGAAGTGCCCGTGCACGATGGCACAATACCCCACGAGCAGGAAGCCAAATTCGGCGGCTCACGCGTGATACTCAAGCCCGCATCCCACGGTACCGGTGTTAAGGCCGGCGGTGCTATGCGCGCCGTGCTCGAGAGCATCGGTGTCACCGACGTGCTTGCAAAGTCTAAGGGTTCATCCAACCCCCACAACCTTGTGAAAGCCACTATCGAGGCTCTCTCTGAGATGCGCTCGCCCGCACAGGTGGCTCACAACCGTGGCGTGAGTGTGGAGAAAGTGTTCAAAGGATAATAATCCCCTTAACCTTTAACTAACAATGGCACAGATTAAAATCAAACAGATAAAGAGCCGCATCAACTGCCCCAAGAATCAGAAGCTTACTCTTGATGCGCTCGGCTTGAGAAAAATGAACCACACCGTGATTAAGGAAGACAACCCCTCTATCATGGGCATGGTAGAAGTAGTACGCCACCTTGTAGAGGTGACCAAAGCTTAAAATCAAAAATAACTATGGATTTAAGTAATATACAGCCAGCCCCCGGCTCAGTACACTCAAAGACCCGTATCGGCCGTGGCCCCGGTAGCGGTAAGGGAGGCACATCAACTCGCGGTCACAAAGGCGCCAAATCCCGTTCGGGCTACAAGCGCAAGATCGGCTTCGAAGGCGGTCAGATGCCTTTGCAGCGCCGCTTGCCGAAGTGGGGCTTCAAACCGCTCACTCACACCGAATACAAGCCTATCAACCTTGAGGTGATCCAGACACTGGCCACCGAAAAGGGCCTTGAGAAGATCGGTCTCGCCGAATTCCAGGCTGCCGGCCTTGTAGGCAAGAAGCATCTTGTGAAGGTGCTCGCCAACGGCTCCCTCACCTCGGCCGTGACAGTAGAGGCTCACGCATTCTCAAAGGCTGCTGAAGAGGCTATCAAGGCTGCCGGCGGACAAATCAATAAACTCTAACTCAAATGCGTTTTATCCAAACATTAAAAAATATTTGGACAATCGAAGAGCTGCGCCAGCGCCTTCTCATAACACTCCTGTTGGTATTCATATACCGACTCGGGTGTTATGTGGTGCTTCCCGGTGTTTCGCCCTCGGCTATCGATGCCCTGACGAACTTCACCAACAAGACGGGAATGATGCAGCTCCTTGATATGTTCTCGGGTGGAGCCTTCTCTCAGGCATCCATCTTCGCGCTCGGTATCATGCCCTATATCACTGCATCCATCGTGATACAGCTTTTGGGTATGGTGCTACCGTCTTTCCAGAAGATGCAGCGTGAGGGTGAGAGCGGTCGTCAGAAGCTCACCCAGTACACGCGCTATCTCACCGTGCTTATCCTTTTGGTGCAGGGCCCGGCCTATCTGGCCAACCTTCAGTACCAGGTGAAGATGGCCGGTCCCGGCGCCGAGCTCTTCGGCTTCTGGACCATCGCGTACCTCAGTGTGATTCTCTGCGCCGGCGGTATGTTTATCATGTGGCTTGGCGAGCGTATCACCGACCGCGGTGTGGGCAACGGTATCTCCTTCATAATCCTCGTGGGTATCATAGCCCGTCTGCCTCAGGCATTCATCTATGAGATCACAAGCCGTCTGCCCGGCTCAAGCGCAGGCGATGGCGGTCTGGTGATGTTCCTCATCGAGATAATCCTCCTTTTCGCTGTCACGGTAGGCGCCGTGCTCCTTGTACAAGGCACACGCAAGGTGCCCGTGCAGTACGCAAAGCGTATTGTGGGTAACCGCCAGTACGGTGGCGCACGCCAATACATACCCTTGAAGGTGAACGCCGCCGGTGTGATGCCTATCATCTTCGCACAGGCTATCATGTTCATACCTATGGTATTCACCGGATTCAGCACCGGCAATGCCGGCTCTGTACTCCATGCCTTCACCGACATCAACGGATTCTGGTATAATTTCGTGTTCTTTATCCTCATCGTGGCCTTCACCTATTTCTACACTGCTATCACAGTGCGTCCGCGCCAGATGGCAGAAGACATGAAGCGCAACAACGGCTACATACCCGGCGTGAAGCCCGGACAGAAGACGGTTGACTATCTCGATACCATCATGTCGAGAATCACACTCCCCGGCTCGCTCTTCCTCGGCATTGTGGCCATCCTCCCCGCTTTCGCGCGTTTCTTCGGCATCAGCCAGAACTTCGCGCAATTCTTCGGAGGCACATCGCTTCTGATTATGGTGGGCGTAGTGCTCGACACTCTCCAGCAGATAGAGTCGCACCTGCTCATGCACCACTATGACGGATTGATGAAAGAAGGCAAAATCAAGGGCCGCACCACCGGCCAGGCTTATTAATTCTACGGGATTAAAAATCAAAGAGAGATTAAATGATTTATCTAAAGACACCGGATCAGATAGAGCAGATGCGCCCCGCGGCCACACTTATCAGCCAGACCTTGGGTGAAGTGGCCAAATGGATTGAGCCCGGAGTGACCACACGCAAGCTTGACAACATAGCCAGGGAGTTTATCCATGACAACGGTGGCAAGCCGGCGTGCTTGGGCTACAACGGCTTTCCAGGCACATTGTGCATCGAGGTCAACGAGATGGTAGTGCACGGTTTCCCCTCGGGATATACTCTTAGAGAAGGCGACATCATCGGCATCGACACTGTGGTTGAGAAAAACGGCTTCATGGGCGACTCATGCTACACATTCCCCGTGGGGGAGGTTGACGAGAAGGTGATGGCCCTTATGCGCACCACCAAGGAGTCGCTATATGTAGGCATCGAGGCTTGCAAGCCCGGCAAGCGTATAGGCGACATCTCGAATGCCGTGCAGACATACTGCGAACGCAGAGGCTACTCTATAGTACGCGAAATGTGCGGCCACGGTATCGGCAAAGATATGCATGAGGACCCCGAAGTGCCTAATTTCGGACGTCGCGGCATAGGCCCTGTGATAAAGAACGGAATGGTGATCTGCATAGAGCCTATGGTCAACCTCGGCAGCAAGAATGTGGTGATAGAAGCCAACGGCTGGGAGTGTCGCACCCGCGACCGCAAGCCCTCCGCCCACTACGAGCACACCATAGCCATAATCAACGATACAGTGGAGATACTCACCACCTTTGATTATATCGAAGCCGCCTTAGGAGAAAGATTCATTTAATACACACTCACTCTCAATACACCAACAAAGATTTTTATGGCAAAACAGACAGCTATCGAACAAGACGGCACAATCGTCGAGGCATTGTCTAACGCGATGTTCAAGGTAGAGCTTGAAAACGGTCATGAGATTACAGCCCATATTTCCGGCAAGATGCGCATGCACTACATCAAGATTCTCCCCGGCGACAAAGTGCGAGTAGAGATGTCGCCCTACGACCTTTCAAAAGGACGTATTGCCTTCCGTTACAAATAAGCAGCCGCCCCGAAAGGCGGTAAAATAAGCCCAAATAAAGATAAAACAAAACTAACAATACTAAAAGACAATGAAAGTAAGAGCTTCAGTGAAAAAGCGCACTCCTGACAGCAAAATCGTGCGCCGCAAAGGTCGCTTATACGTGATCAATAAGAAAAACCCTAAATACAAACAGCGTCAAGGATAACATTTGTTATTATTGAAGAATTAAAAACACTTGCAATAACATATGGCAGTAAGAATAGTGGGAGTTGACCTCCCCCAAAACAAAAGAGGTGAAATAGCCTTGACATACATCTTCGGTATCGGCCGAAGCGCTGCAAAGTCGATTCTCGGCAAAGCAGGAGTCGATGTCAACATTAAAGTACAGGACTGGACCGACGCTCAGGCTGCCGCCGTGCGCGAGGTGATAAGCACCGACTACAAGGTAGAAGGTGACCTCCGCAGCGAGATACAGCTCAATATCAAGCGCCTTATGGATATCGGCTGCTACCGCGGTATCCGTCACCGTATCGGCCTGCCCGTACGCGGACAATCGACAAAGAACAACGCCCGTACCCGTAAGGGACGCAAAAAGACAGTTGCTAACAAGAAGAAAGCTACTAAGTAAAATTTGCTCACTAAATAAATCAATATGGCAAAAAAGACAGTCGCAGCAAAGAAGAGAAACGTTAAGGTCAGCGCCGAAGGCCAGCTTCACGTGCACTCATCTTTCAACAATATCATCGTGTGCTTAGCCAACAGTGAAGGTCAGGTGATCTCATGGTCGTCGGCAGGCAAAATGGGCTTCCGTGGCTCTAAGAAGAACACCCCCTACGCTGCACAGATGGCAGCTCAGGATTGCGCAAAGGTGGCCTACGACCTCGGTCTGCGCAAGGTTAAGGCTTACGTCAAGGGCCCGGGCAACGGCCGCGAGTCAGCTATCCGCACCGTGCACGGAGCAGGCATCGAAGTAGTGGAGATCGTAGACGTGACTCCACTGCCACACAACGGTTGCCGTCCTCCCAAACGTCGCCGCGTATAATAGTCCGGTGGCATTTTTTGAAACACGGCTTTCATACACACTCTTTTAGTAATTTTTAGAAACACATTTCTATCAACCTCAGGGAAAGCTTCGGCAGCTATCGGCGCGACACTATATCATAAACGTGAAATAGACTAATTTCTTGATTCACCTCTCATAGTCGCGGCTGCACTACATGATATAATCCGCCGGCAAAGCCAAGCATCCCAAAATCGTCTTTTAAGAAAATGGCAAGATATACAGGTCCTAAGACCAAAATCGCGCGCCGTTTCGGCGAACCAATATTCGGCCCAGACAAAGTACTGCAGAAACGCAACTTCCCCCCGGGCCAGCATGGAGCCAACAAGCGCCGCAAGACATCAGAGTACGGCACTCAGCTGCGTGAGAAGCAGAAGGCCAAATACACTTACGGTGTGTTGGAGAAGCAATTCTCTAACCTCTTCAAGAAGGCTTCGCGCATGAAGGGTATCACCGGTGAGATTCTGCTCCAGCTTCTGGAGAGCCGTCTCGACAACGTGGTATTCCGCTTGGGCATCGCCCCCACACGCGCGGCTGCCCGCCAGCTTGTGCTCCATCGCCACATCTGCGTCAACGGCAAGGTGGTAGGTATACCCTCCTATCAGGTGCTTCCCGGCGACATCGTGAGCGTACGCGAGAAATCTAAATCTCTTGAGGTGATAGCCGATGCACTTGCAGGCTTCAACCACAGCAAATATCCCTGGATCGAATGGGATGAGGCACAGAAAGCCGGTAAATTCCTGCATGTGCCCGCCCGCGAGGATATCCCCGAAACTATCAAGGAGCAGCTTATCGTCGAGCTCTATTCTAAGTAATAACTGTAAATCTTAAGGTCCACATGGCTATATTAGCATTCCAAAAACCCGACAAGGTGTTGATGTTGGAGGCCGACAACTTCTACGGCAAATTCGAGTTCAAACCCTTGGAGCCGGGATATGGTATCACAGTGGGCAATGCGCTTCGCCGCGTGCTGCTCTCCTCTCTCGAAGGCTATGCTATCGCATCTATCAAGATCGATGGCGTACGCCACGAGTTCGATACCATTCCGGGTGTTATAGAGGATGTAACCAATATCATCCTCAATCTCAAAAAGGTTGATCTCAAGCAGACCGTAGAAGGCACCGATAAGGAGAAGGTCACCATCACAGTTGCGGGCAAAGAGGAGTTCACGGCCGGTGACATCAGCAACGCTCTTCAGGGATTCGAGGTTATGAATCCCGAGCTTGTGATTTGTCATTTGGATCCTGGGGCAAGTTTTACTATCGTTCTTACCATCAACAAAGGCCGTTCGTGGGTGCCCGCAGAGGAGAACCGCAATGCCAATGACGATGAGCTGAATGTTATCGCAATCGACTCGACCTATACTCCGATAAAGAACGTAAAATACACTGTTGAGAACTACCGCGTAGACCAGAAGACTGACTACGACAAGCTCACTCTCGAAATCACTACCAACGGCTCTATCCATCCCAAGGATGCGCTCAAGGAGGCTGCCAAAATCCTCATCTATCATTTCATGCTCTTCAGCGACGAGAAGATCACGCTCGAGACACCGGAGACGCAAGAGAATGAGGAATTCGATGAAGAGGTACTGCATATGCGTCAGCTCCTCAAATCGAAGCTCGTGGATATGGATCTCTCTGTACGCGCGCTCAACTGCCTGAAGAGTGCCGAGGTGGAGACTCTCGCCGAGCTCGTGGTGTTCAACAAGAACGATCTGTTAAAGTTCCGCAACTTCGGCAAGAAGTCGCTCACCGAGCTTGAGGAGTTGCTTAATTCGCTCAACTTGTCGTTCGGTATGGATATCTCAAAATACAAATTAAATCAAGAGTAATTTCAAACGTAATTTCCCACAATGAGACATAATAAGAAATTCAACCATCTTAGCCGCAAGAAGGCTCATCGCGATGCCCTTTTGGCTAATATGACTATCTCATTGATCATGCATAAGCGTATATTCACTACCCTCGCTAAAGCTAAAGCTTTGCGCATGTACGCCGAGCCTCTGATCAACAGAGCTAAAGAGGATACTATGGCTAATCGCCGCCTCGTGTTCAGCTACCTCCAGAACAAGGAAGCTATCAAGGAGCTTTTCAACGACGTGGCTCAGAAGATAGCCGACCGTCCCGGTGGCTACACACGCATCCTCAAGACCGGTAACCGTCTTGGTGATAACGCCAAAACCTGCTTCATCGAGCTCGTGGACTACAACACCACATACGATGCTGACAAGAAGGCAGATAAGAAGGCTACACGTCGTAGCCGCCGCGGTGGCAAGAAAGCTGAAGTGGCTCCCGCAGCCGTTGAAGCTCCTGCTACAGAAGCTCCCGCTGAGACACAGGAATAATCTCATCCGCGTACAGTGGCACAAAAAAGGCTCGCCTTATGGCGAGCCTTTTTTGTGTGTTTGTATGTCCGGACATTATCACTATGCGCCTGGCTATTGTACGTCATGATACTTGGCTTTGCTTAGATATATGCATTTCCAGTCAGTAGATGATTCCCAAAATCCATAAATGTCTTTTTCGTCATAATCCGACCAATTGACTTTCCCACCGTCCGACCAAAAGGTGGCGCACATGAAGCACGAGGAGTACGCATCAGATACATAATATACGTCTTTTCCTTTCCATTTGCCTTGAAATGCCGCTACGTCACGTGTATTGTCCGGTCTAAGATCTTCGATATATTCTGAGAGCCATCCGGGAAGATTCTCTGTTGTGGTATTCAGATCAACGTCACTCTCAATGGCATTCTGGATTAAAGTCACCGGACCTGATTGAGTAATCTCCGGAGGTTCGTCACTGCCACATCCGGCAAATGCAGCTGCAAGCACAAGCGTGATGCTTCTTGCAAATAATTTCATGTTCATAAGATTAAAGTTGTTTAAGGTCAATATTATGCGTAATTTCTCTCTTTATTTCCGTTTTTATCCACTAAAAGCCATGCTTTGTGCTAATTTACAAAGTTCTACGAGGCTTTCGGGCAAAGATACTATTTTTTTTTTTTTCATCCAAATTTTACGATAAAAAATTTTTCTGATTATAATTTTAAGCTTGTAGATGAGGTATTTGTATATATAAGAAATAATTTGTATTTTTTTCGCACAAATAATATGTTTTAATATATTGATTAGTATTCAATAAAGTGTTGTGCAAAATTAAGACGAAGATAGTATTGTAATCACATATTCTTGTTAAATAAATTAAGCTAAATGAAGGTTAAAATCCGCCAACTTGACATAGACGAGCGGACCGAACTCTCGAGTGCAGGTGCTGATACAAGAATGATAGAGCAGATCCGTCAGGAAATCGCTGAAACGGAAAATCAGATACGCGTGATTGAAGAAGAGAAAGAAAAAGTGGTCGTATATAAAAATCACTGCAAGACATTGGTCGACTGCGTGTCCCAATATCAGACTGATAAAAAGAGATTGGAGGATAAGGATGCCTCACTCAGACAGACTTACGAACGGCGAAAAGAAAAATACGTATCGAAGCGCAAGGAAGAATCGGCCGCGTTGACAGGATTTCAGGCAACATTGGAGAAATCATCCGAATCCGTAAGAAAAGCCGACGATTTCATGGCTTCTGATTCTTGTCCTCCTGAATTGAAAGATAGCCGGCAGATACCCACAGATCTTGAGTGCCTCAGTCTTGTGGATTCAATAAAAGAACTTACCGGAGAAATATACCGCAATATCGACTCGCTCAAATCTTCGGTCAATGAATTCCGTCGACGGTTTTCTCAATGTAACACATTCAAATTCCCCACGGAATTTGAGACCACCGCTCAATACCGTAAATATGCCGATAATCTTGAGGAATTTGTGGTTAATAACAAGATAAAGGAGTTTCAGCAGCTCACAAGCAATATCTACCGGGACATACTGTCGCGCGCCGCAGCGGATTTCAGTGTATTGCTTGGCCGGGAATCGGAGATTCAACGCATCGTCAGAGATATAAACTATGATTTCTCACGCAAGACATTTGCCGGAGTGATCCGCAGCATTGAGCTTCGTCTCGAACGAAGCGATATGCCAATCATCATGCAGCTGCAGAATATCACTGATTTCTGGAATGCGCATCAGTATGACATTGGAGAGCTTAATCTTTTCTCAGGAGAAGAACACGAAGACATCACCCGCGAATCGATAAAATACCTGAAATCATTGACCGATGCCCTGACGCATACTCCTGAGATTGGCAAACTTCCACTTGAACAAACGTTCTCTCTCTAATTCAAGATTGAGGAGAATGATAACTCTACAGGCTGGACCGAAAACATAAAGGCTGTCGGTTCGGAAGGCACCGATTACTTTCGTTCACAATTTTTATTTCGATTTGTTTTCCTTAAAATTCCGATGACGGAACAAAAATTGTCAGCTAATTGTTTCTATATATGTAACATTGTTTGTATCTTTGCAGTCTAAACAAGAAGTTGAATGGAACTGAAAACAAAATTTGATGTGACCTACATGGAGGAGGCTCTTGTCTTTCTTGAATCCTTGCC
>N._stephensi_709_foregut__coassemble_547_pt1 | contig 13326 bp, 14 predicted proteins | sample N__stephensi_709_foregut__metabat2_low_PE_014 | metagenome-assembled genome bin N | reverse complement strand
CTTAATATCATTGACACAATGATAATCAATGCTTATCGCTAAAAAAGGAAAATGTACGATGCTACAGATATAGAGTCTACAATGCTGGGCATGGCAGACGAACGCCAGGCCCGGCAATTGCTACGCTTCTTCAAAACCGGTCCCGGAGAGTATGGTGAGGGTGATAAATTTATCGGACTCAAAAATCCGCAGGTAAGAATGGTAGTAAAAGAAGCATGGAAAGAGACACCGCTTACTGAGACGGTGAAATTAGTGAAGTCACCCATTCATGAAGTGCGCCTTTGCGGGCTGCTTATTATGGTAGAGAAATACCTAAAAGCCATGAAAAGGGAGGCACATGATGAGATGCACCTGATTTTCAACACATACGTTTCGCTACACCCACATATCAATAATTGGGATCTGGTGGATTTGTCAGCAATAAAGATTGTAGGCAACCATGAGGTGCTTAATCCGCACATTGGATTGATGAACGAATGGATAAAGCCCGAAGAGCATACCCTTTGGCAGCAGCGTATCGCAATGGTGAGCACTTGGATGCTGATACGTGACGGGCGTGCTAACGTATGTTTTCAGAGGGCGGCTATATTATTGGATAGCCCGTTTGACCTATTGCATAAAGCAGCCGGATGGATGCTCCGCGAGGCTTGGAAGAAAGGTTATAACCACGAGTTGCGCGATTTTCTCGATACCTACGTGCCGAAAATGCCGTCGGTGATGCTCAGCTACGCATGTGAGCAGATGTCTGTGTACGAAAGGCATGAATGGCAGTCTAAAAGAAGAAAAACCATAATTCCAAATCATAAGTAGAAAATCGTATTTATTCATATTTTCGAGTTTATGCAAGTCGCTGAAAATGATTACAGTACCATACTTCATAACTCATAACTCATAACTAATACTTCTCACTTACTTAAACCAATAGCAATGAAAAAACTTATATTGACTCTAACTCTGATTTTTTCGCTGATCCACTATAGCAAAGCCGATGCCAAAAGTGACGAATTTGATGTGTATCTGATGATAGGTCAGTCAAATATGGCCGGTCGCGGCGAATTTGAGGCATGTGATACCATGGAATATGCTGAAGGGGTATATCTGCTCGATTCCGAGGGCAAGCCTACCAACGCCATTTCGCCCTTCAACCGCTATTCCACCATCCGTAAGGAACTCTCTCTCCAAGGCTATTCTCCGGCCAATAAATTCTCCGAACTGATGCATTCGCGCAGCGGACGTAAGATACTCATAGTTTCCAACGCAAGGGGCGGCTCATCCATCGACCATTGGCTACCTGGCGACCGCCATGATTTTCTTGGAGAGGCTGTGAGACGCACACGTCAGGCCATGCACTATGGCACACTCAAAGGCATAGTATGGCATCAGGGAGAGACCAACATACAGAAAGGTCTCACAGGATATATCGAGAAATTCACCGCTATGATTACTGCACTAAGGGATTCTCTCGGAGTGGGGGAGGTGCCGGTAGTCATCGGACAAGTTGGGCAATGGAAATGGGCTCCAACCGAAGACATAATGGCCTTTAATGATTCTGTGGTGCCTAATATCGCTGAAAAGGTAGCTAATTGCAAATATGTGTCAAGCAATGGATTGGCTCGCCGTTACCGCGACAAGGAGAGTGACCCTCACTTCGGCAGGAAGGCTCAGATGGAGCTTGGCCGACGTTATGCCGATGCCATGGTGCTACTCACCGACTCTATATTCATCACAGAATTCAAAGACGGGAAACGAGGTGCTGTAAGTTTCACCTTTGATGACGGTGATCTTGACCACTATCTCCTTGTGGCTCCCGAACTCGAGAAAAGAGGATTCAGAGGCACATTCTGGATATCGGGAGATAAAATCAATAAAGGTGACTCTGTGCGTCCGCGCATGACATGGCCTCAGTTAAGGGAAATGGCGGACCGCGGCCATGAAATATCCAACCATTCTTTTACTCATGCCAAACTTGTGCAAATGTCACCCGAGGAAGTTAGACGTGATATCGAGATGAATGACAGCGCTATAGTAAGGAATGTCGGAAAACGACCCGTCACGTTCTGCTATCCATTCAACGGATATCCTGATTGGCTCGTGAAAATAGCCGAAGAGGGTCGTGTGGGGTCTCGTACCCACCAGACCGGTATTGGACAACAGAACAACAAATCAACTCGGGAAAAATTATGCTCCTGGACCGATAATGTGATAAAGAACGGTGAGTGGGGTGTGACGATGATACATGGTATCACTACCGGATACGACAAATGGTATGAACCACAGAAATTATGGGATTTCTTTGATTATGTTAAAGCAAACAATTCTGATTTGTGGGTAGCCCCTTTCTGTGATGTGGCTGAATACAGAAAACTGAGAGACAACATCAATCTGTCAGTAGTTAAGGCCGAGGATAGGATTGAAATTCATACGGCATCGCCTCTTGATACATCCCTTTTTAGCAGTAAAGTCACAATCGCGCTGAAAGGCGAGTGGAACAAAAAACAAGTCAAGGCTATTCGCGATGGTAAAGCCGTATCCACAAGTATCAAAGACGATCTTCTGCTTCTTGATATGTACCCTTCAGATAAGGTAACAATAATGTTTTGAGATGAAACATCTGCCTTAATTAAGCGAGGCGTAAAGATAAGAAGTGTGTCACCGACGGATTCGCAAGCATCTGCCGGTGACATTTTTTTTGTGACTTCGAGTGAAATTCCACGGATTTTGCTACATTTTATGCATGTAATATTGTTATTTATATATAGGATCTAAAATATTATGATTATGAACACGCCACTTATTACATGGGGCTGCATAGTTGCCTTATTTTTTATCATACTTGTTGTGCGGTTTTGCCAAACTATGAAACACAACCACAAAACCAGGCGCCACGTTATTACTATAGGTTCGGAAAGGGAAGAACTCTTTATCCCGGGTGATCCTGATCCACGTAAAGCAGAACTAAATGATGGCAAAGATCTTGAAGATATCTGACTGCGAAACTCCGAACGCCAAAGATGTATGCGTGTTTCTCGCCGATTATGGAGCCAACCTCTTGGCTTCAGGCGCTACATGTATACGTCTTGACAAGAATATCGACCGTATAGCTGGCACATACGGTATGGAGGCTGATATGACGGTGATGCCGCGGCATATCCACCTCACAGTAGTGGATAATTGTACAGGCGAGATTGTCACCTCTATCGCCACCGTACCCGACAACGGGATAAGTTTTGCCGTGAACACCGACCTTAGCCGGCTAAGTTGGGAAATTGCCGATGGCAAGATGGATTTTCGCAGTGCTGTAGAGAAATACGGACGTATCGTTCGCGGCCATTGCCAAAACAAATGGCTTTTGCTGATTCTTGTGGCCTTGGCCAATGCCTCTTTTTGCCGTCTATTCGGTGGCGACCCTATAGCTATGGCGGTGGTGGGGGCGGCCACTCTTGCCGGATATTATATGAAGTCGTTGCTGCTCACCCGTAAGATGGATATCAGGGTAGTGTTTATTATCTGCTCTTTCATATCCACGGTGATTGGCGCCACTGATATGCTCTTCGCCTTAGGCACCACCCCTGAGATTGCCATAGGCACAAGTGTGCTGTATCTCGTGCCGGGCATTCCGTTCCTCAACTCTTTCAGCGATTTGCTTTACCGTAGATATCTGTGCGCGTTTGCCAGATTTGCTGATGCCATAATACTTACGTGCTGCTTATCCACGGGGCTTTGTGTCGGTATGTTTCTGATGAAAGTCAGCATGTTTTAGCTACGGATATTGTAAAATAAATGAGCTTATTTCACACTAATAAAAATCATGGTACTTCAGATTTTACAGGATGCTTTATTCTCTGCTTTGGCATCTATCGGATTCGCTGCCATAAGCCGTCCTCCGCATAGAGCTTATCTATATTGTGCTTTCATAGCTGCCATAGGACATTCGTTGCGCTATATATTGATGAATACTGATATGGCTATGCATATCATTCCATCCACATTCATCGCGGCTTTAGTGATAGGAGTTATGGCGGTATTGGTGTCACCGCTATCCAAGATTCCGGCTGAGACGTATTTGTTCCCTTCCTTGTTGCCGATGATTCCCGGTATTTACGCTTATAAGGCATTTGCGGGGTTGGCAAAATGCTTATTCGCTACCGAGCAGGTATCGTTTCTGCATAGTCTTTATCTTTTTTGTTATAACGGCATGACGTGCATATGTATTTTGCTTTGTATGGTTATAGGTGCTGTGATACCCATATTCATGTTCAAACGCATATCTTTTCAGGCCACGAGATGATAAAAAAATTTTGACAGAAATTTAAGATAAGGTATGTCATATGCGGGGCTATGACATACCTGACAGATATTAGTCGAGATTCACGATTTCGTAATTGGTAGTGCCCATGCCTATTGCTTCGGCGTGGTCTATGGTGTGCAGACCATGGCGGCTGCTTATCCTCTCTTTCAGCGGAGCATTGTCATTGCCGGCTGAGGGGGTCATGTTGAAGATGATGTCAACGCAGGCTTTGTCGAGTGCCACCGGGTCAGTGGATGCCAATATACCATAGTCGGCAAGCTTTACACCCTCCGGGTGTGCCACACAGTCGCAGTCCACCGACATGTTGTTCATCACATTGATATACACTATATTATCTCCGAAGTAGTCGGCTACGCCTTGTGCTGCTGCGGCCATGGATTCAAGAAACGCGTCCTGCTCGGCTATATTACCCCATAGCCCTTCCACCACTTCCTGTTTGCCTCCGGAGTGTATATAAGCTTTGCCGTCGGCTGAGGCTACGCCGATACTGGCGTTTTTCAGTACGCCTCCGTATCCGCCCATCGGATGCCCTTTGAAATGGGCGAGATTGACCATATAGGTGTATCGCGGCAAGTGATTGCCCACTATGTCATATTTTAGATGACTGTGGTCGCGCACGGGTATCTTCATATGCCCCTCTTCATCCATTAGGTCGACAGGGGCTATGGAGTCGAAACCGTGCTCGTGTATCGTGCGCCAATGGTCTTTGAATGTGTTGCGTTTGCCGCCGTAGGCTGTATTGCACTCCACAATGGTGCCATGCACGGTGTCCACAAGGTTTTTTATGAGTGTGGGTTTCAGGTAATTGGGATTTCCGGCTTCGCCGGTGCTTATTTTCACGGCCACGCGGTGTCCGTCAGCCGGACGGCCGAGAGCTTTGTAGATTTTTACCAAAGCCTCAGGTGATATTTCGCGGGTCATGTACACCTTTGACTGTGCGAATCCGGTGATACCGATCATCGATGCGGCAAATGCCGCAATCATGCATTTTGATGGTTTAAATTTCATTATTTTTTATTGTTTGTGATTTAAAACATGATTGGCTATAGAAGTAGGATTTTTCAGCGTGTAGGTTACGCTTTGTCGGGAATATATCCTCGAAGTTGCCCGGGATTTTTACCGCAAAATTAGTAAATTTATAAATATGCGGGTTATTATTTGAGAAAAAATCTCACGATTTTATGTTTTTGCCCGAATTTGGCAGATTGGATCCTATCCTCCAATATCAGAACCACTTGGTACGTCTCAGCAATATGTATACGAGCGTAGACATGACGAAAGAGATGCACACTATCAGCCAGAAAGCGTTGGGCCGGTTGCCGAAAGCCACTGCCACATTCATGCCGTAGAAACTCGCAATCAGAGTGGGAATCATCAGTATGATCGACACGCTCGTCATTTTCTTCATAATCTGGTTTACGTTATTCGACACTATCGAGGCGAAAGTGTCGGTGGCACTGTCGAGAATCTCCATATACACGTTTACGGTGTTGTCAGCCTGCTGAAGCTCTATTTCCACATCCTCCATAAGGTCGGTGTCGGGAGTATCGTCGAACTCCTTGTCGAGGCGGTCGATAAGTGTGCTGTTGCCCTTTAGCGACGTGTTAAAAAACACCAGTGCATTTTGTAGCTTCATCAGATTGAAAAGGTCGGAATTGGTGACGCTTTTTTCAAGGTCTTTCATCGAATCGGTCACTGTGGTATTGATCATTTTAAGGTATCTGAGATACCAATATGTTGACGAAGAAATCAGTCTTAGTATAAAATCAGGATGATTCTCGATGGTGATATGGCGCTTGCGTGTGTGGTCTATGAAATCGGGTATCATCTCTGTGTCGGCATGGCATACCGACACCACGATATCGCCGCTTGTGATTATGCCCATGGGCACAGTGGTGTAGCTATAGAAATCCTCCCCGCTTTTACTCGGTATTCTTATGATTGTAAGCAGCCACTCGCGCTCGCGCTCAAAGCGCGGGCGTTCGTCCTCATCGGCTATATTATCCAGAAATGATTCGGGTATACCGAGTTCGCCGAGCAGGAAATCTCTGTCTTCGGGTGAGGGCTGTATCACATTTATCCAGAAATGCGGCGCGCGCTCATCCCGCTCTATAAAGCCGTTTTCACAAGAGTAAAATTTGATCATCCGCTTACATATTAAAAGGTTGTGGTAATAGGTATGGTATAACACCCTATCTGAGCGGCGAATCTATCCACACGAAATTATCCTCGCCGGCCCCGATCTCGAAATTGCACATGGCTATGCCTAAATCTATTTTGGTATAGCCTACCAGAGAGTGTTGGGTTGTGGGTCTGACACCAGCTTTACCTCCATTCTTATTTGATGGCGCAATGTATTCAAAGTGAAATTTCTGCTGGTTTATAGCCGTCGGTGCCAGCAAAGCCGCGTCAACGCCCTCGGCGAACCATTCGGGGGTGTCTTTGCTAATGTTGCTTACCTGCTCAGGAGCTTTAATCTTGTGTCTTTTCCCCTCATCAGCCCCATATCCGATGGCTATACATATTACCACTTTCTCGTCCGGACGTATATCAAAAGCATCCTCCACTTTCCTATAAGATAGACCTACGATACAGGTGTTAAGCCCGATCTCTTGTGCGAACAGCACAAGCCTCTCAGCATAATATCCGGCTCTATACTCCAATGATTTTGACTTGCGGCCCACGACCATGATGTAATTTGACACATTGCTAAACACACCGTAGGAAAGTAAACCACTAAATGCCCTCCGTTCGTCGACTACAAGTTGCATATGTAGGTCGCCTTCTGCATTGAGTAGTATGATTTCTTTGCGCAGGGCATCCTTTATATCGGGGTCGAGAGGGCGGTCAATATATTTGCGTATCGAGTGGCGCGCTTTCAGTGCTTCAAGTTCTGTCATAATAGTAAATAAGGATTTTGTAGAGTTTGATTCTTTGTGATTTTGTATCGTTGATGTCCTATCTTACGACACATTAAAGTCTCTTAATTTATGCTTGCCCGGAGGTCGTGCCCGGTCATGGCGCATACGCAGGAGTCTGACCATACGTTTTCGGCCGTCTCTATCATGTCGATGATTGTGTAGATAGGCAGTATCACGCCCATAATGGCCACCGGTGCGCCGATGCCTGTCATGAGCGAGAGAGTCAGGAAATAGCACCCCATAGGCACACCGGCATTGCCGATTGCCGAAATTATGGATATGGCAAGCCATGTGAACATAACTCCCGGAGTAATAGCCATGCCACCGTTCTGCATCACGAAGAGTGATGTCACGAGTATGAAAGCTGCGCATCCATTCATATTGATGGTGGTGCATAGAGGCAGCACGAATCTTGAGATGCGCGGGTTTACGCCTACACGCTGTTCAGCGTTAGCCATGGTCACGGGCAATGTCGCTGCCGAACTTTTAGTGAAAAGCGCCATAAGCACAGCCGGGCTCATCATCTTGAGTACACGTATAGGATTGAGTCCGCGGATGAGGAGAAGTAAGGGTAGCACCACGAAGAATTGCAGGCAGTTGCCGCAGATTATCACAGCCACATATTTGCCCAGCGAACTAAGCACGATGCCGCCTGCTGCTTGGGCGGTGAGCTGCTCGGAGAATGCCACTATGCCCAAAGGCAAGCTCCATATTAATCCTTTGATGAGAAGAAAAAGCAGTTCCTGTAGGCCATAAAGACCTTTGGTGAGCGTGGCTTTGTTAGGCGAGTCGGGCATCTTGGATATGGCAAATCCGACGGCGAACGCCACTAATAGGATTGAAAGCACATTGCCTTCGAGAAAAGGTTTGACAAAGTTGTTGGGGATGATTGACATGAAATGGTCATACAGCGAGAAGACTTTAAGGCTGTCGGGCACAGCTCCGGAGCCTTGACTGATAATGCTTTCAGGCAGATTATCGGGCCTTATCACAAGGAAGCATATAAGGCCTACAGCCGCCGCTAAAAATGTGGTCAGCATGGTATAGGTAAGCGCGCGGCCGAATATCTTGCCCATGCCGCTGTCCTTGCCGAACGATGATATGGTGGTGACTACGGCAAGGGCGATTGTGGGTACTGCAAGCATCTGGAAGAGCCGGGTGTATACTGTGGCTATGAAATTGGACACATTGTCGATGACCGCTATTTTCAGAAAGCCGAGTACCACACCGAGTATAAGCGCGCCTATCCATATGATAAATTGAGTGCGGTTGAAGCTGCTCTTTGTATTGGGCTTGTATTCTCTTGCGTCTCTTGTGCCGTTGATATCGTTTTCTTGCATAGGTGAGTTAAGGATGTGAGGCTATAGTGTATCCTCCGGGTTGACAATAGTTGAAATGATTTTAAAAAGCCCACGCCATAGGGGTATGGACGTGGGACTTTGGAAATAAGGCAGTATTCACTTTTTACTGTTGGGCTTTTTTCATGAAGCCAGAAAAATACCTATTTCTGATATTATAAACGTCAGCGTCGATTAAAAAGTTTTCTCCAGAGTCTTTTTTGATGATGATTGGAAGTATGTTATTATTAATACGGAAAAAATGCCGTTTTATTGCCGAACTTTATTTCTAATCTGATTGTTATGAAATAGTGGTAATTTTTCTTTCTATTCACTGTAACATCATATATATATGAGAAGCTTGACTACTTTTACTCTTCAGTATGCCCATCGATTCTATGGGTTTAAGGGTGAGGCGCAATATCTTCATGGACACACTGGCACACTGACCATTGAGGTGGAAGACACCATAAACGAGGGTGTCAACATGGTGTTCCCCTGCAACGAAATCAAGAAAACGGCATGGAGCGTGCTGAAAAACTTCGACCATGCTCTGATACTACGTGAAGACGACCCTTTGCTAATGGCGATAATGGGTGTATACGAGTCGCAAGGCATACTTCATGGTCATCCTCAGAACAAGATGAAAGGCGAGGCTTTCAAGACGGAGCTCGCCACGGCTTACCCCGATTGCCGTATAGTGGTGACAAAAGAGACCATGACGGTAGAGGGCATGATAAAGATTGTATACGACCTCTTAAAAGACAAACTCAACATAGCCAAGATCAGATTCACAAGCGGAGATAATGCAGCCGAACAGGAGTTTACTCCCATCGGCACTATTGACAGGTGCCCACTCTGCGGCATAGCACTCAACGCTGACGGCGTATGCCCGAAATGCGGCTATAAGAAGAAATGATAAATTTTTTTTGGTTAATATACTGTTTCTTATTACAAAACCGTCCCGAAGTTTCGTTCGGGGCGTTTTTTTCTTCAACATCTTTTCTGTAAACTTTTATATTAAGGTAGCAAATCTTATTTATTCATATTTTTTTTAGTTTATGTAAGTCGCTTAAAATGACTACAGTACCATACTTCATAACTCATAACTAATACTTCTCACTTACTTAGTATGTACCATGAATTTTTGATTTAGTGACTAATTCCGAAAATCATATCATATCTTTGAAAATTTCTCCGTCAATCGAGACTATATCTTCAATCAAGACAATTTTGCCGTTGGTAAGCAGGATTGCCTTTTCGTACTCGTCATATTTTTTTACTATTCCGGTAATTGGAATGTAACGGCCACCTGATTTAAGGATATCCGGATGGAATACCATAAACGTAATAGTTTGATGTTCTGAAAGTCTGTCTATGATGGTATTCAGTCGTTCTGAAAGCATACGTTGGTCTTCAGCAGATAATTCTATCTTTTCAGAGGTTAGCCGCGCTGTCTCATTGATAGCGGCATCATGTCCGGTAAGAGCGGCGAATGGAGCGAACTGAGCCGCGCGGCTTTCCATGCTCATACGCTTGTGTGTCGTTGAGCCTTCATATATGCGGTCTATGATATCGTCATATCTATTCATGATGTCCTCCTATCTGCTTGTTACGGTCTCTCTGTGTGGCACCTTCGGCATAATTCAGCCCTTTCAGAATGGCATTCTTGCCAAACCGCTTCTTTATACTCAGCACAGCCTCTTGTCTTCTGCGTTCCCTGTCCAGTTTTACAGACTCTTCTTTCTCCTTGCGTTCAATTTCGTCGTAGTCAGTAAACAAATCGAGTTGAACAGGCTTCGGACGTGCTATTACATCACTCTCTTTAATGAGGTGATTGGCAGATAGCGTTATTCGCCTTATAAGGAGTATGGGATTCACTATTTCATCGAATAGCGCATCAACTTTCCTCGTGAGAATTTTGGAAGATGAAGTGGCAAATTCCATATTCGTTGTGCCGCGAGCGTGGTAAGGCACCTGCCTTCCATAGTGGTCGGTTGTAACCTTTCCGCGGTATTGGCTTCTGATTGTTGGGTCCGCCAGTGATTCGATATCGTAACCTATTTCAAGCACAATCTGGTCAGTGACCAGCCCCTTGTCTATAAGGTCAAGTGCCAGAGCATCCACCATCTCCAGTACCACCACCTTTGCTTTTTCAACGGTATATGCGCACGTCAATACCTGTCCGCTGCTTATTGAATGTGTCTCCGGGCGATATGCCCTCACCAAATCCATAGTCACGGGTTCCCATCCCCACGCATGGTCAATAAGCAGTTCGGCATTCACTCCGAACAGTTTATACAGTAAGTCTTCCCGATTGATTGAGCAACGGGCTATGTCGCCCATTGTCAGTATTCCGTGAGATGCGAGTTTGTTGGCGATACCTCTCCCGACTCTCCAAAAGTCGGTAAGCGGAGTGTGATCCCAAAGCTGACGGCGGTAACTCATCTCATCGAGTTCGGCAATTCTCACACCATCGGCATCCGGTTTCATTTTCTTTGCCACGATGTCCATCGCGATCTTGCAGAGATACATATTTGTGCCTATTCCGGCTGTTGCGGTTATTCCGGTCTTTTTCAAAACATCACGAATCATGGTCATTGCAAGTGCGTGGGCTGTCATTCCGTAAGTGCCAAGATAGGGGGTGGCATCAATGAAAACCTCATCTATTGAATATACATGAATGTCTTCAGGAGCGATATACTGAAGATACACCTCATATATCCGTGTGGAATATTTGATATAGTGAGCCATTCGTGGAGGCGCAATAATATAGTCAACGGCAAGTTGAGGATTACCGGCCAACTCCTTACTGGAAACCGATTTGCCCATTCTGCCACGATTGCGGTTAACTTCCCTTACCCGTTGTGTCACTTCAAAGAGACGTGGCCGACCACCCAGACCAAATGCTTTCAATGAGGGGGAGACTGCAAGACAAATCGTCTTTTCAGTCCTGCTTGCATCGGCAACGACAAGGCATGTGTCAAGAGGATCAAGATTTCTCTCGACACATTCAACCGAAGCATAGAAACTCTTCAGGTCAATCGCTATGTATTGCCGAGGCCTATTCATATAATCATCAATATCTCATAACATTAGTCCGATTCTGCTTTTAGAAAGTCATATATCTTCAGCATGCCCATTATAAACTTTTCCGGAAAGCCATGCCTCATCACTGTTTCATCCTCTAAAGAATATGGAACATTCTTCAATCCAAAAAGCCCACCATATCTCATATATCTTTTGGGGTAACGTTCTGTATGTCGGTTTAGCCAAGTCAACTTGTCCCTTAACATAAGCCAATAGATAGAATCTATTCCTTCATCAGTTTTTAGAAGTGACAATATATCATCCTCCACTAATGCTGCGAATATCTTTGGGGCGAACTCATCAAAAGGTACGGCAAGAACTACTCCGGCTTTTTCCATAAAAAGAGTTGGATTTTCCAAAAACTCGGACACCTCTTCTTCGGAATTATGTTTTGCAAGATAAGCAAAAGCATCGAAATTCGCTGCAAACAGCTGAGGGAAGGTAAGTCTTATGGGTATTGCCGTTGGATTATATGCGTACTCATGAGAATTGACTGCCGACAGCACAGTGTCTGCCGGTAGGTCTGCCAACTTACCCTCCGCAAAATGGCGGGCTATAGTATTAGGCCTTGGAACCTTATTTATCCTCTCCTTTTTCATCATAGTTGTAATGGTGGACATCATGAATCCAGTCGTCATAAGTATCCCTGAGGAATGGTATTATCTCCGGATTTGAGAATATTTCCATACAGCATTGGCAGTCAGTACCCCAGTGATGAAACGTTATTTCCGATTTATCATATACATATTGCAACACAGCCTTGGATCCGGAACATCTTATCCACATTTTGAGTGCATCTTGAAATGTGCGTTCATATATCTCCTTTATAGGCTCTTTTTCTATATTGCCCAGTCTAATCTGGGGGAAGCGGAACAATCCGATTCCACAACATGCCATAACATCACCATAAGGGGAGATTATAATCTCATTACCAATGAATTTACATGGTTCGCTTTCTCCATAAGGACGATACCTGTATGCTCGGCCTTTCCGATGTATTGTTTCATTGTTATACTCCTGCCAATCGCTGAAACTCAATTCAATACTCTTATTATTGACGAGTCTCATAAAGGCAGCATCCTTTTCAAGTTTTTTATAAGTGGGGTTTCTTGAAAACTTATTGTCCTGAATCCTTACAGAAACTTTATATCCTACACGTGCGCAGGCAACTATTGCATTACGACAACATTTTAATGGAATTAGGTGCTGATGGTCTTCTCCAACGGAGAAGGTTATTGCTTTTAGTCCAAGTCCTTTCAATCGAGCAATGCGTTCTAAAGCATACTTATAGGACTTCCCCCAATATCCATTGCTTATTACATCAACCGACAGACCCTTGCTTGTACCATACTTCACAATTTCGTCAAGGACATCTCCGAGTAAAAAACATTCACCGCCAGTCAATGCAAGCCTTGTAATGGAATTTGGATACGCATCAAGACATATATCCACATATTGTTTCATTTGGCCTATGGTCATTGTGCGACCGAAATCAGGACGACAACCATTGCAACAATTCACACATGAAGCGTTGCAACGAAAAGTCAGAAAGAGACTTATGCAATATGGATTTTTTATCTTGAAACTTACCATACGTATCTTAGTTGAACATAGTGAAATCCTACTCAAATATATAACATCGGAGTTAGGATTTTTCGTTTTTCAACAA
>N._stephensi_709_foregut__coassemble_530_pt1 | contig 13602 bp, 10 predicted proteins | sample N__stephensi_709_foregut__metabat2_low_PE_014 | metagenome-assembled genome bin N | reverse complement strand
GAAAATCAGCAGTATGAGCAGCGACATCAGCGATCGCCCCACGAGTTTTGCCATCTCGTTGCGCTGTCGCTCCGCTGCGTCGTAGGTGAGTTGTAGTTTCGGACCGGAAGAGTCGGCGAGTGTCTCGTCTATTTTGCGCTGCACATCATCTGATAGCGATATCATATTGCTCCCTGCTTCGGCTATCACGTTGATATACACTGTACTCATGCCGTTGATGCGGAAATAGCTCGAAGGCTCTTTGTGGAGATACCGGTATGTGGCTATGTCGTTGAGGTACACGGCGGAGCCTTCTTTGCCTCTCTGCTTTATGGGCAGATGTTCCAGAGGCTTTTCGCGCGCGTCGGTGGTGAGCCATAGGGCCATTCTCTTGTCGAGGTGCGATATTTCTCCCACTATGTTTTTCTCGCCTATGTATTGTTTCACGGCCTCTTTCAGTTCGGCGGAGGTGATGCCGTATGAAGCTAATACCATGGGGTCATAGGTGATTTCCATATACACATCTGTGCCTCCGCTCACGTTTACCTCATATATTTCATCGATAGATGTGAGTTGCGGCTCGATTCTGTTTTTCACGTATTCGCGCAAGGCGTCAGTGGGTATGTCTTCGGCTATGCGGTAAGTGAGTAGCGTCACGGGCTTACGGTCGTCTCTGCTTTCGTTCACCACATCACCGCCGCTCACTTCGGGGTAGGTCATCTCTTTGGGAAGTTTGGAGGCTGTTTGGCGCAGTAGAGAGGCTATCTCGAAGCGCACGGCCGACACATCTGCTCCGGGTTTGAGTTCCACATTCACTCTTCCGCTGCCGAAGCGCGATGTGGATTCGGTCTTGGCTACGTCTCGCACCGAAGAAACCAATCCTTCAATCACCGATGTGGCGTTTTGCTCCACCACCTTGGCGGGCGCACCTCTCCAGTTGTATTTTATGGTGAGCACTTTGCCTTGTACCGGGCGCGGGTCCACAGCTGTGTCCACCTTCGTAATCAGTGCAGCCCCGATAATCATCAGCACCAGCATCACAAACAAAGGTCGGAAAGATTTCATACTTTTTAATATCTGAAAAGGTGTATCATCAAAGGTGTCATATAAAGTTGCATCTGTCAAGCTTTTTGAGGCATTGAAAGCACTTTAGTTCTGCTTTTTCTGAAGCATCGAGTAAGCTCTGGATTTGTAGCACATCTTATACAGCAGAGGTATCACAAAAAGGCTTACAAGTGTGCCCGCCGTCATACCCACAATAATTGTATATGATAGCGGAAACTGCAAATCCGACCCCATATCGCCGCGCTTTAGAAATGGCACGATGGCCAAGATAGTGGTAAGCGATGTCATGATTATGGGTTTCAGCCTCTGATGCCCGGCGGTGAATATGGCAGTGTCGATGTCCATGCCTGTGCGGCGCAGGCGGTTGATGGTGTCGATTTTCAGGATGGAGTCGTTGATTATGATACCGCACATCACCACTATGCCCGTCATTGACATGAGGTTAAGCGACTCGCCTATTATCCATAGGGCTATGAATACGCAGGCCGTGTCGATCAGCACCTCGCTCAGTATTATCAGCGGCTGTAATAGGCTCTCGAATTGGGCTGCCAGGATTAGGTATAGGAGCGTCACCGCTACTATAAGTATGGTGAACAATTCGCTCAGCAGGTTGCGGCTTTCGTAGTATTCTCCCGCATACGATGCCGTGACGCCTGAATCCGGGTTTATGGCTATGGATTTCATGTAGTCAGTGGCCTGTTCGGCCGTCCGGTCGTCGGTGTATAGGGCTATCGGGTAGTATGCGCCCGATGATGAGGCGTGCAGGCGTTTGTAGTCTTCAGTGCGTGTCTCTTTCAGGAGTATCGATAGCGGCACGTCTATACCGTCGGATGTGCGTATGCTTTCGGACAGGAGCGCATAGCGTTCGGCTTTGTCGGCTCCTATGATTACGGGTATGGTATGGGTGCCGTTGTTCAGGCTGTACACTTTGTTGCTGCCGGTCAGGCTGCTTAGGCGGTCATAGATCTGGCGGTAAGTGATGCCGTATAGTCCCATCAGTTCGGTGTCGGCCACATAGGATAGTGTCTCGTCGGTGGGCACGGGTTGTATGCCGCAGTTGCCGAATCTGCTGTTTATCGAGTCGGTCATCGCCCGGCTCACATTCACTTCCGGCAGGTTGCCGGTGGCTGTCTGTAGGCGTATTTCCAGATCCGGGGCATCGGGCGAGAATATCATGTCGTACACGTTGCCTGAGACGGTGAATTCCACGTTGGCATCAGGGTAGTTGCGTCCGAGGTAGTCGGTGACGGCGGCTCGTATACTGTCCACTCCGGCATTAGACCATGCCGACGCGTAAATCACGCTTTCCGAAGTGGTGAGGTCTTTTGTGTGGGTGAGGATAAATCCCTGAGCGCCGGCCATGGTGGTAGTAGTCGCGGTCATTGGTGATATGTGCTTACGCAGGTTCTCCATGCGTTCGTCGTTCTTTTCTAGTGATATTCCGTTGTTCCAGTCCACGTTTATCAGCATATCGGTGTGTGTCACATCGGGCATTCGTTGCTTGCCTAAGTGGAGTCCGCTCCATGTGCCTATGGCCAATATTATGATTAGCAGTGTTATGGTGGCGCATCTCTGGTTCATCACGGCTTTCATTATGGCGTTGTACCATTTCATCAAAAGCGTGCTGTCGGTGTATCTTTGTGCCTTTTTGCCTTTTCTGAACATCACGCGGTAATACACGGGTATCACGAGCATGGCCACGGCAAGTGATGAGAAGAGAGATATGGTCACGGCCATGGCTTGGTCGTAGAACAGGGCCCCCGCGGTGCCGCTAAGGAAAATCAGCGGTATGAATACAGAGCAGGTAGTGAGCACCGATGACAGCATGGGGGTGAATACTTCGGTGGCGCCCTGAGCCACGGCCCGGTCGGTGGGTGTGCCTTCGTGTATAAGGCGAGTGATATTGTCGATCGCGATAATGGAATTGTCTACCATCATACCCACGCCTAAAATCAGGCCGGCGAGCGATACTATATTTATGGATATGCCTATCAATCTGAAGCATAGCATCGTCACCATCAGCGACAGTGGTATGCTCACGATTATGAGCATCGGGGCTTTTACGCTGCGCATGAAGGCGAAGAGCACAAGGCAGGCCAGCGCTATGCCGAGGGCGAGGTTCCATGACAGGTTGTCGATGGAGTAGGCGAGGAGTTGTGTCTGGTCGCGGGTGAGGGTAAATTCCACATTGGGGTTTTCTTGGCGCAGGTCGTCAAGCAGAGCGTTAATCGATTCTTTCAGGTCTTCCATTCTCGCGTCGGTCTGTTTGATTATGGCGAGTGATATGGCTCTGTGTCCGTTGTGGCGCACGAGACCTGTCTCTTTCTTTTGTCGTTCGGTCACGGTGCAAAGGTCGCCCAGACGCAGCAGGCGTCCATCGTGGCGTATTATGATGTCGCGAATGTCCTCGGCGGTGGATATTTGAGAGTCGAAATGCAGGCTGTAGCGGTATGCGCCGTCTGTAATGCTGAGTGCTTCGAGTCGTAGGTCGGAGGCGCTTACGGCTGCCGATATTTTTTCCGGGGTGAGGCCTATTGGTTCGGTTTTTGATTTGTCTGGCTCGATGATTATTTCTGTGCCGGTGTCGCCGCTGATATCTACCATGGCTGTTTGGGGTAGCTGCTCTATGCGTTTGCGCACCACTCCTGTCACATAGTCGGTGAGACGTAGAAATCCGTCGCGGCTGTCGTTCTTGAGATATATGTCGAGGTAGAAAGCCGGTATATCGGTGGCTCCCGCTTTCACCACTTTAGGCCGCTCGGTGCCTTCGGGCAGGAATGCCATAGCTCGGTCTATCTTCTCATTTACCTCGATAAATGATAAATCCATGCGGCTGCCGGGCGTGAACTCCAAGGTTATGGTGGCTCCGTCGGTTTTGGCTTCGCTGTGCAGGTCTTTCAGCCCGGCCACCTGCATCAGTTGTCCGCGCAGCGGGGCGGCGGCTTTATCCTCGGCTTCGCGCACTGATGCCCCGGGCATGGGCACATGCACCGTGACGCGTGGTATGTCAATAGGCGGCATGAGCGATACGGGTATGTCGCGCATGCTCAGCAGGCACACCACCGCTATGGCTATGATGCAGAGGGTGGTGGCGATAGGGCGTCGTATAAGCTTGTCTAAGATTGATTGATTCATCATCGGGGTATTACTTCGGTGCCGTCGGCGAGGTTCATGTTGCCGGATGTGATTATGATTTCTCCGGGGTGGATTTCGGTGTCTTTGCGCTGGCAGCCGGTGATGGCGTGGCTGCTGATATTGGAGGCTGCTATGTCCACATAGGTCCATACGGCTTGACCGTCGCGGTAAACAAACACCACATTATAGCCGTCGCGCTCCACCACGGCATCTTTGGGCACCACGAGCATATTAGGCTCTGTGCGTTCCACCACAGCCTTTACGTTCATGCCGTCGATAAGTCCTTTGGCTCCGGGTATGCGCGCTGTCACCTTCACTAAGCCTTTGTTGCTTACGGAGGGGTTAATGGCTGTGATTTTGCCGTTATGCCGCTGTTGGTTGCCCACTAAGGGTATCACGCCCACATCATATCCTACGGCTATTGATGAGAGTTCGGATTCGAGTACGCTGAAATCCACGTCAAATGCGCTTTCGTCAATCAGTGTGCACAGTTTGTCGCCTTTCTGATAGAGCTTGCCTTCGAGGTCGGCTACTCTTCCGGTAAACGGGGCATATAAGCGGCAATCGGCAAGGTCTTGTTCGGCTTCGGTCATCTGGTGGCGCGCTGCGAATAGTCCGGAAGTCACTTCCGCGCGTTTCAGTATATCGTCGGGCACGCCGTCTTTGTTGTCATAACCAAGGCTTATGAGTTTGTCGGTAAATTCTATCTCAGCTTTTTCAAGGTCGCGGCGGGCCTTGTCGAGGGCGCGCTGGTATTTTTCTTCTTCAGTCACGGCCAACAATTGGCCTTTGGTTACCGCTTGCCCTGTTTTGGCGTCTATCTTCGTGATTATGTCGGGATGACGCATGGATAGCTGGCTTTTTACGCATGCGGCGAGCGTACCGTTGCATACCACTTGGTGTCTGAAGTCTACGCTTCGCAGGGTCATGGTGTCAACGTAGTTTTCGGTCATTGTCGAACGTGCTTGTCTATCGTCTATGTTATTCTGCTCTTCCTTTTTTCCGCAAGAAGATAGCAGCATCATTACTGATAGGGATATTATTAATAGTGGCTTCATGTTGTGCGGTGTGAAAATATTCGTTATGGAGAGGTTTTCAGCTTGATTTTGTAAATTTATCAACTTATAATGAGGTTTTCTCGATTTATTGTTGTTTTCTTGAGTATAAATGCGTAAATTTGCAGAAATAAAAATAAAAAATTAATGTTGGTATGGAAAATATATTGCGTAATGTATATTTGGATAAGGCGGTATGCCTTCTTGACAAGGACATGATGCTGTTTCTTATAGGGCAGCGCCGTGTGGGCAAGAGTTTTATTCTTAGACAAATACGAGACTGGATTAAAAGCAACAAGCCAAGCGCAAATGTGATTTACATAAATAAGGAAAACACCGATTTTGACAGTTTGCGCACATATATGGATCTTGTAGGCTATGTAGATGATAAATTCGTTGCCGGCGTTAGAAATTATCTGCTTATCGATGAGGTACAGGATATAGAGGCGTATGAAAATGCACTCCGCAGTTTTCATTCCGAAGACAGATTGCAGATAGTGGCTACCGGAAGCAATGCGTATGTATTCTCCACAGAGCTCAGCACTCGACTTTCCGGGCGGTATATTGTGATACCCGTCTATAGTTTGGGATATAAGGAATTTATTAGGTTTCATCGCCTTGAGGATTCTGACAATAGTCTTATATCTTATCTTAAAGTGGGCGGACTCCCCGCACTTCGTAATTTCAATATTCAAGATGAGGGCGAGGTGAGGAGTTATCTTCAGAGTGTGTATGACACAGTAATGTTTAAAGATGTGGTGATGCGCAATGAGATAAGGAATATAGAATTCGTGCAGAATTTGTCTAAATTTATAGGCGATAATGTGGGCAAACTTATCTCGCCCGGAAGTATATATAAGTTTATGAAATCGTCGGGAAGTGCAGTGGCCGAGAATACGATAAGCGCATATCTGCGAAATTTGTGCTCCGCCTTTCTTGTGAGGTCGGTCAGGCGCTATGATATACATGGTAAGAAGCTGTTTGAGAATATTGATAAATATTATTTCTCTGACCATGGCTTGCGTAATTGCATATGCGGGTTCAATTTGAGCGGATGTATTGAAAAGGTAATCGAAAATGCGGTGTATCTCCATCTCCTTATCTGTGGCTACACAGTGAGGGTAGGTATTCTCAGAGCCGGCGAAATAGACTTTGTGGCAGAGAAGGGCGTGCATAAAATGTACGTTCAAGTCACATATCTCGTAGCTTCCGAGCAGACACGCGAAAGGGAATTCGGTAATCTTTTGAAGATAACCGATAATTATCCCAAATATGTGGTGTCGATGGATTCGTTTCTTATGGGAGAGGAGAATGTGGACGGTATTCATCATATGCATTTAAGAAAGTTTCTTATTACTGATTTTTGAGGCTATTCTGTCAGGGCGCTTACGTCTATGTCCGTGCCGGTGCGGTAGTCGTGGAGGGTGATTTTTTGGATATTGTAGTAGCTGCTCCAGTAGGATGACAGTTGGTTGATGTACTGCGCTTTGGCGTTGTCGAGTTCTTGCTGGGCAGTGTTTAGTTCGGTCACGGTCACGCCTCCGTTCTCGAATCGGCGGTACATGAGCGAGTATCTTTCTTCGGCTATCTCAAGCATACGTCGGCTGTCGCTGAACTGGCTGCTTTGGGTGTTGAATGTCTCCACTTCGGCGCGTATCTGCTGCTTGAATTCCATATCCGCCATCTCAAGTTCGGTCTTCAGCACTTCGAGGTTGGCTTCGGCTATCTTTACGCGGCCTTTGCTTACGCCCCAGTCAAATAGGGGCAGCGATAGGGTCAATCCCACGATTTCGTTGTCGTTAAGGTGCTTGTAGGCTTCGTTAAGGGAGTTGCCCATTTTGTTGAATCCCACTTCTCCGTTGAGCGTGAGCTGTATGCCTTTTTGTGATTTTGTGTATGCCACTTGTTGCTCTGATTGCAGCAGCTGCAGGCGGTCGCTGAGATTGTGCGATGAGTTTTCGTAGGCTTTCTGCAGCACATCGTCGGATATTAGTGTGAGCTGTGGCACATCGGTGGGCGGCAGGAGTTCTACTTTATCGTAGTCAGTGGCTCGGAGGTAGTTGAATAGGGTGAATCGTTCGTTGTCGAGCTTGATTTTTGTGGATTTTGATTCCACGCGGGCGTTGAGTAGCGATAGTTCCAGTTGCAGGAGTTCGCTTTTGCTTAGTGTTGTAAGTTCGTATCGTTTTTGTGCCTGTGCGTATAGAGCTTCGCGGTCCTTTAGGGTGGCCAGGGCTTGTTTGTGCTGGCTTTGCGCCGATAGTACGTTGAAGTAGAGATTTGTCACTCTGATGTTCACGTTTTGTAGGGCTTCGGCATATACTCGCTTGGCTTTGTCATAAGCCACCGGCTCTGTCTTTTTGCGCCATTTCAGCTCGTTGTATGTGCGCAGGGGTTGGGTGTATTGCAGGCGCAGGGGTTGGGAGTTGTAGGTGGTGCGGTCGTAGTCAAACTGGTCAAGGCGGTAGAGGTAGCTTTGCAGCGATAGCTTGCCGCCTAAGAGAGGTATATTTTGGTCAACGGAGAAGGTGAGGGAGTTGGAGAGGGTGTTGTTGTCCACATAATCGATCTCGCCGGTCTCGTAGTTACGGGCTTCCACCTTCGAGTGGTTGTAGTTGAGCAGATTGCCGTTGAGATTGATTGAGGGCAGGAGTTCGGCCCGGAAAGAGCGGTAGGTCCAGTAAGCTCCGGTGTAGCTGAATTTAGCGAGCTGGGCATCGAGCGAGTATTTTTCCGCCAGTTCGATAGCTTGGTCAAGGGATAGATACACGCTCTGCGCCTGTCCGCCAAAATATGCGCCTATCACCATGGCGCTTAGGATTATAGTATTTTTTAGTTTTAGCGATATATGCATCATTTTCTATCTTAAAATCTTGCCTTTTTCTAATTAGCACACAAAATTAATGGTTTTTATTTAAATAAGCAAATCAGCCTAAGAGCTAAAGCTCTAACACTGCCTCAAAAAAGGCTCCGCACAATCACAGCACTGCCTGCTTCGCCAAGCAAGCCATGCGCCAGCCTTTTTGAGGCAGTGTCCCGAACTTTAGTTCGGATACAAATACAAGCCCTCATAATCGCGCTTCATCTCTTCCACCGCCGGTGATGGCACTTTAGGCTTGAAATCCCTTACCATATCAGCGTATTTCCCGGCATTGACCGAGTCACTGGCCGCTATGTATAGCTGTCTCAGCCGGTAGAGCGGATACAGTCGGTTGGGCAGCGTATGGTATGCTTTCTCGTACATATGGGCGGCATCCTCGGTAAGCCCCATATCCTCGTAGTTGCGCCCCATTATCACCATGAACATAGGGTCGTTGCTCACCTCCAGTCCTTGCCTTAGCATGGCGTTGCTGTCGTTGTATCTTCCTCCGTCGCGTAGTATCTTACCGAAGTTGAAAAGGAATCTTTGGTTCTCGCCCATCCATGGCAGCAGTTCGTAGTAGTCCTTGATGAAAGCCTCGTTTCGTATATACTCGAAATCCGTGTATTCGTCCTCTGCCCTGAGATAGGGCCTGAGCATCCATGCTCCCGCACACATAATCACCAGGCCGGAAATCAGTACGGCAATATGTTGCCATCGCACCATTATCTCATCCTCGCTTCTGTGCTTCTGTGCGGCCGCGCCCAAGGCCAAGAGTATGCTCAAAGGCACACAAAATTCCCAAAGCGCCAAGGGATAGGAAAAGAGCGAGAACACCACCCATGCCAATAGCGCATAAAAGAGGGATGTGCGCCTGAGATATATTAGCCCAGCACAAAGCATAAGCAAGAACAGCGCCATGCCGGGCATCCCTAATTCTACGCCCACCTGCATAGGCGCGCAGAAGGCGTATTCGGCCACTCCGGCCACATCTATGAAGATGGAGTGGGGGAAGGCACTGAAATATGCGGCTTGCTGTAGAGTGAGCGAGTGCAGGTAGCTGTTGAGCCCCGTGCCGGTGAAGGGATGTTCGGCTATGCTTCGGGCAGCCATGTAATCCATATATACGCGCGACGCCGCCGACTGAGGGTTTATCGCCACAATTGCCGCTATTGCCGCTATCACACCCGCTGCTACCCATATGTGGTATTTGCGCCATGAGCCATAGTATACGATAGCAACGCATATGCCTATTGCCAATATAGCCGCGCGACTTGCCGTCACCACCGTCATGCCCGTCAGAACCAGTGCGATGTAGAAAGCCCGGGAGTCGCCGCTTTTCTTATAGTAGGCTATCAAAGGTGCGCAGGTCATGGCAATGAATCCGCCCAAAGGCCCGGGATTGAAGAATGTGCCGGTAAGGGGGTAGAGCGAGTGGCGGGAGTAGGCGAAGCCTGAAAGCTGCATTATGGCATACGCGCTTTCGTACACTCCTAATATGGCTAAAACCAATAAGCATACTTTCTCTGCCGGAAGTTTCACGGAAAATATAGAGCGAGCCGCCAAGTATATGCCGAAATATATGGTGATTTGCAGAAAGACTGTGGCACAGGCTGTTTGACTCCACACAAGGGTGTTGATGCACACCCACGCGTAGAGCGCCGCGGCGCACACATCCGTCCAATTCACATTGTATATCTTATTTCTAATCATCTGATACCTAAAGCCTAAAACCTAAAACCTAAAACCTAAAACCTAACTCCCTCCACGCTCTCTCCGGCCGCAGCTTGTCGGTGCGCCTGTCTCTGGAGTAGCTTATCCTGTCCACCACGCCCACTATATATTCCTCTGGCACAAGCCCCCAGTAGCGAGAGTCGCGGGAGTTGCACACGTTATCGCCGGCCATGAAGTAGTAGTCGTGCTTGAAGCGGTGCTTGCCTATGGGCTTGCCGTCAAGCAGGGCGGTATGGGTGCTGTCATTTATCTCCATGCGCTTGCCGGTCTCGTATTCGAGCAGGCGGCCGTAGAGCAAGGCTTCTTTGTAGCCTATGTCGATGATATCGCCTTTGCGGGGTATGTACCACGGACCGCCGTTTTGTATAGTCCAACCTAAGGCAAGGTGCTGCATCTTCCAGCCGAGTTCGTCAGGGGCATGACCGGTTTCGGCTGCGAGTTTTTCTTGCTCTTCGGCTATGCCTATGGTGCCGGGGTAGTTGTTGATACGGTAGAAGCCGTCTTTTATCATGAGTGTGTCGCCGGGCAGGGCGGCTATGCGTTTGCAGTACACATAGTTGATTTTAAAGGCTATGCGCTTGCCGTTGATGGGGTAGTTGAATACTGCTATATCGTTGTGGCGCAGTTTTCTGATGCCTTTGAGCCTGACGGCTTTGAGGTCTTGGCCGTTGGGGTCGAAATCGAAGTCGGTATATATTCTGGCTCCGGCTATCAGTTTGTTTACAAGCACACGGTCGCCGGGTATCAGTGTGGGCTCCATTGATTCGGTGGGTATTATAAATTGGTCGGCAATGAATATCCTGCCGCCGTACAGTGCCGCCAAGCATCCCACGACCGCTATCGTTAGATAAAATATGATATTTACTATTTTCTCAGCGTTTAGTCGCATATTATATATGATTATGACAAGTGGTTACCACCTATTTGTGCCGTGCGCAGCCTTTTTGAGGCAGCGTTCCGAACTTTAGTTCGCCTACCCCCTGTTGTTAGGGGCAGGCATTTACGGATTGATACAGCGCACCGAGAAATACATCATAGAAATCCACCGAATAGGTGTAATAGGCATCATATTTGTGCATCACTGTTTGCTTTTATAAAATTTATAAATTCTCTTTCTTTATTTTCATTTTTTATCGGATTCCCGATAAAATTAATACAAGAGACGGAGTCTATTATAAACGTTAGGCTTTTATTATCTGTAGTCATCCAAGGATTTTTCTTTGTAAATAAGCCAAATGTATCCACATATACTTCATAGTCTTGATTTGTAAGGCGGAAAGTTTCCGACATGCTTTCGTATTCATTAGCAGAAATACGTAAAATAAATATTATTCTCGAATCAAAATTCTCGCTTCGCATAAGGCTTGACATCTTATCCCAAAGGCCTAATTTAAATAATGTGCACTGTGAGCAGTCTTTTTTGCCTATAAAATTGACTATTGTCCATTTCTTTACATTATTAGAAGAATCCGTTAATATGGATTTTCGATTTTTTAGTTTCAAAAGGCCATTATATGGAATTGTCACATTTTCATGTAGAATTTTGTCGCTAATGCTCCTTTCTCTGCCACATGAAATAGATGTAGCCACAATAGCGGTAAGCACTATCGCAATCACTATTTTAGCGTGCATATTTGTATAATCGGATTAGAGGATTCGTCAATGCTGTTTATAAGCTCCCAATCTGTAGAGGTAAGCATCAGATTCGTCTCGGAATACCTTTTGCCCAAATTTTTCAAAAATTCATTTTGAGCTTTATCCCCAAGCCCTAATATCGGTATTTTGTCTGAAAATTCCTTGCCTATATATTTGCCGATATTTGTGCCCACCTGATTAGCCGATAGGATATCCCTGAACGATTCAAATGACTGGGGGTCTATCACAAAGTATAGTTGCCGATTAGATGCTTTGCGAATTTCGTTGGAGGACACCAAACCTGCGATATCATTAATTAATCCCCTGAGATATTTTGATGTCCCTGATTTTGTGTCATATGACACGAAATCAACTATCCGGGCTTTTATGGAATTAAAGTATAGAGTGTCACCTATCATATAGGGCCTTATGGAATAGGCCAAATCCGGGCGCTTTTTTATCTTTTCGTTAAAGTCTCTGTTGCTGCCGCTGATGAAATCGTCAGGGATAGCGTTTTTCCCGAAATCAATACAATACAAGGGTGTAATAGTGTCGGATGAGACAATTGACACAAGAGGTGAATATGGCTGCATTGTGTAAAGGGTATCGCCGTATCGCCATAAAGTGGTTTTGGATGCGGGGTTAAAATCTGTAAGCTCTTCGCCATAAGGAACAAACTGTTTTATTACATTCCCGTTATGGTCAATGATTTTATAATTAAATCCCTGCTTTATCTTTTCCAGATTCTCGCCATTATTCATGTACACGCATAAATGATCCTTATCCACCACATCAAAGGTGCTGATATCCCAAGGAAGCTTTGCCGAATCAATCATCTCCCCGTCAAGGTCATAATATTGCAGTGTCTTTTTTGCGTTGTCCCACACTATTATGTTGTCATTATACGGGTCATAGGCAATCTGTTCGGGTAGGGCATACTCGTTGTGCGCTTTGCCCCTGTGCCCGATATGCCTTAGAAACTTTCCGTCCGGCGCAAACAGATACAGTGCCCCTTTGAAGTTGTCGAATATAAGGAAACTCCCGTCATTTAAGACCTCCAATTTGGAGACAACACCAACTAAGGATTCCAGGGTGGTTTCGAGTTTTATGTATTTGACATTAGTAAAGTAATCTGAGAAAAGACCGAAGATTGGTTCGTCATGTGACGAAATGTACGATCTGTCCACCTTCTCCGATTGTATAATTTCTTTTTCCCATTCGCGCCCTCCTTCAGTGTTTATTGCCTCTTTTTTTTCGGAGCATGACAGTATTGTCATTGTCAGGAGCAGCCCGAATGTCAGTATAATTACATAAATTATCTTCATATGTAATATTTAGTAGTTAATTTATTATTAGTAAACATGAAATCATGTGTACATGATTTCATGTTTACAGTTTTTGGAGATTAATATGCATCACATTCTTTGCATGAAGAGCAGTGTGCTATTTTATTGCCATCGAGGCATTTTTCATACGTGCCATAATAGGTTGCACAGTATATGATAAGGTTAATTGAAACCGAACATTGGTCTTCTGCGCATCTATATGTATTGCTATTCCAGTATTCTGTGAATTTATCAAGTATACCGGCATCTGCCTCGATTGATTCAAGGGTTACTTCACTCGTGTTAACGGACGCTTTATATCCAATGGATGCTGATATGCTTACCAACAGTATTAGCATAGCAAAGATTACTTTAAATCTTGTTTTTTGAAAGATAGTTTTCATTAGGAATCTGTTATTAGATTTTATTTCTTTATAATTCGGTACTGTATCATTTCAACCGATGCAATATTTATTGCAGTAAAAGCGATTTTTTTTTATGTTCCTTATTTTCTTGTGATTTTAAATTTGTAATGTATTTATTATCCGGATAATTTGTAATTTGTCACTTCACAAAGGTTTGTTCTCCCGCTTTTGCGTAGAAAGGCCATTCCTCTTTGCCTTCGGTATAGTTTCTTAGGATCAGCAGGGCGTTGGCGGGCACGTTGTCGTATCGTAGGGTGTCGGCGATGGCTTTCTTGCGTCCGAGCGAGTACCATCGGTAGCCCTCGCCGAAATAGAATAGCTCATAGTCCTGCCCGGCACGCACGAAGTTGTTGTCGTTGCGCGGCACGAAGAGCATATCGGTGATATCC
>N._stephensi_709_foregut__coassemble_528_pt1 | contig 13641 bp, 8 predicted proteins | sample N__stephensi_709_foregut__metabat2_low_PE_014 | metagenome-assembled genome bin N | reverse complement strand
AGTTAAGTAAATTTCACAACATATTTTCCAACTTTAAATATTTAACGAACCATTGATTTATAGTATACGCATAATAAATTCGCACGGACTATAATGATTGCTTACTTATTTAATTAGTCACCGGTTGGATTATTAATTGTAGGCCCATCATTTAGGCATAAAAAGTATGGACTAATTCATTTTGCAAATATATACAAATTTTTTTGAATTAAAAAATCATATGCATGTAAATACAGCTTGCGTAAAAAAGTGCCGATAACGTGTTCCGCATTGGCTTGAAGCATATATAACACAAAATCAACGTCTTGCGATTTTATTATATGATAGATTTGAGTTAAAGAGCGGAGTCCCAGAGCCCAAATGGAGGCTTCGTCTCCATTTGGGCTCCGGGGCTCCCCTTTTTTGCACTAATCTTTTTTTTGTGGACTATAAAAAGGATGTTGCAAAAGGGACGAATAAATTCGCCCCTCTATGCCATAATACTGGACTTTAAATCAGCAACCCGTCAGGAAACGATCGACATCGGCGGCTGCCTGACGACCCGAAGCCATGGCGCGCACAACCAACGAAGCACCGGAGGCGGCATCACCGCACACAAACACATTGTCGGCAAACTCAGGATGGGTGGGTTTGAGGAAACCCATGGCAAGGAAACAAATCTCGCACGGGATAACCTCCGGTTCACCAGCCTCCACCATCTTGGGGCGACCACCATCAGGGTTGGGTACCCAGTCGATAGGCTGCACCCTCACACCCGTGAGATGGCCGTTCTCGCCCACAAACTCCAGCGAATTGATATTCCAGCGCCGTGTACACCCCTCCTCATGCGAAGAAGTGGTCTTGAACGTGCGAGGGAAATTGGGCCACGGGTTCTGCGGATCCTCCGGTCCATCCGCCGGACGAGGCATAATCTCAATCTGCGTCACGGATTTGCATCCCTGACGGTGAGCTGTGCCTATACAGTCGCTGCCCGTATCGCCTCCGCCGATTACCAACACCCTCTTACCCTTAGCGGTGACACGCTCGGTCTTACCGAACTCCATGCCGGCAAGCACACGATTCTGCTGCGCCAGCAATTCAAGAGCCAAATGCACCCCCTCCAATTCACGTCCGGGGATATCGAGGTCACGGGCAGTGGGTGTGCCGGTGCTCACCACATAAGCATCAAAACCGTCGGGCAGCTTCGAAAGATCCACCTCCGTATTGTACACGAATGATATACCCTCCGTCACCAGAAGCTCAAGGCGGCGGTCGATGATAGCCTTATTGAGCTTGAAATTCGGTATGCCATAGCGCAGAAGACCGCCGGCAGCCTCGTTCCTATCATACACCGTCACCTCATATCCCAGGCGGTTAAGGCGATTGGCGGCCACCAACCCCGCGGGCCCCGCGCCGATTACAGCCACCTTCTTACCATTACGTTTGTATTGGCGAGGCATTATGAAATTTTCCTGCCATGCTTTTTCGGTAATGGCAGCCTCGTTCTCCCGGTTGGTAGTGGGGGCATGGTCGGTAAGATTCAGCACACAAGCCTTCTCGCACAAAGCAGGGCATATACGCCCGGTGAATTCAGGGAAGTCGTTAGTGTCGCTGAGCAGGCGATAAGCCAATCGCCATTCACCTTTATATAACGCATCGTTCCATTCGGGGGCCTTGTTGCCCAACGGACAAGCCCAGTGGCAGAAAGGAACACCACAATCCATGCAACGAGAGGCCTGAAGCTTGCGGTCGTGAGAATTGAGCGTCTGCTCCACCTCACCAAAATCATGTATTCTATCGTGTATAGGGCGGTACCCGGCCTCTTTGCGGGGCACAGTAAGGAATGCTTTAGGATTTCCCATAATCTTATTCTTAGTTAGGAATTAGGAGAAAAAAGGAATTAATTGTTGATAATCTGCATATTGGCAATCTTCTCTTGCAGGCGGCGCACTTTCTCCTCCTCAAGCACGCGCTTATACTCGATGGGTATCACCTGAATAAACTCCTCCACGTACCGAGGCCAATTATCAAGCATCTTTCGAGCAAGAGCCGATCCGGTGTATAGGTAGTGCTGGCGTATCAGCTCATGCAATTCCTTACGCGATGAGTTCTCCTCCACAAGATTGATTTCCACCTGATCCATATTGCAGAAATAGTCGAAGTTATGGTTCTTATCCCATACATAAGCCACTCCGCCCGACATGCCGGCGGCGAAATTGCGTCCGGTCTCGCCGAGAACTACCACGCGTCCGCCAGTCATGTATTCACAACAGTGGTCGCCGGCGCCCTCAATCACCGCTATAGCCCCGGAATTACGCACCCCGAAACGTTCGCCTACCCTACCGTTGACATATAATTCTCCTGCGGTGGCTCCGTAAAGTCCGGTATTTCCTGCTATAATATTATCCTCAGCCACAAAATCCGAATTAGCCCGCGACGGCGGCAATATCGAAATCCTGCCACCGGATAGCCCCTTGCCAAAATAGTCGTTGGCCTCGCCTTCGAGCTTCAGATTAAGGCCATGTACCGCAAAAGCTCCGAACGACTGTCCTGCCGAACCCTTAAACTTGATGTTAATCGTAGAGTCAGGCAATCCGGCCTCGCCATATTTTTTGGCTATAATACCCGATAGTTTGGTAGTGACGGCACGGTCGGTGTTTTTTATCGCATAGTCGAGATTCACCTCATCTCCGCACTCTATAGCCGGAGTGCAAGCGTTGATAATCTGATCATCCTTAACCGAAGGCAAGGAGGTGAATTCACCGCCATCCCAACAGAGCGCATCGGCGTCAGCATCCATATATAGCAAGCGTGAAAAATCGATTGTAGCCTGCTTGGTATCCTTTTCGCGCGGCTTAATGGTGATGAGGTCGGTGCGTCCGATGATATCTTTAAGAGAACGCACTCCAATCTCCGCAAGATACTCCCTTACCTGCTGTGCGAGGAAAGTGAAGAAATTGACCACATAGTCGGCACGACCGCGGAATTTGGCACGCAGCGCCTCATTCTGTGTCGCCACGCCCACAGGGCATGTATTGGTATTGCACTTCCGCATCATCACACATCCGAGCACTATAAGCGGCAGAGTACCGAAAGCAAACTCATCAGCGCCGAGCATAGCCATAATCACCACGTCGCGAGCGGTCTTCATCTGACCGTCGGTCTGAAGGCGCACCTGACCGCGGAGGCCGTTGAGCACAAGAGTCTGCTGTGTCTCGGCCATACCTATTTCAGGCGATATGCCGGCAAAACGCATAGAGCTGGCAGGCGATGCTCCGGTACCGCCCTCCGCGCCGGATATCACTATCAGATCGGCTTTAGCTTTGGCCACACCGGCGGCAATGGTGCCTACTCCGCTCTCAGCCACAAGTTTGACGCTTACTGCTGCGGCAGGATTGATGTTTTTCAAGTCGAAAATCAATTGGGCGAGGTCCTCAATCGAATATATATCATGATGCGGAGGCGGGGAGATAAGAGTTATGCCAGGGATCGCATTTCGCGTTTTAGCGATAATATCGTTCACTTTGAAACCCGGCAACTGTCCGCCCTCGCCAGGTTTTGCCCCCTGAGCTACCTTAATCTGAATTTCCTCGGCATTCACGAGATATTCGGCCGTGACGCCGAATCGCCCGGAAGCGATCTGCTTGGTTTTGCTGCTAAGACTCACGCCGTCAACTTCTGTGTGATAGCGCGCGTTATCCTCACCGCCTTCACCGGTATTGCTACGTGTGCCAAGACGGTTCATCGCCAATGCAAGCGCCTCATGTGCCTCAATAGACAAAGCGCCGAACGACATGGCACCCGTGACGAAATGCTTCACAATAGTCTCCACAGGCTCCACCTCCTCAATGGGTACAGGCTCCTTAGCGCGCCTGAAATCCAAAAAATCTCGCAGGAAGATGGGTTTTTCCTTATCATCCACCATTTTTGACCATTCCTTAAACTTCTTATATGACCCTAATCTGGTGGCAATCTGCAAATCAGCTATAGTCTCCGGATTCCAGGCATGTTCTATGCCGTCCTTACGGTAAGAGAAAAGACCGTTGTTTTTCAGATACTTCACATCTTCCTCATCAGCCGCATAGCCCTCATCATGGAGCGCTATATATTCTTTTGCGATCTCGCGAATACCCACACCCCCTATAGTGCTGATTTCGGTGCCGAAATATCGGCGAAGCAAATCCTCTGACAGCCCGACAGACTCGAAGATCTTGGCTCCGCGATACGAACGTATCGTGGATATCCCCATCTTCGACATTATCTTTTTAAGACCCTTGTCCACGGCTTTGATATAATTCTTTTCGGCTGTGGCATACTCTTCCTGAATCTTGTTGTTTTTCACAAGATCGTCGATAACAGCAAAAGTCATATACGGGTTTATGGCACTGGCGCCGTACCCGAGAAGAAGAGCAGCATGCATCACCTCACGTATCTCACCGCTCTCCACAATCAGAGCTGTCTGCACGCGCTTGCCATTCTCGATAAGATAATGATGCACGGCGCTCACAGCCAATAACGACGGTATAGCAGCATGCTTATCGTCGATATCACGGTCGGTGAGGATGATATAGTTCACCCCGTTGTCTACACTCTCGGCAGCTTTCTTACATAGATTATCTATCGCCGACTGCAAACCGGATTCACCTTTCGAGATTTCAAACAACATCGGCAACTTTATGGTATTGAAGCCCTTGTAGCGGATATTACACAACATATCGAGTTCGATGTTGGTAAGTACGGGCTGGGGCAGACGCACCATCTTGCAGTTGGACTCGTCGGGCGTAAGAATACCCGACCCCACGCGTCCGATATATTCGGTGAGCGACATCACAAGCTCCTCGCGAATAGGGTCGATAGCCGGATTTGTCACCTGTGCGAACTGCTGACGGAAATAATTGAACAGAGTCTGGGGGCGGTCGGAAATCACTGCCAACGGCGTATCATTACCCATAGCTGCCACAGGCTCCTGTGCATTGGTACACATAGGCACCAACGTCTTATCGATATCCTCTTGTCCGAATCCAAAGGCATGGAGCTTGCGGGCGTAGTCGGATACTGAATTGTCAACCTTGCGCCCCGACTTTAGCTTTTCAAGCTGTATCCGGTTGGTGTTAAGCCACTGGCGATAGGGATGCTCGCCGGCAAGCTGTTCTTTTATCTCTCCATCATAATATATACGACCCTCCTGTGTATCTATCAGCAGGATCTTGCCGGGCTGCAAACGCCCCTTGTTCACCACATCAGCGGGATCGAAATCCATCACTCCCACCTCGGAAGCCACAACCATCATACCTTGTTTGGTGATAGTGTATCGGCTGGGGCGTAGACCGTTACGGTCGAGCATACCGCCGGCATAACGGCCATCGCTGAACATCAAAGCGGCAGGACCGTCCCACGGCTCCATCAATATGGAATAGTACTCATAAAAGGCCTTTAAATCCTCGCTTATAGGATTCTTGTCGTTGAACGACTCGGGCACAAGGATAGCCATAGCCTGTGGGAGCGACAAGCCGGACATCACCAGAAACTCAAACACATTGTCAAGACTTGCCGAATCCGACATGTTCTCCTCCACTATAGGATGAATATCCCTGATATCACCAAGAGCCTCACTCGAAAGCACACTTTCGCGAGCCTTCATCCAGCCCCGGTTGCCGCGTACGGTGTTAATCTCGCCGTTGTGGCAGAGCAAACGGAACGGCTGGGCGAGCTTCCATTTCGGGAAAGTATTGGTGGAAAATCTCGAATGCACAAGAGCAAGACCGGATGTAAAATAATTGTTGCTCAAATCCGGGAAGAAGCGACGCAACTGTCCGGATGTAAGCATGCCTTTATATATAATATTCTTACTTGACAGCGAACAGATATAGAAATCCTCATCATCGACGCGTCGTTCGATCTTTTTACGTATTTTATAGAGAATACGGTCGAAAACAGGCACATCGGCATCGGCCACACCCGTGATAAAAACCTGCTTTATATCAGGCTGCGCCTCGCGCGCTCCCACACCGGGCACTTCGTTATTCACAGGCACATTACGGAGATGCATGAGCTGAAGTCCCTCCCGTTCGATTTCCTCAATCATTACTGAAAGAATCTCGCTCTGCCGATTAGCATCCTTGGGTAAAAACACAAGCCCCGTGCCATATCTCCCTTTTTCAGGTACGGGTATTCCCTGAAGCAGTATGAATTCATGTGGTATTTGCAGTAATATACCGGCTCCATCACCGGTTTTGTCACGCGTTTCAGCTCCTCTATGCTCCATGTTCTCAAGCACCTTTAGAGCATTGTCCACAAGTTCGTGGCTCTTATTACCGTGAATGTTTACCACCATGCCCACACCGCATGCGTCATGTTCGTAGGCGGGACTGTACAGCCCCTTGTTTTCAGTCCTATCCATAATCTTTCAACTTCGTAGCATCGTAAAAACCAATGCATTTAGGATTATCTTTTTATACCTTAAAATTGTACACATAAAAAACCATAACAAAACAAATATGCAAGTGCGGATATCCCTCGAAATTGCAATTTGCAATAATTATTACGCAAAGTAAAGCAAAATGTTTTATATATACAAGAAAAATGAGCAAAATTATAACATAGCACCCACAATGATTGGAAATTTATCAAAATTGTTACATTCCCTCCTTTATAATATGAAACGGTGAGCATCATCCGACACCCACCGTATCACATCATATCCTCACGAGAATCACCCGTTATTCAATCCTAAGTAGGCATCTAAACATTTTTTAGTGAATGATTGGTATTCATCAACATTGTGATCTGATTTACTAACGATTGATTCAACTTCTTTTTTCTTGAGCTTCGCTACTTCAGTGTAAACCACAGCCGATACAAAGAAAAAAGTAAGATAATAATTAATCTTATCACTATCCTCATCATTATCTATAGGTTTATAATGAGAAAGCATGCTCAAAAATTCATATCGAGAGGCATCTACCGCTTCATAGAAAGCGTCAACAGATTCACTAAATATGTCTTCATCATCAGTATCTTCAAGCGCCTTTTGATAGAGATCATAGAAGCTTGCAATCTCAGCGGGAATCTCTTCCCCATCCTTATCTTCATTATCACATATCGTTTCGAAAAGCATATTAATAACCGAGATTGACAACATAAATTTCGCGTCATCAAGTGCTTCGAAATTGTCGCTATTGATTTTCATCATCTTAGCGATATGGCGTTGCTTTGTCGGCAGACTTTTGGCTAATTCATCAAAGTCTATATCATCAATATCCAGCTCATCAGAATCATCATCATCATCATCTTCTTCAAAGCCGGTGACTCCCATTAGCATGTACTGATCGGGAGAAAGGTTGCGCTCGAGTATATTACGTGCCCGATTGAACTGATCGGTAGTTCTGCACTCAAGCACCCTTTTGCCATTCACCCCGAAATCACAGGATATCAAGGGGATGTCATCAGTGTCTTCGGCAAGCACATATTGCGAATTATTGAATTCCTTGGGCGGCTCAAACCCCGCCTCTTCACCGAACTCTATAGCTCCGAAAATATAATTGTGTGCCTCATCGTAGGTCATTGGCACAATCTTTCTATACTCTTTATCAATATTCAGGATATTATCAAGCTGCTCCTTAGTGACGTGTGCGCGGCAATACGTGTCGTATAATCCGCGACACCAAGAGTCTATAAGATAAAATCCTATTGTAAACAGTCCGGTGGGTTCTTTGCGCACCACCAGCACACGCACCGTATGAGGATTAGTATTGGAATATGTCATCTCACACATCTCCACCGGTAGCGTTCGAGCGAATTTTTTCACATAAGCTTCCTCTGTGAGAGGCTTCTTATTTGTTTGCTTGTTTTGCTTGTTTTTTTTTGCCATAAAATAATTAAATTTGTGTATATTATTTAACAATGGCAAAGATACGATTGTTAATTCACTTGTCAAAATGAATTACAATCTTTTTTAATTTTTGACATTACCATATAAATTTTCACCGATTTATGCGGCTATACCGTTTTTTAATACTAACTTTGTAAAGCAAAATAATGCATACTTATGAATCAGTGTAGGTTATTGACATTGCTATTTTGGTCTTTAATTATTATTTTTAAGCCAATAATCATGGAAGCAGATGATTTAGCACCCGTGTTTATATCAGAGACTATTTCCGACAGCCTGTTCGCGAAAATGCAAGGCAAATCGTATAAGGAGAATTGCAGTGTGCCAAGAGAAGAACTACGGCATCTGATTGTAAGCCATTACGACTTTAACCATCAGCCATGCGTTGGCGAACTCGTGTGCCACCGGAGCATAGCAGATGACTTGCTTGACATATTCAAAAACTTGTATGCCGCAGAATACGAGATAGAAAAGATAAAACTGATTGACCACTACGATGCCGATGACGAACTGTCAATGAGCGACAACAACTCATCTTCGTTTAACTACCGTACGGTACCCGGGACAAAGAGATTGTCAAACCATTCAAGAGGTCTCGCCATTGACATAAATCCCCTCTATAATCCATACGTGCGCAAGCTAAATGGCAAAACCGTAATCTCGCCATCGCAGGGCATACGATACGCTGACCGCAACGCCAACTTCCCTCATAAACTCTCAGCCGACGACTTGTGCGTGCGCGAATTCAAGCGCCACGGTTTCACATGGGGCGGCGACTGGACACACTCAAAGGATTATCAGCATTTCGAAAAGAAAACGGGCAAATGACGCTTACTCGTCCTTGCATCTGGGCTGACCGCTGGTTTCGCCATCGCGGGTACGTGTCATCGATTCGCAGACATGAATAGAGGAAACCGATTAAATTTCTTTATCCTCTTCATCTTTTTAGTATCCGAAAATGTGGGATTTCACACATATCAGCATCCGAAAATGTGGGATTTCACACATATCGGTATCCGAAAATGTGGGAAAACTTTGTTTTTTCGACAAATTACCATTATCTTTGCAGCGATAAACAAATCCATTATGAAACTTTATCGCACTATTGAAAATGACCTCCTCAAATGGAAGGAGACCTCAGACAGAAAGCCATTGGTTTTGGAAGGAGCACGTCAAGTTGGTAAAACATGGTCAATCCGTATGTTTGGTAAAAGACATTACGCCAAAACCGCATATTTAAATTTTGAAAGTACACCCGAATTAAGTCAAGAATTCAGATGCACAAAATCTCCCGACCGAATTATCGGAATTCTTGAGCTTTACTGCGGATTCAAAATAACACCATCCGATACCCTCATCATATTCGATGAAATCCAGGAATGTGAGGACGCTCTTGTCTCACTAAAATATTTCAGTGAAGACCCGACCGGATATCACATCATTGCAGCCGGTTCTCTGTTGGGCGTAGCTGCGGCACGTAGCGGATCCTTTCCAGTCGGAAAAGTAGACTTTCTTCATATGTATCCACTTACGTTCAAAGAAATGCTGCACAGCATTGACATTCAAACATACGAATATCTTGAAAACATCGAAAGGCTTGATAAGCTGCCTGCTATTATATACAGTAAGCTATACACTTACTACCGACAGTATCTAATATGCGGAGGAATGCCTCAAGCCGTAACTGTGATGCTCGAAACAAAAGATACCGCCAAAGTAGATGAGACGCTCCGCGGAATCCTACATTCATATACACTGGATTTTAGCAAACATGCTCCCAAAACTGACATTCCACGTATTGGGGAAATATGGAATTCACTACCCTCACAACTCGCCAAGGAAAACAGGAAATTCATCTACAAGCTGGTGCGTCCGGGCGCTCGCGCCCGTGAATACGAGAATGCCCTCCTTTGGCTGCAACAAGCCGGAATGGTATATCGGGTAAACTGCTGTTCAAAGCCGGCTATTCCTCTGACCGCCTACGATGACATTTCGGCATTCAAGATATACGTATTCGATATTGGAATACTCCGGGTTATGAGCGGACTACCAGCCTCTGTTTTTTGGGAAAATACCCCTCTCTTCGCAGAATTCAAGGGAGCCTATTTCGAGAATGCGGTCCTTCAGTCAATCATCACACAATTCGATGTATCTCCACGCTACTGGATATCCAATTCCGGAAGAGCCGAGGTGGATTTTCTTTTGCAAGTAGACCGGGAATTGCTACCGATAGAGGTAAAATCGTCAGACAACACTTCCGGACAAAGCCTTGCGCAATATATAAAAAATTTCTCACCCCAAAAAGCACTTGTCATATCTTCTATGAATGTATCCGTAAAGGAATCTGAGACCACAAGAATATTCCACATTCCACATCCCTTCACTGATTGGCTAAAGGAATTCCTTAATCAAAAATACTAAATTGGCACTCAACCGGGTACACCTCCGGTTTCGCCATCGCGGCTACGTGTCATCGATTCTCTGACATGAATAGAATAATGGAGCTACCCACCATCATTCATCATACCTCCAAAGCGTCTCATCCACATATCTGCGGCGCGACACAAATTCAGGCGAAAGGAAATCATTCTTAGCGTCATAGCGGTCAAAAACGGTGCCGGTAAGAGTCATAAACGTATTGGCCACGTTGGCAGTGGAGATTCTCTTGCCCAAAGACTCGCCAACCGAAGCCGCGATATCAGGATTAGCCTCACGGTATGCCCTATTCAGGTATATCATAAAAGGCACCTCTACATACCTATCATCACGGCCAATGAAATCACGGTCATCATACACATCCTCGCCATGGTCAGAGAAATAAATCATCAAAGACGGCTCAGGCGACTCCGCCACCATCTTCAAAATCTCCCCTACCACATGATCGGTATATCTCACACTATTGTCATAGGCCGCCACCACTCTATACTTATCATCAGTCATCCAAGGTCTCGGTAACATCCTCTCCACATCCTCACCGGAAAAAAATTCCCATTCATTAGGATAACGCTTGCTGTACTCGGTGTGCGACCCCATAAGATGCACACCCACAAACACAAAATCAGAAGTATCGGCCATAGCCTTCTCCACCTCAGGCACAAGAGCTTCGTCATATTTCTGCAACAGAGCCTCATTACCGCTCTCGCCACTGATAAAATTCACCACATCAGCCCGTGAAACCATCACTCCTGAAGCATTGGCATATACCCCAGCCAACTCCTGATTAGAGAGCCAAAAACACTTATATCCGGCTTTACGCATCACGTCAATCAGAAGCGGATGCTTCCACCATTCACCCTCTACAGCATCATCTTCCTTAAAAGTGAGTATACGATCCATATTTCCAACAGTAGTCACCGAAGAGCCGATAGCATCAGCGAAAACGAATATCGAATCAGCCATAGCTTCCATTTCCGGAGAAGTGGGAAGAGGATACCCATACATCGACAGATGACCGCGCGAAGCCGACTCACCGATTACAAAAATCACATTGGCGGCCCTATGCGAAGACACCGCACTCCAATCCGTATCATAATCCGCGAGCTTGCTCATAAGCTCATCTATCTGCCTCGACTCGTAACGTACATCCATGACATAACGCGGGATTCTCAATGACAAGAAAAACACGTTTTTGCCCTGATCGAGGGTAGCGAAAATACATACAAGCGCACACACCGCCATAGAAGAGCAGATGCACACCGCACGACCGAACAATTTACACGGTACAAACACCAATACCCACCCTACCAACACAACGCATACAACAGCACACCCAAAAAAAGGAGAAAACAATACAGAAAACACATTACTCGCTAATCCGGGAAGAAACTGCGAGGCCTCAGACATATTTGTTTGTGAAATCACCATCAGCATCTTATGAGAGATGCCAAAACCGTAAAACAAATAGCAAAGAGTATTAGCCACACATACAAAACAATACGCACAAAACAGCACACATGATATAGAAACGACCAACCTGTTACCCCTAAAAAGACACAGTAAAAGGACCAACACCGACGCCTTTAGTATAGCCACAAGGAACACCACTATCCACTGAAGCCAAATATCAAAATGCAAGAACTTGACCCCGGGTATATCCGCCATACCCAACAAAGAGAATAGCAGGAGCGCAAACCATACCACTCTTACCTTGGACGAAGTAGCGGCGAATCTGACTGTAGTCAACAAATAATCAAGTATAATCTTTCTTTTCATGTTTTCCGTAAATATCTCTTATAACCTGCCTCCTGTAATCAACCCAAGCACACGCGGGCAACATCCGCGCATCAACTCATATATAAGGTATCCCATAACAATCATAGTAAGGAAACTGCATATATACGCGAAAAAAGGACCAGCCAAAGTGCCGCTCCCGAATATCCCGGCATAAACTTTGCGGATTATAGTGCAATAACACTGATGGGTGGCATATATCATAAAAGTGGAAGGCACCAACATGCGTATCACATAATTATCGTATATCCTGCGGCTAACAACCAATACCAGATATAGAGCAGATGGCACCTGCAATAATCCTCTGAGTCTAAGCAAATACTCATACTCAAATACCTGAGCCAACACGCAACCACAGAACACAACCACAGCCAAAGACAGAAGCAGCCCGGAATGCCTCAGCCCAATCTCAAAAAAGCGCTGATGACATGAGAAATACACACCTGCCACAAACCACTCAAACCCATAAAAATCAATATCTAAAAACAGATATGACAAATAGAATATAAGAGCAGTGATATGCCAACGCCCTATAACATAAGCCAACGGCGAAAGCACAATAAATACCATCAGATTTCTAATAAACCAAAAGGCGAAAGCATACGGATAGCCATCGCCTTGGCTTATATACCAAAAGCCCTTTAAGAAATTAACCCAATCCACTTCATTTCCATCAAGGAAAATACCCAATCCGGGCATGTGCAAAAACTTATGCTTCACATACAACAGCACACAACAGATAGCACACCAACACACATAAGGGATAAACAATGAATGCAACCGCCTCTTAAGCTTACCGAAATAAACGGAAGAATCAAAAGAGCTTACCCCTCTGAAATACAGGTATCCAGAAAGGCAGAAAAAACACGGAACACAAAACCAGCATATATCCAAAGATATGAAATCACATAACTTTATAGCGAGATTAGCCGCAGACTCCTCATCGGAATAGCCTTTTGACAAGGAGCAATGAATAAGCACAACCCCAAAAATCAGCAATAACTTCATGGCTCCTATATACGGCACACCGGGAGCTTTAACTTCATGTGTATGATTTGTATCCATTTACATAATTTTGCTTATACCACCACAAAAGTACGAAATTTAACGAACTCCAAAAACGTTTCGGACCAATTTAAACAGACATAGCAGAAAATTTAGGATTATTTAAACAAAATGGAAATTAAAAACACACCCATAAAATGTTTTATAAGAAAACACACTCTTAATATTGCGACTATGGAAACAAACAACAAAAGGAACCGTAGAAACGGTCAGCAACGAAGAAAAAATTTCGAGTATGACCCGCGCCAAATAGGTGCAGCTCCGGAAGAAAAGCTTCTTGAAGGACATGAGGCTCTGCGTATAGGTCAGGGCAACCAACAACCAAAAGCTGCCGGAGCACCTAAAGCCGCAGCTATGGCCGGGGCGGCAGCTGCAACCGCCGCCGCATCAGCTGCCAATCCGCCTCGCCAACCACGCCCTGCTCCCGATCCGATAATAGAAGGACCGGATATACCTGAGGCAATACCCAGACACAC
>N._stephensi_709_foregut__coassemble_514_pt1 | contig 13824 bp, 11 predicted proteins | sample N__stephensi_709_foregut__metabat2_low_PE_014 | metagenome-assembled genome bin N | reverse complement strand
CACGATTGACAAAAGTGCCAATCCCTAAAGCCTAAAGCCTAAAGCCCAAAGCCTAAAGCCTAAAACCTATCTCGCCTGGAAGTCGCCGCTATACTGTACCCATCCTGTGGCAGTATGCTGCCACATTGTGCCTGTCACAGCCGCGGTAGAGATTGCCGCCACGGGCTGAGCGAGGTAATATACCGTGTTGTCAGACAATTCGTCGCCGGCAGGTGCGGTGTCGTCATCCCATATTCGGAATGTGAGAACATCCTCATTGGGCTGCTCGCCATCACCGTCAATCCAGATATGGCATGCCCCTTTCAGAGCCAGCCCGTCCCATACCACCATGCCTTTGCGGGTGGCCTCCTCGCCCTCCACGCGGTCGGCGAACGAATGTTGCGACGAATAGGTGTAGTGTACCAGACGGTCCTCTCCTATAAGCGCTCCCGAATTGCTCCATCCCAGGGCATCAAGCGTAGGCTCTCGCTTGATATCTATGTCGCCGAACACAGTGTGAATCCTTGTCACAGCCCAGCCTATAGGATTGCGTGTGGCTATAATCTGTATTTCGGGATGTTTCGAGAAATCCATGCACTGTATCGATTCGAGAAGATTCTTGCCTGCAAGCAGAATCGCCGATTTAGGCACATCCTCACCCGTATAGAACATCTTGGCAAGGGCTATGAGTTTGCCTATGCTCCACTTGCCGCTATGCTGGAGTTCGCGCTTGAACTGCCAGCGCAGTCCCTCGGTGAAATACACCAACTGTTCGCCCATCTTAGGCACAGTGAGCGTGATTTTGCCTTTTCGTCCTGCCCATAGCGTGCGGTTGCCGGCGCGCTTGAAGTTAAGGATGGCCTGTTCGGCTATCACGCTTTGCGAGAAAGGTATATGCTTTTTCTGCGCCTCAAAATAATCGCTCACCACCTGATTCATGCCGCGCTTCTGCAAATATATGGTTTCAGGCTGTGGCACTATGAGGTCAGGGTCAACCTCCTTTTGTGTCTCGTACATGGCATTGGCGAGGAGTTTGATTTCCGCGCCTCCGGGTATTTCCGGAGTGGTGCAGTACAGGTCGGTGCGTGAGGTTTTAGGACCGTTGATAGCCCTTACCACCGGATTATTGGTAGTGGTGTCTCTACCGGTGACGTACAGCATAAGGTCTTTGCCGGGTGTACGTGTCTGTCCGTCATCGCTGTAGCCGTCCACGCCTTTCACGAGCAATGTATGATATGCCCGGGCTATATTCTGGTGCATAGGCAGAAGCGGGAGAGTGAACTGCATCGACTGCGAAGCTTTCACGCCATCGTCGGTCAGGGAGAGGGTAGAACGTTGCTCGTCGATCATGTAATGCTCTACTTCCGGAGAGTTTACCTTTACTTTCTTAGAGCGGAACATAAGCGACATAAGAGCGGTGTCCTCGCTTTGGAATCCGAAGAGCTGTTCGTCGATGTCGGGTTCTACCATGTTGCCGGGGGCTATGCCGCCTGTGGCTTCAGCGAGGTTGCTTACTGTGGTTGCTACGCCGGGCAGCTGGTCGGCTACCCCTGATTTTCCTTCAATTGTTGTCATGATTTTTTGGATAAAATTTGGATAAAATTTGATTAAGGATTTGATTAAAGATTTGATTAAAGATTTGATTTCCGAAGATTTTCGAAGACCTTCGAAAATCATCGAAGATCATCGAATATTTGCGCGAATCATCGGCTGAGCTCTAATCGCGCATGAGGGCGATATCGAATATCGAGGTCGGGGCCTGAGGCGCGGGAGCGTTTGCCCCGCCTAATGTAGGCACACCGTCGCTGTCGTGGCGGGGTAGCATACTCTCCTCTATTGCCGCGTTACGCCCGCGGAGTTCGGCTTTCGCTTCAGCGTCGGCTATGTCCTTCTCGCGTTCTTCCAGCACGCGTGCATATTCCTCGTAGTCGTTGTAGATGATGCCGAAAATCTCATCATCATTGTCGAGGTCGAGCTCGGGATGCACCGCACCGAGAATGTCGGCCACAAGCTGGCGGTTTGTCTTTTGTACTTCTGAAATTTCCATAATTTCTGTATTAAAATTGTATTATTTTTGATTTCGATGCAAAATTACAATAAAAATCTGTATAAAATGATATATCTTACGAGAAAATGTTGTATATTTGCAGTGAAAATTATAAATAATACAGATAATACCATAATTATATAAATAAAAATACAGATTTATGAAGAAAAAAGGTTCAATCTGCGAATTTAACATCGCACGCGACGAGGCCATACTTGGGGCATATCGTCGCCATGCCGATATGTGCGACCATATCCGACTGGTAGATATGGCAGAAAAAGTGGCTGCGACTCCTTGCGGCAGATTCTATGTGTCGGAAGAGAGAGCAAAAGCCGTGGTGTCGCAACTGATAAAAGGCAATGATGCCACAGCCGGAATGAACGAATCGAAGCGACGCATGTTCTCTGAAATCCACCGACGTGTGGCCCGGCTGCGCCGCGACCGTCCGCGCTCCTCTCTGTCAGCCCTCGTGAGCGAGGTGGTGAATTCACCGGCCCCCGAGATGTATCTGTCGCCCCGATACATCTACGATCGCCTTATCACGATTATCAACTCCCGTATAAAATCACGCCGATGACAGAGGAAATACTTAGAGAGAACACCCGCCGTCAGGGATTGATGCGCGGGATGTTCGACCCCATCACAGGCGAGGGGTCAATAGGCGAGAGGGTAAAGCTCACTGTGCCCGGACATAGTGTGCCGGTGCAATGGGTGCCACCGGCCATGCTCGCCGACCCCGAAGTGAAGGCTATACTCCGCACACCAATGCTCACTCCGGAGATGTCGACGCGCCTCGACAGGGTGAGGTGCCGGTATGATTTCCCTTTCTGGGCGGCCAAATACGTATATATAAAATGTAAGGGCGGGGGAGATGACTGCCTCTTCCGACTCACCTATCCCCAGCGGCTTTTTGTGGCGAGACTTGAAGAACTTCGTCTGGCCGGCCGCCCAATAAGGCTCGTGCTGCTGAAAGCGAGGCAGTGGGGAGGCTCCACCACCTCGCAGCTATATATGGCGTGGCTGCAACTGCTGCATTGCACCGGACTCAACTCCCTGATTATAGCCCACCAATGCCTGGCATCCGATGAGATAAAGGATATGTTTGACCGCATGATCCGGCAATACCCCGTGGGCCTGCTCTATGCTCCCGGCGAGAAGTTTAAGGAGACAGAAAAGAAGCTTGTGACGGTAGGCCGCACCGGCGGTATTTTCAGAGTGCCACAGCGCAACTGCAAAATTAAAATCGGCACCGCCGAAAGGCCAAATTCATGCCGAGGCGGCGACTATAATCTGGTACATCTTTCAGAAGTGGGCCTTTGGCGGGCCACAGATGACAAGAAGCCGGAAGATATCGTGCGGTCGGCATGCGCGGGAGTGGTGTACAAGCCCATGACAATGATTGTGTATGAGTCCACGGCCAACGGCGTGGGCAACTTCTTCCATAAAGAATACGTGGATGCGCGCGATAATCCCCGCTCACAGTTCAGAGCCATGTTCGTGTCATGGTATGAAATCGAAAACAATCAGCTTCCCCTCACCTTCGATGCCCTCTACACCATGGATATACCTTACGACAAATCATCGGATACACCATTGTCGGCTTTCGCACGCTGGCTCTGCCAAAGGCGCGAATGCGAGGTAGAGCCCAGCAACCGCGAGGAATCGGGAGCATACCTATGGTGGCTATGGCAGAAAGGCGCCACCCTTGAAGGCATACATTGGTATATTATGGAGCGCGCCAAGCACTCTTCGCACGGGTCCATGGCGGCGGAGTGCCCCACCGACGACAGAGAGGCATTCGTGAATTCGGGGGCTTCGGTGTTTGATATGTATCGTGTGGAGGCCTTGCGCCCTTCATGCCGGAAACCTCTATATGTAGGTGAGGTGGTGGGTATGGCCGACGCGCCGATGATGAGCGTACCTTCGCCCGACATTATCACCGATCTGCATTTCGTGCCCGACAAGCAAGGATGTCTTTGGGTATGGGCGTTGCCTGACTGCGCCTTATGCGACAAGCGCGCGGATGTGCCCATGATAGCCCACCGCTATCTTACCGTGGTGGATGTGGGCGGCCGCAGCGACAAGGCCGACTGGAGCGTGATAGTGGTGATCGATCGCCTGCTGATGATCGACGGCGGCCGCCCGGCGGTGGTGGCTCAATGGCGCGGCCACTGCGATATCGATATTTTGGCATGGAAGGCGGCTCAGATAGCCGCCTACTATGACGAGTCGCTGCTGGTGATAGAAAGCAACACGCTTGAGACCCGCGATGCCGAGCGTATGGTTGAGGGCGACCAGTCGCAATTCATACTCAACCAGATACGCAACGTGTATCCTAATCTGTACGCGCGCCGTCAGAGCGAGGAGGACGTAAAGCGAGGATTGCCCCGCAAATACGGATTCCATACCAACGTGTCAACTAAGCCCATGATTATTTCCACCCTCGTGAAAATGGTGAGAGAGGGACTTTACACCGAACGTGACGAACGATGCCTCAACGAGTACCTGGTGTATGAGCGTCGCCGCAACGGCTCATACGGCGCCATATCCGGCGAGCACGACGACCTGCTGATGACACGTGCCATAGGACTCCATATCTGCTTCTATGAGATGCCGCTGCCATGCGAGATTTCATCGTCGCCTGTGGCTATAATGCCAAAAAAGCTGTCGGCAGCCTCAATATTATAAGCCACACTGCCATAAGCCGCCATGGCGGGGCACTCGGTGCCCCGCTATTTCACGCGTATCTCCACATCGGCATCCCTGAACGCGGCACATTCGGGATAATACTGCTTTATATTGCTTACATCCTTGTAGGCGGCGTCGCGCACGAAATCGTTAAACGTATCGAGGATGTCGAGTAGGGTGGTGGTGGCATTCTGTGTCTGCTTGCCGAACAGTTCGGCGCTCATGGCCACATTGCTTGTGCGTCCCTGCAAGGCCTCGTTCACTCCGCTTATATCCTCGAAAAATTTGAGTTGCACGTCCAGAAGCTCGCGTATGCCTATGTTGGTGCTGTTATTGGCCACCTGCTGCGGAATCTGCCCCTGAGCCGAAGGCTTATAGAAAATCACACCGTTATATTTGCTCCACGCGTCAGCGAAGTCAGAGGGCGAGCACCCCCTCGGCACACAATCCTCAGGCACAAGAAGCACGCCTTTGGATGAGGCGCGCATAATCCAGTCGTAGAGCGTGATAAGGCGGTTGGTGTACCTCTGCTGGTCAATCACGTCGCCCACAAACGAATGTATCTCGCCGTCGATCAAAGGATACACCTTAAACACATACGGATGCCCGCCATGCCGGTAAGGCGAATCGCCCTCGGCCATAATCCAGCCGTCAGGCGCCAGAAAATAATATCTCCACACATCCCTAAGATACCAATGCGTGTGTATACATCCCTGTCCGCATCCTATGCGGCGCGCATTCTCCTTGTCCAATACCTTGCCATACTCGTCGGCCTTTACATGATATGTGGTACCCAATGCCGTGTCATGGCACAGATAGTAGGCCTCGCTCTCCTTCACCCATATCTCCGTGACTCGGCAAAGCGTCTCGCTCCTTAAATCGCTAATGCCATAATGCTGCTTAAGCAACTCGTACTTATCCTTGCTATGGGCCATCTGACGGCACACCTCACTGAAAGATATGTCGTGTATCTCACCCACGCAGGAGCAGTCCCATCCTCTGAAATCGCGCATACTCCGGTCGAAGAAGAAGTTGGAGGGCTGCACATAGTCGGTCCATACGCCGGTGATGCCGCCTCTTTGGCCATAGCTCTTGCGGTGCACCACCATACCCGAAATCAGAAACTCCTCCATCGAGCGCGTGTACATGGTGCTTAGGCGGTTGGTGTGCATAGAGTGACGCAGTATACGGCCGAGCAGGCGCGCCGCTTCGCGCGAAGCATTTCCCGCCGGAAGCACTTGCGGCAGCCGGCTACGCGAGTTGTACACGTCCACCACGTTGCGCACGAGTCGGCGTATCAGGTTGTTTTTGAGCGGTATGCTACCCTGCTCCTTTATATACTGCTCTTCGGTGATTCGGCGGCCGTCGATATCCACGATATCGCTCCATTGGTTGCCATAGTTGTAGCGTTTGTTGCGCTCTCTTTCCGTTCTGAACGGCGCGAGATGCCCATAGTGCGCGTTGGCCATACTTATAAGTCGTAAGCCTTTGTCTGTGATAGATTCATCCATAATGAAATTATAAAAATTAATGATATTGAAAACGCTTTGTAACAAAATTTTATGCGAAGTTAGCGCCATTGAAAACACTTTGTAACATATCTTGCGTTGTAACTTACATTTTTACAGATATTTACTGAAAAACCGAAAAAAAAGCTTTTTTTTCATTCGGATATTTATTAACTTTGTATCGAAGCCAAAGAAAATCTCATAGGCAGAATTCACAGTGTAAGTTAGCTCATAAACCATTAAGTATGAATGTTAAGGCTTTTATATGTTATCTTCTGATAACGGTGTTTTCATTGTCGCATGCATATGCCCAGGATGACACTCTCCCGAATATATCGGAATACGGTGACCCCGACGGCGACCGCACATTCCTCATCATCAACTCCTACAACGAAAATTCGCCTTGGACAAGGGCGATGATTACCCCGATAACTTACTTTATAGCCAACACCGACGGCATACACGCCGAGCTTATCAACCTCAACAGTACTCTTATCACCGACAGCGTCACTTATGAGAAGGTGAAGACAGTGTTCTTAAAAAAGTACGCTGAAGAAAAGGTGGACTATGTGGTGTTTATCGGCCAGCTGGCATTCACATTCCGTGAAGAGATTAAGGATATGTGGGGCGACATACCCATGCTGCTTATCACCCGCGACCTTACCATCGCCCCTCCAAAATACTATTTCTCCGGATTCGACAACCCGGAGTCTGATGAGGATGAAACACGCTCGATCAAAGAGCTGAAATCGGAATTTAACTTCACGGCCATTTATGTGCCGGACTACTACAAAGAGACGATTGACCTCATGTACGATATGATACCTGACATGGAAGAACTCGTATTCTTCTCCGATGCCGCCTACTACAACAGAAACCTGTCAAGCGACATAGAGATTTACCTCTTGGAGCAGTATCCGGGCATCAAATACAAATGGATACAGGCCAGCGAACACAACGACCTCGACCTGCAATACTACCTCATGCACAAGACACCCACGGTGGGGCTTCTCATGTCAAGCTGGTTCTACGAGAAGGTGGGGGCTCTCGGATACCCCTCGCTCGTGATGGGCGACCTTAACCTCCTTTTCAGTTCGGCCAATCCCGTATTCTCGCTCCGTCACGCCTTCCTTAACCTCGGAGCTATTGGCGGCGTATATTCCGACCCCGAAGCCATACATAATGTGATAACCAACATGGTATCGGATATCGTGGAGACCAGCGATGCCCGAAACATAAAAATATACTCCAACCGCGACAATTATCAGATAATGGTGAAATATCCGCTCCTGAAGGATTACGGCCTGCAGATAGGACGTTGCCCTAAAGGCACTATCTTCTTGGATAAGCCCCAGACATTTTGGGAGAAATACTATTGGCAGATGATTGTGATGGCGCTTCTCTTTGCCATGCTCGTGGTGGTATTCGTGCGCCGCAATATGACGCAGCGCAAGGAAATCGAGATGCTCAAGCGCCATAAGCAATTCGTCGAGATTATGCCCGTGCCTTATGCAAAGGCCAAGGTGAAGTACAATCTGTCGATGGAGGTGATCAATATCGAATATACCGCCTTCAACGAGGAATTCGTGAAGATAATCAAGGCCAACAGGGAGAAAAGCAAGTCATATATCCTGTTTCCGTCCGAACTTATTTCGGAAAAGACCTCGCAGATGCTCGAAACCGACAAACCTTTGTCGTTCACATACCACTTTGACAAAACCGACACGTATTACGTGTTCACTCTTTGCATCATCGACCGAAAGACCAAGGACGAGCGCGAGTACGCCAACCAGATCGACATTTTCGCCGTGGATGTGACCAAACGCCTAAAAGACGAGAAATATCTGCGCGAACTCACCCAGCGCCTTGACCTCACGCTGAGTGTGGCCAATATCATACCATGGGAGTGGAATATCAAGGATGATGTGCTGTATTTCGGCGCCACCGACCTTTTCCGCCGTTACGACGGACGGCATGTCAACGAAGACCCCGCTAAGAAGGATTGGTCATCAGTGGGCTACGGCGAGTATATAAGCATGGTGGTACAGGACGACAAGCAGAGATTCCTCAAAATCAGGGAAGAGATAATCTTGCGCAATATCGAGGAGTTTCATGAGGAGTTCCGCCTGAAGATACCGCGCCACGGTAAGGAGAACGAAGAGTGGATCGACTGCAGCGGCGCCGTATCCGACTGGGATGCCGACGGACAGCCCCTGAAGGTGATGGGGTCAATGCTTCTTGTCACCGAACGCAAAAACCAGGAAATGGATCTGCGCCGTGCATCGGAGAGGGCCAACGAGGCTTATTGCATGAAGTCATCGTTTCTCACCAGTATGAGCCATGAGATACGCACACCGCTCAATGCCATCATGGGGTTCGCCTCTCTGATATGCGATACTGACGATCCCGAAAAGCGTAAGGAATATAAGCGCATCATCACCCAGAACAACGATGTGCTGCTTAATCTGCTAAATGATGTGCTTGACCTGGCCAAGATAGAATCAAACACCGTGGATATACAAGAATCCACTGTGGATGTGAATACCCTGATACATAATGTGACGGAATCAATACGCGAACGCTTGCAAAAGGGAGTGGTGCTGAATGTGGCATTCGGCGCGCCCAGATGCGTGATAAGCGCGGATGCCAACCGCGTGTCGCAGGTGCTGATGAATCTTCTTAGCAACGCCTGCAAATATACCCCTGAGGGCAGTATCACCGTGGGCTATGATATCATTGACGGTTCAATACGCTTCTTTGTGAAGGATACGGGCATAGGCGTGTCAAAGGATATGCAGGAAAGCCTGTTCCGCACCTCCGACCGTATCACCGAACGCATAAAAGGCAACGGTATGGGGCTGGACATAAGCTTAAGCCTTGTGGAGTGTATGGGCGGTACTATGGGCATGGAGTCAAGAGGCGAGGGCATGGGCTCCGACTTCTGGTTCAGCATACCGTACAAGCCTGTTGAGGCGGAGATGCCTAAGGTGGCGGCGGCAGAGAATACCTCATCAGAAAAGGCCAAGAACAAGGATACTGAGGCAGAGAGCGAAAACCAAGCCGCCGACGCGCCGGAAAAAACAAATGACAAGCGTCCGATGATACTTGTGGCAGAGGATGTGGACGGCAATTATCTGCTGATAGAGAATTTGATACCGGATTATTGCGTGGTGGCTCATGCCTGGAACGGACGCGAGGCCGTGGATATGTGCAGGGAGCTCAACCCCGACCTTGTGCTTATGGATGTGAATATGCCGATACTCGACGGGTACAAGGCCCTTAGCGAAATCCGCGCCGAAGGCAATGAGGTGCCCACAGTGGCTATTACGGCATACGCCTATGCCTCCGACCGCAGACGCATCCTGTCAAGCGGCTTCAATGATTTCCTGTCGAAGCCTCTGAATCCGGAGGCCTTGCATGAGGTGATATGCAAATATATCCACTGGGGGTGATTCACTCGTCGCACCCGGTGCGCGCGAAGTGATGCTGCGCCGAACACACATGCACGGTTTTGTCAACTATAAGATGCCTGTTGGCCATAGCCGACACTCCGGTCATCTCATGTGACACAAGAAGCACTGTGGAGTGCGCTGATATCTCACGTATCAGAGCGTACAATTCACCTTCGAACCGTTTGTCTATATAGCTTAAAGGCTCGTCAAGCACGAGCAGCTGCGGCCCGCTTATTATTGCTCTCCCCAATAGTGTGCGCTGAAGCTGGCCGCCGGAAAGCATACCTATCGGCTGGCTCCTGTAATGGCTCATGCCTACTTTGTGCATAGTGTCGTCCACAAGCCGTCGGGCTTCTTTTTTGTCGAGGCTCTTGCTGCTGAGCAGTCCGGAAGCCACCACCTCCTCCACCGTGATCGGGAAATGCGAGTCGATGCGTGTCTTCTGCGGCAGATAGCCTATAGAAGTGCCGGGCTTAAGCTCCACGGTGCCTTGTGTGGGCTTTAGCAGTCCTAAAATCAGGCGCAGCAGGGTGGTTTTGCCCCCGCCGTTCGGACCTGTGATAGCCAGGAAATCTCCCGGATTTACTGTAAGGTTGACGTGGCGCAATATCGCGCGAGAGTTGAGCGTCATGTTCACGTCGCGGAGTACTATAAGCGGGGTGTCAGCGGGTGAGTTCATCTGTAATGTGTTTAAGTTCGTCCTCCCATTCGTAGGCGAGAGGATTTATTTCCACTAATTTCGACCCTAATTCGCGGTTGATGGTCTGTGCCTGTCTCAAATCGTACTCTTTTTGGAAGAATAGGGTAGTGACGGAGTGGCTGCGGGCGCGGTCGATGGCGCGCCGCATATTACCGGCTGATATTTCCTTGCCTTCATTGCCCATGGTAATCTGCTCGAGCCCGTAGTCGCGGGCGTAGTAGCTTAGAGAAGGATGCCATACGGCGAACGCATGCACGCCTTTGTCGTTGATGCGCTGTGCGGTGGAGCGGTGGAGCGAGTCGAGCCGTGATATTATGCCGGCGGCTCTTGCCGCATATTCCTGTGCGTTGTACGGGTCGATTTCGGCCATGGCATTTGCCATTACTTCCACCATGAGTGCCGCGTTGGGGTATGATGTCCACACATGCGGGTCAGCTGTCTCGGTATCTGCATGGCTGCTGCCATCATTGTGGCTATGTGTGCCTGTCACGGGCACAATGCCCGCTGATGTGTCCACTATAGCCATGTCGCCGGATACAGAAGATGCGAGTTTAGACTCGAAAGGGAGGTGTCCGGTGATGAAAAAAGCCTTAGACCGGTCAAGCACGCTGCGCTGACCCACCGAAGGCTCGTAGGTCTCGGCATTAGTGCCGCCTCCCAGTATCGATACCACTTCGAAGCGGTCGCCGGCTATCTCCTCGAGCATCTTTCTTTGCGGCTCGATGCTCACGGTGAGTATGGGCCTGTCGGTGTTGGTATCGCCCTTGCGGGTGCACGATATGAGCATCATCAGCAGCAATAATGTCGTATATAGATGTTTTTTTGTCATAATTTTCGATTTTAGCCAACAAAATTACAAATAATTTTTCAAATTGCGATAAAGTGGCTAACTTTGTACCCGTATCAAGCCAATTTTACTATTATATAGCACAGAAATCTATGAATGCAATACCAACGAATAAGCTTTGGGTGACGGCAAAGGACTATTTCTTCATCACTTTGGGCATAGCCACATATGCTTTCGGATTCTCCGCTTTCATCTTCCCGGAGAAGGTGGTGATAGGAGGTCTGGCCGGCGTGGGCACCATCGTGTATTTGCTTACGGGTATACCGGTGGCGGTGACGCAGTATGTAATCAACCTTATACTTCTCGCCTTTGCTTATCGTATAGTGGGTAAACAGTTCGTATTAGGCACAATCTATGGAGCCACCATGATATCGGTATTCGTGGGGGTGTTCACCCCTATATTTGAGGGCGGTATCATACATGGCGAGCCGTTTATGAATATCGTGATAGGCGGTGTGCTGTGCGGGCTCGGTATAGGCACGGCTTTCGTGCATAACGGCTCGTCGGGAGGCACGGATATCATAGCAGCCATGGTGGCCAAACACTCCAACGTCACTATAGGGCGTATGATGCTGTACACCGATGTGGTGATCATATCATCTTCCTATTTTATCACACATCAGGTGCAGACCATGGTCTATGGATATGTGGTGCTGTTCATGGTGTCGTATGTCACCGATCTGGTGGTGAATACCAACAGGCAGGCGGTGGAGTTTACTATTTTCTCGCATAAATGGGTTGAGATAGCCGATGCCATAAATAACGACGCCCACCGCGGATGCACGGTGCTTACGGGCGAGGGGTGGTACAGCAAGAAGGAGGTGAAGGTGCTTTTGGTGATGTGCCGTAAGATAGAGTCGGTGACAATATCAAGAATCATAAAGAGCATCGACCCTGATGCTTTCGTCACGCAGGCCAATGTGAATGGCGTGTACGGTAAAGGATTTGACCAGCTGAAAGTAAAGATAAAAACCACGCGTTGAAGCTCATCCCCCATAACCTCAGTAGAAATCGGTAATGAAAAAAATCACGAATATGAATAGTCTCCGACATGTATTATGTGTCATAGCCTTGATGCTATCCTTTGTGTCAAATGCCAAAGATAACGTACCCGTGCTTGCGGAAGATTCCGTCCGCAGCAGTTCGCACGCCAAAAAATTCGTCGATGTGAAGTTGCAGCTCACTGTCGGAGGCTCATCATCGATTAATAATTACGCTGAAGCGATACCGGGGCTGTCGGATATGCAGTTTTCGCCCGGCGCGCTTTTCCGCACCGGCATTGATGTGGCATTTAATATAAGAAATTACCTCGCTTTGGGCACCGGTATGGAGTTCGGTATTAATAACACCAGATGTGCGTTGAATCTGATTGACGCCAACACAAGTTCGATTAACTCAGCTTATTTCAAAAATCATTTCTATGAGCTTTGTGTGCCCGTGTTTTTGGAATTGCGAATCAATCTCGGGCGCCGTATACAGTGTGTGGTGGATTTAGGCACTTATGTATCCTATGGGTTGGGAGGTAAAGTAAGGGCAAGCGGATATACCTCCGGGCAGAATTCGCTCGGGCAACCCGTAATCAACCATCTGTTCTATAAGAAGGATTACTACGATGGCGATATCTCTATTATAAATAGCGTAAAGCGTTTTGATTGGGGACCGCGCGTATCGGCCGGTGTCCTTTACAAAGGGCATTACTCGTTAAATTGGGTGTTTCAGATGAGTGCGCCCAACATAGCCATCAATTATAATGTGATGGATGTGAAATACAGGCATTTATCCTTAGGTTTCGAGGTGGGATATGTGTTTTAGTGAATTAGAATAATAAGAGAAAGTGCAAAAAATATGCGCCCGAAATTTCGGACGCATATTTTATTGTAAGGATAGATTCTTATCAGTTGGATGAGGTGGGGATGCGCAGTATGGTGAAAGAATTGGGTGCGAATGTGTAATCAAATACCTTGCCAAACTTATTATACTCCGTCACTACAGGTGAGATTTTGGTGGGATTATCGAAGCCGTTCTCATCAGAAAGAGAATCAGCCGACAGTGTGATTACCTTTCCCGTATTTTCTGCTTTCTCGCATTTCAGGTTCAGTTTGGCTGTGAATGGCGCTGATGTGCCGTTTACCACTTTGATTATGGTCTCGCCGGTGGTCTCGTCATAGCCTGATATGGCGTAGTGCTTGCTGAGTACCGACACCTCCTGCGATAGTATCTCCTTGCCGTTGACGGTGCATACGATATGTCCGTCGGGTAAGAATTCCACCTTCTCCTTATACCACTCATCGGGTGTCATGGCAAACTCGCTGTTGCCGACATTAGGTGTACGTCCTGATTGTCCGTCCACTTTGCGTGAAACGTAAGGTCCGGATTCTCTACCGAAGGAGTTGAGCCCGAGTGTGAATGAATTATCGTTTGTCGCATCAGCGCCAAAGATTAGGGAGGGGTATACGGTGATTGTGTCCATGCGTTCCGGGTGTCGCCAAGAAGGACGTGTATCCTTTAATGCGCGGGCTTCGAATTCCACCACTCCGCCATTGAAGTCTATGCCGTTGAGCAAGCTTGCGGGCATCTGCATCCATCTGCGTCTGATGTCGGTG
>N._stephensi_709_foregut__coassemble_510_pt1 | contig 13892 bp, 12 predicted proteins | sample N__stephensi_709_foregut__metabat2_low_PE_014 | metagenome-assembled genome bin N | reverse complement strand
ATTTGTGTTCAAAGTAAAAGAAAAAGCAGCTACGATTTGATTCGTAACTGCTTGACTTTTAATCGGTGGTCCCACTAGGGCTTGAACCTAGGACTCCCTGATTATGAGTCAGGTGCTCTAACCAACTGAGCTATGGGACCTATCGTAGGGTTATCCCCTTGATTACGGTGCAAAGTTACGGACTATTTTTGGACTGTGCAAATTTTTCAGCAATTTTTTTTAAAAAAAATCTTAATTGGTTGTTTATTAAGTTTTTTGTATCCGTAATAAGAAACAGCTAAAGCGGGGAGTAGAAGCAACAGAGGGTATCCCCAGCCAAAATGCTTAAGAATAATGGCCATTGATACAAGCAATATTGAAGAAATGGTTGCATTTATGGCTCCGGTTTTAAGCTTCATTCCATACCTACGATATGGGATATACACTATTATCGTGTAAAACAGATACCATAAGATATAAGAAAAGCCGAGTCCGGTGAAAGAATATAGCCGAAAAAAGAGAATATTGAGCGAAAGGCCTACAATCACACTTGCCGACTCGGTAAGTATAAAAACTTTACCGTCGCCACGAGCAAGAATCACGAATGCCATACAATAAGACAAAGCCTTAAACACCATCGACATTATGCCTACGGTGACAAAAGGGAGTGCAGCCATGAAACTTTCGGAATACAGCAGGTGTATCGCCAGACGGTCGGCCGCAACGAAAATGATAAGCAGTGGGGTCAGGACATACATAATGATAAGCGCCTCATGCGACACCACCACCGAGGCAAGTTTTGGCCGCATGGATATACGCGTTATACGAGGAAAATATTCCATAGATAGCGCAGAGAAAATGATGCCCGTATACCTAACCAATAGTGTGTATCCTGTCTGATACAAACCTGTATGTTCTGTGGAATACGCAGTGTTGAGATATGATATGAAAGCATATGAGCTAAGGTAAGTGAGGAGCATAGGCACGGTGATAAAAGCCCCGAGTTTAATGAACCGACGGCCTATCTCTATGTTTTCACTACGTTTGCCGGGTGATGATTTCTCAATTTTATAAAACGTAGCAGTCAGCATCGCAGCTATCTGGAAAATGATAATTGATGGCAACACACTACCAATACCCAAAAAATAATATAGAGGAATACTGAATACCGTGCCCAGCACGGCCCCCCACACAGTACACCGAGCGAGGGTGGGGAGCGCGCCCACTCCCTGCATCACCGTATACTCGCCGTTGACTACAGACAGAAGAAAAACCACCACCGAAAGCAACACAAATGTCCACCAATAAGCGAAACAGCCAAAGCTGAAATATGAAAGTACGGGAGAAAGGAAAGCCATAAACACGGCTCCGACAATGCCCAACCGCAACGCCCACCACCTCACGGCAGACACCACGGCAGAGCGGTGACTGAGTGACGAAGTGGACACATCACGTATTGCGCTTTGTCTCATGTTTAGTTGGGTAGCAGCAGCTATAAGGTCTATAGCAGTATTGAATGTGGCAAACATACCCACACCCGTTACGCCTATCCACAAAGCTATTAGCTTAGTGCGGACTATCGAACAGATTATGGTCACCGACTGCACGCCGGTGAAAATACTCATAGCCTTAAGCACCATAGAGGTAACGGATGAGCCGTTGGCTGTATCTTTCATCTTCTTACCCATTGCAGGGGATTTAGTTTTGCTGTTTCGCGACGCACTTCGAAATGCAGAATATTTCTTCCGCCATCGTTATAAATCGACCCGATTTTTTGTCCGGTTTTCACTTTCTGTCCTTTTTTTACCGCAATCTTGTCAATATGGGAATACACTGTGATGTATTCGCCGTGACGCACCATCACCACATTATGGAAACCGCCCAAATTCACGACCATCGATACCTGCCCATCAAAAACGGCCCTTGCATCCGACGATGGAGAGGCGAGAATATCAATACCTGAATTATCGATTTCTATATTGGGGAGTTCAGCGTGATGATTTCGTCCGAAATAGCTTGTTATAGTATATTTACCTGACACCGGGAACAGGAGACGCCCCTTATTGGAAGCGAACGACCCTGTAAGATTAGGTGTAGCCGCGGTTGTAGTGGTCAGAGTTCTCGACTCTGTGTTGTTGCCGATAGCCTTTGTGTCAGCAGCAGGGTTATTGGCTGCGGTATCTTTCTTCTTTTTATCCTCCTTCTCTTTTGTCTGTTTCTTATTTTCACTTTTCTTTTTATGCTTATCATCGTTTTCTGCCAGATGCTTTTGATGTTGTATTTCAGCCTCACGAGCCTGTTGGGCTATTCTGGCCTCCTCTGCCTTCCGTGCCTCCTCTGCCTTCCGTGCCTCTTCGGCTCTTCTGGCCTCTTCGGCAGCCCTTCTTTCCTCTGCAATAAGCATCGTAATCTCATCATCCATCCGTTTGGCCTTGCGACGAGCCTCTTCCAGAGCGTATCTCAATTCGTCGCCCTTTTTCTTAAGACTCCCAATCAGTTGCTGCGTCTCGTTCTCTTTAAGCTTAAGCGATTCAGAATCCATTGATAAAGAAGTCAAAAGCTTACTCTGCCTAACATTGAGGGAGTCAAGCCTCACCCGGTATGACTCAAGGGCTATTATATCTTGCCTAAGCTGGTTAGTCCTCTCTTTTGCCACAACATTAGCCTGCCTCATTCTACCCGAACGCTTGAGAGCCTGATAAAAGGACTCCGAAGAGAATATCATATCTATTTCCGACATACTAAGTTTATTGCGCCGGGAGTCGGTAAGGTATTTGGCTATAAGTTTTTTTATTCGCGCTATGTCACCCTCAATCACCAATATCGAGTCAGACACGATTTTTATCTGCTTTTCATTCTTAGCGATATCTGATTTTACAGAAGAAATTTTACGGTTAATGGCATTAATTTCTCCCTTGAGCACAGAGAGGGCGGTAAGTTGCTCCCTCGTGTCGGCATTCACCTGTCTTACCTTAGCCTCAGTGTTTTTTATCTCTGAGCGCACAGCCTGCTGCTCCTTCCTCACACCTGCCGACGTACGCTTATTTTTTGGCAGTGCCTCAAAAGGGAGCATTAAAACAGCGATTATGATAGGTACAAGACATCGCCACATCACATCAGAACATTTTAAGGAGTGATTCGACATCTATTTTCTTATATGATGCGGAAGGGTGTTTAAATGATACAGTGCGACCCTCATTCCATTTAGCCTGATCCAGGTCAAGCACCATGAAAGCATTCACCTCCGATTGCTTGTAAGGCACCATGGCATTGAGTATACCTGATATTATACCTGCAGGTGATATGGTGGGTTCGGAATATGCGAGATTTATCATTCCCTTGTCGGCAATTCGCAATGTTACATCCGTAAGCACAGGTGGATCCGTCTTGGAAGCGATATAATGGAGTTCGGTATTGGGTCGCTGCTCCTTAGGGGTAAGTATCCATATATCATCGGCTTCGAGAAAAGCGAAATCACCGGCATCTTTTGTTGTGATTGTGCCATGACCGAAATTAGTGACTCTACCAAGCAGTATATTCTGTAAGTCGATAATCGTGAGATTATAGCCCGAAAGCAAAGAACTTATATCCTCGCACAGATAACGTTTGTTATATTTGTCCACCAGATAAAGAGTAGAGTCATTCACGTAAATCACACCCAGCTCCATGCCAAGCATTCGCAAAGAAATGTATATCTCTTTACCGTATACCATAGTGGCGCGTCCGGACACTGAAAATTGTTTGGGTTCTTTGAGTTGGAAATAAACGGGTACATACAGGTCAGCCCATCCCATATATGAGTCGGCCATCTGCGTGAATAATTCGTCTGAGTCAGCCGTTGAGACACGTGTGTTAACGTTGCCTGTATAACTTGATTTGGAAGAGTGACAGCCTGTAAGCGACAGGGTGATAACCAAAGCAAAAACGAATACCGGTCTGATGTTTTTTCTTATTGTTGTAAGCATTTATATAAAGTTCAGTAAATCTCAAAATTAGTTAAGGAATATAGTCTTTAGCGTCACTTTCTTCTCTATAAGCTGGTTATTTGGATCAAGATCAAGAGCCTTCTGCCAAAACTTAAGGGCATCAGCATGCTCGCCGTTCATAAAATATATATCACCGGCATGATCGTAAATATCCGCTGAAATCTCATATGCGGGGGCGATTTCTTCCGATTCCTCTGCAGCCTCTTCCACCAAAGCTTCCTCATAAGGTTCTTCATCCATACTCGGGGGCACGACATTCGATTGATCCAGTGATATTGTATCTTCCGTCTCGTAAGAATTCAAGGCAATATCAATATAATGCCTGGCCATTTTGTAATCCTTCTTCTTAAAGAATACCCAAGCGTAAGTGTCAAGATATGTAGGGTTCAATTCGTCATTCTTGAGCGATCTCGCGCTATAGCTTTCGGCCTTGTCAAGATCTCCGTTGGATAGTGTTATGAAATAGGCAGCATTGTTTAGAGCCATCGCATTAGTTGGATCAAGCTGAATTGCCTTGTCATAAGTGTCCAATGCCGCGATGGTATCCGTAAGCACGGCGTACAAATCGCCTTTGCTTGTCAGGAAATTCGACACGGCCGCGGGATTTCTTATCACGGAAATGTCCACCGAGTCAAGCACAGCCATTGCTTTAGCGTTATCGTCGCGTAGCCTAAACATATTAGAGGCTACTATCGGGAAATACAGATTAGTAGGGAATCGATCCATAGCCTCAAGCGACGTGTTTATTACAGAGGTTGTGTCTTGAGCCTGTGCTGACATCTGTATGTACGACATCCATGATGCTTCCACGGTAGGATCCAAAGCCGTGGAATAAGAGAATTGCTCGGCGGCTCCTTTGAAATCCTTACGCTCGTAAAGGTATGCGCCGAAAAGGTCATGCACTCTTGGCTCTCCGGCATGGAGTTGCTGCAGGGTATTGAATAGCTCGCGGATACGCGGTTCCTGAGTCTTGTCGGTATACAGCTCCGATACATATGTGCGTAGTATCTCGAGTTTGCTGTCAAAATCAAGATTCTGGCTCTTCAATGCGTGAAACACTTCCCTGTCGTATGCCGTGCTATCTCCCTGTGCGCTATAGAATTTTGCCCTTGACAGATAAGCTGCTCCGTTAGTGGAATCCAGATCGCAAGCAATATCAAAAAATTTAATGGCTTTGTCAGGATTATTAAGATATTGGAAATGCGCTCCCACGAATAGGGCAGTATAGCTGTCATTGGGGGCGGAAAGGTATAGAGAGTCCAGCTCGTTAGCTATTGCCGCGGTATCATTTTTTATGAAGTATGCATTGAGCTTTTGATTTGAGAGCTCCACACTCCTTCCCGCACCGCTCTGTATACGGTCATAAATAGCCATGGCCTTAGCGAATGAGGCAGTGTCACCGGCCATATAGCTGCGCAAATACACATTGGCCAACTCCATTGCCGGCTGAGGCTTTGTAGGGTATATGGAATCAATTGTTTCCCAGATGCGCACAGCGTCTGCCGTTTTGCCTAATCTTATGGCCATATTTGCGCATATCGACCCGGATATGATGTTCCCCGGATTGGACATATACCTTTTATACAACAGCCTGTATGCGTTCTCGGTATGGACAGAGTCCAGATTCTCGTCGAGGAGTGAAAGCATGGCCCATTCACCGGAAATATCAGCATCACCGGGATTCAGAGAATACGCGCGTTCTATAAGAGCTATATATTTATCGATATCTCCGTCAGAGTATGCCGACTGGGCTTCAAGGAAAATGTAGTCGGCCTTATTGTCAGCCGCAGATGTCTCGTAGGAGGTTTTCCCCCAGGCATCAGAAGATATAAAAGCCGATGCTGCCGTAAGGGCAAGCAATGCTAAAGGCAGGCGTTGTAGATAGGTGTTCATGGGTATCATGATGAGGTTTGCAGTCGGATATGATGATACCTCATGCCAAACCGTATTAAAATAAAAGAAAAAAAAGAATTTCTCAGAATATGGACAGACCTTATTAATTCACACCGGTGTGCCCGAAAGCCCCCTCGCCACGTTCAGTCTCGTCTATTTTGGTTACGGATTCCCATTCCACATGGGTATAGTTGGTCACTACCATTTGGCAAATTCGTTCGCCCGGATTTATAGTGAATGGCTCGTTGGACAGGTTGACAAGTATAATTCCGATTTCGCCTCTATAATCGGCATCCACCGTGCCGGGCGTATTCACCAGCGAAATGCCGTGCTTAAGAGCAAGCCCGGAGCGCGGACGCAGCTGCATTTCATAGCCATGAGGCAGTTGTACTCTCAAACCTGTGGGTATTAGCAACCGTTCCATCGGATGTATCACCACGGCTTCCTTAAGGGCAGCGCGCACATCCATACCTGCGGAAGAGAATGTTTCATATGATGGCAAATCAAAACCTGACTCGTTGATGATCTTCACTTTGATTCTTTCCATAGTAAATTTGTGAGTAAGTGTTGGATGTAAAAAATGTTGATTGAAAGGTTGCCACATATACACGCCTGAAAACGCAAGGGGAAATCAAGCCATCACTCTCACGGTAAGCCCTCCGGCTTTAAGGATATAAATCCCGCGAGCAGGCACCTTTATTCTTGAAACACCTGCCGAAAGATTTTGTTGAGTCACGAGCTGCCCTAATATCGAAAGGAGCTTCACATTTATTTGTTTAGGCGTCATTACATAGATGTATCCGTCTTTTACATATACCTCTATCTTATCCGCATCTAAATTCTCGTCGTTTCTTGGGTATGGCGACACTTGCTCCCATCTATGCGTAGCGCTATGTGCCATGCCTGATTGGCAGCAAAGCATCAGAAATATCAGTATGTATCGTAGCATTTTCATTTCAACCGCCAAAATTACGAAAAATTTTTCAAATTCTTGTTATTGATACAAAAAAAATGGGGAGATAGGATATGTTAACATCCTATCTCCCCATTCGGTATAGAGGAAACATGAATTAGCCTACAGTGAAGGGACACATCATTTCGGCAGGTGGAATACAGTGGAGATTTCTGTCATCTGCTCATCGCTCATGCCGTCGGGGATAAAACCCATAGAGCGTGCGCACATGTATATATTTGCGCTCTTGTTAAGCACATCCACTTGGTCGAAGGCCGACATTATATCTTCCTCCACCGCGAATACACCGTGCTTTTCCCACATCACGACATCATAATTGTCGTCAATCGACTTTATTGTGGCATCTGCGAGGTCATTGGATGACGGCAGCATATAGGGCACGATACCAAGACCGCGCGGAGCGAATGCCTTAGTCTCGGGAATCATACTCCAAAGGAGCTTTGTGAGAACATCCTTTTTAAGGTATTCCGGGTTATGGCTCATGGCCACAAGTTCGATGGGGTGAGTATGCAGCGATGCCTTGTAGCCGGAGCCTTTACCGATAAGGTAATTGTGCACGGCGAGGTGCGAGGGCAGTTCGGATGTAGGCTTCACGGGTTTGTCGCCTATGATTTCGTAATGTGCGCAGTCGTCGGTGATGCGTATTACCGAACCGTTATCCATAGGCCGGCGGGCCAAGTCGCGCATGCGTTTTTGTGTACCCTTGCAGTAAAAATAGCAGCCTTTGAGGTTGGGGAGGGTAGCGCCAATTGCCACCGGTGCGCTTATTGCCGGCATATTGCGGATTTCATCATCCACGTTCTCGGTGACGTTAACGGTGATATTGCCGCCGTTGCGTTCGGCCCATCCTTTTTGCCAAAGGTATCCGGCCACTTCAGCCACATCATTGACCTGCTTGGCCAATTCGGGGCGATTATCTAATATCGACATATATTTAAAATTTAAAGCTGTGAAATTAATAAAGATAGATATGCCAAAGATTATACAAGCTGAGGCAGGAAGCATGATATCACAAGCACCACGATTCCGATGATAAGTACCGCAATCGTCTTCTGTGAGCATCCTTTCCACTCCTTAAGTATAATGCCCCAAACATTGGAGAATACCACATTGAGCGCCATAAGTATGCAGAACGATAGTGTCATCAGCGTCGGGGAAGACGTAAGGAAACCTTTGCCGAGGGCGAGTCCGAAGAACTGGCTGTACCACAAAGCGCCGGCGAGCAGACAGAACACCACGTTGTTGAGCAGCACACCAGTCTTGCCATAGTCGCCCCATGTGTGATTCTTCTGGTTTTGATAGAAGCAGTATACAGCATTTGTGACAAAACCGCCAAGAGTAACGAGGAATGTGGCGGGAAGAGTGCGGAACATAGGGTCGGTGAGTTCACCGAAATTGATGTCTTTGCCAAATTCGAGGCCCACATTGAAGCATCCGCTCATAAATCCTGCGAGAAGGGCTATGGCAAGTCCTTTCGGGAAATTGAAGTCCTTTACTGCGGCTTTTTTTTCTTCCTCGCTTAGTGAAGCGGCCTTCATTGACCCAGCCACGCCTATTATAGCGATACCCAATAGGGTGACAACGACACCGAGTATCACAGAGAATGTGAGTTGGGAAAGCGGGTCATTTTCAGGGAAGAAGATATTTAGAAGCACAGGTCCCATGATTGTGCCTAATCCGGCACATGTGCCCAAGGCTATCGATTGCCCAAGAGCCACACCAAGGTAACGCATGGACAGACCAAATGTGAGACCGCCCACACCCCAAAGCACTCCGAATAATATCGTCATCCATATGTTGAACGACTGTGATGCCGTAAAAAGTTCACATAGTAAATGTCCGGAAGGCACAGCCAGCAAAGCACCTAAGAAAGGCAAGATGAGCCAGGCGAATACGCCCTGTACTATCCAATAGCTTTCCCAGCTCCATTGTTTGATTTTATTGATGGGCACATAGCAGCTCGATTGGCAGAAAGCACCCACAGCGATAATCAATAATCCTATTACTATATCCATTGGTGGAGGTAGCTTTAATTGAAAAAACAGAGATTAGCCGCCTTTTGTGATAACGGTGGCCAATCTCTTATATAGGATTTCAGATGTTAACGCTTTGATGTGACGTCGTTTTCATACTTCTGCACTGCCTGGATGTAGCTTTCACCCACTGGTACATTGTTCTGAAGGCAGAACATATCGTAAACGGCATTCCAAGGAAGCACTTTGCACTCTTCGAGAAGAGCAAGACGCTCAAACTTCTTATCAGCAAGCTCATATTCGCGGAGTTTAGCGATGGGTTCGAGAAGAGCGCGAATCATGCACTTCTGAGCAGCGCGGCTACCGATTACGTAAGCGCCGATACGGTTGAGCGTACCGTCGAAATAGTCGAGTCCATAGTGTACGCGGTTGAGGGCTCCGGCGCGCACGATTTCGCTGAAAAGGTCGAGAGTGGGGTCATCCATGATAGTCACGTGGTCAGAGTCCCAACGCACGGGGCGAGATACGTGGAGCATAAGCTCAGGTACGAAGAGAAGCATGGCTGACACTTTATCTGCTACACTTTCGGTGGGGTGGAAGTGACCGGTGTCGAGAGTGATCATCATGTCGTTCTTAGCTGCATATGCTGTATAGAAGTCGTTAGAGCCTACAGTGTAGCTTTCAAGACCGATACCGAACACCTTTGACTCTACACAATCCTTCATCCAGTCATACTTGTGTTCGAAGATTTGGTCGAGAGAGTCCTTCAGAAGTTCGCGGTAGATATAGCGGTTCACAGTGATGTCCTTGCTGCCGTCATGTATCCAGGTGTTCATGATACAGGGATCCTGCTGCGCCTCACCGATAGCCTGTGAAATGGCACGGCAACGCTTTGAGTGTTCGATCCAGAAATCACGGATGCTCTTGTCGGGGTTAGCGAGTGTGAGGTCGCCGCTCTTGGGGTGAGAGAAAGATGTGGAGTTGAAGTCGAGTTTGATGTCATTGGTTTTTGCCCATTCAATCCAGCTCTCAAAGTGTTCGGTGGTCACTTCGTCGCGGTCAACGAATTTGCCGCCGAAGTCACCGTATATCTCATGGAGGTTGAGACGGTGCTTACCTGGGATGAGAGACATTGCGTATAAGATGTCAGCGCGTAGTTCGTCGATGTTGCGAGCCTTACCTGGATAGTTGCCGTTTACCTGGATTCCGCCTGTGAGTGAGCCGCCCTGGTTCTCGAAGCCGGCCACGTCGTCGGCTTGCCAGCAGTGCATGCTCAGATGGAAATCCTGCATCTGCTTGAGTACGGCGTCTGTGTCCACGCCGATAGCGGCATAGCGATCTCTGGCTATGTCATAGGCTTTTTTTACTGATTCTTCGTTCATGATAATTTTAATTATTATTAAGGTTGGTATAGTTAAAATGATTGGTACTTCTTAGATATCTGCCACTTTTCTGAACTCTTCGGCCTTTTCAGCCCATAAGTCCGCGTTTTGAGGCTCAAAAGTGCTGAGTGGAATATTCTTTGCTATCAGAGCGCGCATGGCTGTAAGGCTATCCACAGCTCCTGTAGCCTTGGCCTGCACCATAATATTTCCGATAGCAGTGGCTTCGGCAGGCCCGGCTATTACCGGCAAGTTTATGGCATTTGCCGTGAACTGGTTGAGCAACGCATTACGCGAGCCTCCGCCTATCACATGCAGACACTTGATGGGGTTTACTGATAATGATTCGAATACACTGAGAATCACACTGTATTTGAGGGCAAGGCTCTCGAATATCATGCGTATGGTCTCACCGTGGGTTTGCGGTGCTTTCTGTCCTGTATTCTCGCAATATTCCTTGATAGCCTGAGGCATATTTACAGGTGCCACGAACATAGCGTCATCCGGGTCAATATAGGCTGTGAATGCGGGCGCAGCTTCGGCAAGAGCCACCATTTCAGGGTAGGTGTATGATGTGCCTTCTTCTTTCCATGCTTTCAGGCATTGCTCCACTATCCACATACCGGTGATATTCTTAAGCACGCGTATTGTGCCTTCTATACCACCCTCGTTAGTGATATTATATGACTCCGTGTCCTCGTTGATTACAGGCACGGGCGATTCTATACCCATAAGCGACCATGTGCCTGAGCTAAGGTAGGCAAAATTGCTGTCTTTTGCGGGAACGGCAGCTACCGCTGAGGCGGTATCGTGTTCGCCCACAGCGATTATAGGCACTTCCGGCAGACCTACGGCCTTAGCGATTTCTGCTTTTAATGTGCCGATTACGCTTCCCGGCTCAACTATTTCACCGAATTTATCTTCTGTCAGGCCCACCGACTCCAATACCTTTAGGTCGAACTTACGGGTAGCGGGGTCGAGTATTGCGCCTGTAGAGGCGATTGTGTATTCTGTCACCACATTGCCGGTAAGGAGGTAGTTGAGCAGGTCAGGGATAAAAAGTATCTTTGACGCGTTACGCAAGGCAAAATCGTTGCGATGCTCGTTAAATTGGAATACGGTGTTGAAATCCAGATGCTGGATTCCGGTGTGAGCGTACAGCTTTGATGCCGTCATAACATTTTCGAAATAGCGCTTTGTGGCACCTATGGTTTTGATGTCGCGGTATGCGAATGGTACACCCATCACCTCACCGTCAGCGTCTATAAGACCGTAATCCACGCCCCAGGTGTCGATGCCGATTGATTCGGGCTTGACGCCGCGCTTACCGGCCTCTTTTAGGCCGTCGATAATATTTAGGTATAGAGAGAATATGTCCCAATGCAGATGGCCATTGATTTCAACCTGTCCGTTGGGGAAACGGTTAAGATCCTCAGTAGTGAATTTGCCGGAGTCATCTAAGGTGCCGAGAATAGTACGGCCCGATGTTGCTCCCAAGTCAATAGCAATGTATTGTTTCATGATATGAAGTAAGTTGTTTGATAAATCGGCTTTAATGATATTAATTTAGTATCCTTTGAAGCGTAATCCTAAACATTCACTTATGCACAAAATCTGTGCGGAAAGGAACATAGCTGAAACGCAACGTGTAATGATTTCAGTGCAAAATTACAAATTATTATGATATTTGCAAAAATAAAAAGAAAATTTGCTTAAAAATATTTTCATATCATTTCTTTTTGTATCTTTGTAGCGGCAATCAAAAATAATCTTAAACTGTAACCGCTATCCAATTTAGCGCGCCAATCACACATAGTATGTTCAATTAATTTATTAATAGTTAAATTTCAAACAATGGTAATACAACGTATCCAATCCGTGTATCTGCTGATAGCTGCCGTGCTTATGGCACTTGTGTGCTTTGTTGTGCCGGTAGCTTCCGTGGCATCTGAGGATGGCTCATCTATGGGCATTTACATCTACAATCTTCCCACTCTCTTTATCCTCAATCTTTTGACTGCGGTAATACTGCTGATAAGCATTTTCCTCTTCAAAAAGCTAAAGTTTCAGATGAGTGTGGTGAAGGTGTGTATAGTGCTGATTTTATGCTCTGCCGCCATAGAGGCTGTAGTGCTTTATTCACAGGTGGCTGATGTGGTGATTAATTGGGTGGGATCGGCATTGATGCTGCTTTTCGCCTTGGTATTCTCATTTCTCGGTCTCCGTGCCATTAAGAGCGACTATAAGTTGCTTACAAGCTATAATCGTCTGCGCTAATATCACTATCCAAAAAAACATAATAATAATATTTTTACCTTATGAAACGACTACTTTACATGATACCACTATCGCTGGCAGTGGCAATTTCTGCCGGAAGCTGCGGAAAATCGAACGCTGATACGCAAGAACCCGAGTGGACTCTCGTATGGGAGGATAATTTCGATGGCGACACCATCGACTCTCTATCATGGAGCAAGATACCCCGCGGACATGTGGACTGGAACAACTACATGAGCGCATACGACTCGCTCTATGCCGTGCGCGACGGTAAGCTCGTGCTTAGAGGCATAGCCAACTATACCCAAAAGGAAGATACCGCCCGTTATCTCACCGGAGGCATACAGACTCTTGACAAACGCAATTTCCGCAACGGGCGTATTGAGGTACGCGCAAAGCTGAATGGAGCAAAGGGCGCATGGCCCGCAATATGGCTTATGCCGCAAAACCGTAAAGGCGACTGGCCGGACTGCGGCGAAATTGACATCATGGAACGTCTCAACCATGACTCCATAGCCTACCAAACCGTACACTCACGCTACACATATACATTGAAGAATACCGACAATCCCAAGAGTGGCGTTACCGGTGCAATCAATCCGGATGATTATAACACATATATAGTAGAATTGTATCCGGACAGTGTAGTCTACTATATCAACGATGTACACACCAACACATATCCGCGTCTGGCCGACATCCCAGCTGACCAAAATCAGTTCCCGTTTGATCAGGATTGGTTTATGTACATAGATATGCAGCTTGGCGGCAATTGGGTAGGGGCTGTTGACCCGGTTGAATTGCCTGTGGAAATGGAGGTGGATTGGGTGAAATTCTATCAGAAGCAATAATCTGTCATGACAAAGAGGATTATCTCCATTTTGCTGCTGTGCTGTGCATGTATAGCTCCGATACAGGCACAGCTAAGATACGGCATTAAGCTCGGTGCTGAATTTTCACACCCTTCGGCAAAAAATTCATTTGATGCCACGATTGATGGCGGTTCCGGTTTCACCGGTGGATTGCAGCTCGAGTATCAAGTGCCGATTTGCGGATTGGCTTTTGGTGTTTCGGCTCTGTATGAACATCGTGTGATGAATGTGGAGACAAAGCAATTTATCGATGGCATACTTTACACATCATCACACAATGATCTCATCACAGTGGTTGACAAGTGCGGAGGCAGTTTCCTCGTTATACCTGTCGACATCAAATATAAGATGAATGTGGGCATACTCCATAATCTCGTTACGCCTTACGTGCTTACCGGTCCGGATTTCGCTTTTCGTCTTAATAAGGCGGTGGGCAGCAGTACGCATTTAGGATGGAATGTGGGCGGTGGCATAGATATCGTCAACTTTATCCAGATTAGTGGTGGGTATCGTTTCGGCATGAACAAGATCTATGGTATGCGCGATAACGGGGCTTT
>N._stephensi_709_foregut__coassemble_504_pt1 | contig 13987 bp, 13 predicted proteins | sample N__stephensi_709_foregut__metabat2_low_PE_014 | metagenome-assembled genome bin N | reverse complement strand
TTGCCTTACTCCAGATGATTTGCCATTCCAATATGTCGTCATTCGTTTTCACCGGTGCGGAGTCTTATTTCCGGTTTTCATTGCAATATCAACTTCAAGTTTTCAATTTGCTCGCTGAGAGAAACGTGTGTGGCAGGAATATTCTGATGCCGTCATCAAGAAAATCTCCAGACACAAAATGGTATTTGCCTACGCAGGCTCCGGCGAATTAGGTCGAGGCAGAACATCAGCCTCAGGATTCAACCAAATAAAAAAGGTTGTCAATGTGGTGGTTATCATAATCGGCTCAACAATCGGATTGGTGTTGTACTATGTTACTTTCTTTTGTCTAACAGTGACTAATCTGTGACTAAGTGGAGACACAAGCAGATAAAATTAAAGCCTGTAAATCATTGATTTACAGGCTTTGCTAACCTTAGGTTGCGGAGAGGGAGGGATTCGAACCCCCGGAGGTGTGACCCTCAACGGTTTTCAAGACCGCCGCAATCGACCACTCTGCCACCTCTCCTTGGTTTTGCGATGCAAAGTTACGTACATTTTTTTTATCGCGCAAGTTTTTTGTCGAAAATTTTTAGAAAAAAATCATTTTTTGTGTTTTCGTGCCATTTTTTTGCTCAAATTTGGTGGTTTGAAATATTGTATTTACCTTTGTGATGGATAAAAAATGATTCCTAAAACTATTTATTTCACCTATGAAGAAATTTTTCATTATGGCGGTTATGGCTGCCGGGTTAGCTGTGACGAGCTGTAGCAGCCGTCCTGAAATCACAGCTGAGTACAATATCGTGCCTTTACCTGTGGAGGTGACTCCTCAGCAGGGTAGCGCTTTCAAGCTTTCGGGCAAGACGGTGATTTGCTATACTGCGGGCGACACCGCACTACAGAAAAACGCCGAGCTCTTGGCCGAATATCTTAAGACCCTTACAGGTACCGACCTTAAGATTACCGAACAGGCAAAGGATAATGACGCTATCGTGCTTGTGGCTGATCTGCAAAACAGCAACCCCGAAGCTTATACCCTTACGGTAAACGATAAGCTCATTGTAATCAACGGAGCGTCAGCCGCAGGTAACTTTTATGGTATAAACACGCTGCGCAAATCCATTGTGGAGGCCGGCGATCATGACGTGATATTCCCACCGGTGGAAATCACCGACGAACCCCGATTCGCCTATCGCGGCACACATTTCGATGTGGTGCGCCATTTCTTCCCCGTTGACTCCGTGAAAGAATATATCGACATGATAGCGCTCCACAATGTAAATACTCTGCATTGGCATCTCACCGACGACCAAGGCTGGCGTGTGGAAATAAAGTCGCGCCCAGAGCTCACCACCGTAGGAGCCGTGCGCAAAGGCACTATGGTGGGCACCGATTTCAATTCTAATGACAGTATACCTTATGGCGGATTCTACACACAGGACGAGATTCGCGACATCGTGAAATACGCCGCCGATCGCCATATCAATGTCATTCCCGAAATCGACCTTCCCGGGCATATGGTGGCTGCTCTTAAGGCCTACCCCCAACTTGGATGCACCGGTGGCCCATATGAAGTATGGGGTAAATGGGGAGTTTCTGAGGATCTTTTATGTGCCGGCAACGACTCCACTCTCTTGCTAATTGACGATGTGCTCAATGAGGTGATGGATCTCTTCCCGTCAGAATACGTGCATATAGGTGGTGACGAATGTCCTAAGGTACGCTGGGAAAATTGCGCTAAGTGTCAGGCTAAAATCAAACAGCTCGGTCTTAAAAAGGACTCACATTCTACGGCCGAGCAGAAGCTCCAGTCATATGTTATGGACCATGCTTCAAAGACGATTGCCGACCGTGGACGCAAGGCCATTGGCTGGGATGAGATTCTTGAGGGTGGCGCGCCCGAAAGTACTGTAGTGATGTCATGGCGCGGACTCGAAGGTGCTATACAAGCTGCTGCTACCGGGCATGATGCCATAATGACTCCTGTGCAATATTGCTATTTTGATTATGTGCAGGCTCCTGACAGTATAACAGACGAAATACTATTGCCGTATCACACATATCTCCCGATTGAGAAGGTATATTCTTTCGAGCCGGTGCCTGAGTCGCTCACACCTGAGCAGGCCTCGCATATCCTCGGCGCTCAAGCCAATGTATGGACCGAATATATGCCCACGATGAACTATGTGCAGTACAAGGTGCTTCCGCGCCTGGCCGCAATGAGCGAGGTGCAGTGGGTGGATCCATCAAGAAAGGATTTCGGCGATTTCAAGCGTCGCCTTGGCCAATTAAGACACCAGTATGACGCTGAAGGATATAATTACGCCAAATTCGTGTTCGAAGAAGAGGCTGATGCCTCCCCCATCACTGAGGTTGAACCTTAAACAGCAATAAGTCTGAAATAAAGAAGCGCTTCCTGATAAAGGAGGCGCTTCTTTTCTGTCTACTTATCATCGTGAGGAAACAGTTTGTCTTCCTCGTCGAGGTGGAAATCGCGTGCAAGTACGGCTATAAATTTGGCGATTTGGGAGATTGCGGCATTTGTATCCGCACTTATCTCCTTGCCTTGCAGGCGCATGAGCAGCATACCGTAGAGGGCATTAAAGCACGCTTCTATTTCTCCCGGCTTGTCATCGCCGCTTTTTGAGCGTATTTCCACGATAAAAGGTAGGGTACGATAAAATTCGGCTGTATATTCCTGAAATCTCGGGTCCTTTAGCAATGCTTCGTGCAGATCCACAAGCTGGATTATGATATTTTTGTTTAGCTGTAAATGCCCTTTCTCCGTCACTTCCTCCCTACGCATCATGTCGATTAGCGACTCATACCATTCCACCATTTCCTTGTGCTGCTGTGGGGTAAGCCGGTAATGGTCTATCACATTTTTCTCTATTTTTTCTATGTCAAGGTCATTAGCGCGGATTATATCTTCTATCTGCCACATATAGAGCAGATACTCGGCTATGTTCTCTTTGCGCTTTTGTGAAGCTATTAGCATGATTATATCGTTTTGGTAAAAAGTAAATTAACAAGAGTAAATTAAAAACAAAGAGTAAATAAAAAACAAGGAATAAATAAAAAACAAGGAGGCGCGCCAAAATATTGACGCACCTCCGGACTATATTCTATATGCGGTGCTGATTGATTTTTACATCATGCCGCCCATGCCGCCCATACCACCTGCGGGCATAGCGGGTGCGGGGTTATCTTCTTTCTTGTCGGTGATTACACATTCTGTGGTGAGGAACATTCCTGCGATAGAAGCGGCGTTCTCAAGAGCCACGCGTGTCACCTTGGCAGGGTCGATTACACCTGCGGCAAGCAGATTCTCGTAGTTGTCGGTGCGTGCGTTGTATCCGTAGTCGCCTGTGCCTTCAGCCACTTTCTGTACCACTACAGCGCCTTCCACTCCGGCGTTGGTGGCTATCTGGCGAAGAGGCTCCTCGATAGCGCGCTTTACAATCTGGATACCGGTAGTCTCATCATCGTTGTCGCCCTTTAGGCCTTCGAGCACTGCCACGCAGCGGATGTAAGCCACACCGCCGCCGGGTACGATACCCTCGGCGATGGCTGCGCGGGTAGCGCTAAGTGCGTCGTCCACGCGGTCCTTTTTCTCTTTCATCTCCACTTCGGAGGGAGCGCCGATATGCAGCACAGCCACACCGCCGGCGAGTTTGGCAAGACGCTCTTGCAGCTTCTCGCGGTCGTAGTCGCTCTTTGTCTGGGCTATCTGAGCCTTAATCATGGCCACGCGCTCGGCTATATTCTCTTTATTGCCGCCGCCGTTCACTATTGTGGTGTTCTCTTTGGTCACGGTCACTTTCTCTGCCTTGCCAAGGTATTCGGGTACGGCTTTAGATAGCTCCAGTCCTTTTTCTTCGCTGATTACCACGCCTCCGGTAAGGATAGCGATATCCTCAAGCATTTCTTTGCGTCGGTCGCCGAATCCGGGAGCCTTGACAGCGCATACTTTCAGAGAACCGCGCAGACGGTTTACCACAAGTGTGGCGAGGGCTTCCTGATCCACATCCTCGGCGATGATGAGCAGCGGACGGCCCGACTGGGCTACCGATTCAAGGATGGGAAGCATATCTTTGAGGTTGGAAATTTTCTTGTCGTATAGTAGGATGGCAGGGGTATCCATTACACACTGCATCTTCTCGCTGTCGGTAACGAAATAGGGAGAAATGTATCCGCGGTCGAACTGCATACCTTCCACAATATCGATTGTGGTCTCTGTGCCTTTGGCTTCGTCCACGGTGATTACGCCTTCTTTCTTCACCTTCTTCATTGCCTCGGCTATGAGCTGTCCGATCTTCTCGTCGTTGTTGGCTGATACGCGTGCCACATCTTCTATTTTCTTGAAGTCGTCGCCCACTTCCTCCGACATGTTCTTGATATTCTCTACCACGGCTGCAACAGCTTTGTCGATACCGCGCTTGATATCCATGGGGTTGGCACCTGCTGCTACGTTTTTCAGACCTACGTTGATGATAGATTGTGCAAGTACGGTGGCTGTTGTTGTGCCGTCGCCGGCGTCGTCGCCGGTCTTAGACGCCACTTCCTTTACGAGCTGTGCACCCATATTCTGGAAAGAGTCTTCGAGTTCGATTTCGCGTGCCACTGTCACACCGTCTTTGGTGATGTGAGGTGCACCGAATTTCTTGTCGATGATCACGTTGCGGCCCTTAGGTCCGAGAGTTACTTTCACTGCGTCGGCCAGAGCGTCAACGCCTTTTTTAAGCTCTTCGCGAGCTTTGATATTGAATTTGATTTCTTTAGCCATTGTAATGGATATTTTTAGCCTTGTGTAAGACTTAAATTTTTTTAATGAATGAATGTGTTCGGTTTAGCCAAGGATAGCAAGTACTTCGTTCTGACGCATTATCAGCACCTTTTCGCCATCGATATTCACTTCGGTGCCGGCATATTTGCCATAGAGCACCACGTCTCCGGCTTTAAGTACCATTTCTTCGTCTTTTGTGCCTCCGCCTACTGCAAGCACTTCACCCTTAAGGGGTTTTTCTTTAGCAGAATCCGGGATAATGATGCCGGAAGCGGTCACTTCTTCGGCAGCGGTGGGTTTGATAAGCACTCTGTCGGCTAATGGTGTTACTTTCATGATTTAATAATTTTATAAATTATTTTATGGTGTTATATGATATAATTTTCTACTTCTTATGTATTGCTAAAATCGTGCCAATACGTGATGACTGACAATTTGTCAGTTGTTTTTTTTGGTATTGTTTCGATAAAACAATTATAAAGTGGATAATGTTCATTCGGCATCGTTTTTTATGACATAAAAATCTACTTTGTAGCTCACGTCAAATGGGGTGGCGTCTGATCTGTGGCGCGATTGGCTTCCGGTGTAGTACCATAGCTTATGGGCATCCCATGTTTTCACGGTGGCGCATCTTGTTTCGCCCGGGGGCAGGTCAAGGTCTACGTCTACTGAGCGTCGGTGTAGTTGTGCGCCATGTGTATCTGTGTAGGTTAGGGTTATACATGCCTTGGTCATGCTGCTGCGTGTGTGGTTTGTCACAAAAAAGGTTTCTTTTGAGGATGTTTGGGCCTTTTCATATCCGGATAGTGAAATGCTGTCGATTGGCGGGTAATATATCGTGTCGGCCGTGGCAGCGGCATCGGTGTGTGGGGCTCTGATGATTGGCTTCAGTCCTTTTCGTGTGGTGTTCTGTGCTGCGATAGGCCCACCGGCTATTATTGTCAATGACAATATGCATACTGCTCTTAGGCATATGAGTGTCTTGCGTGTCATAGTACTAATGGGTAATGGTCTGACTCTATGTACGGAAAAATTCGCAATGCGCCGTCAAGGTCTTTGGGGCGGCTGTCGTTGCTTACTATGCTGAAGCCGAAGATGCGATAAAACCATCTGCGGAAAGATACGGTTAACCCCGTGCTGTACGGCTTTATGATCATGCGTCCGCCCGACACTATGCTGAAAGTCACAGATTCATTGCCGAAGCGCCCTTTCTTACCGAAGTCTTTCGAACTCAGTGTGCCGTCGTAGGTGTCTTTTTTTGCCGTCATTGTGGCTGTGCCAATCAGAGTGCCCGGGGTGGCGCTTAGTTTAGGAGAGTCGATTAGTATGATGTCGTAGGTTGTGGAGGATGTGGCGGTTACGGCAATCGTGGCTCCGTTGCCGGGAAATTGCCATACTCCCTCTATCGGCGCAAGTTTGCGTCCGGCATATAGTGATTCTACGTATTCGGTATCCCACACATCGTTTCCCGCATACGAGGAAATGGTTGCCGTCGAGATCATGGCGGCGGCCATTATACACCTTATATTTAATACTGAATTATACATCTATAATCTTAAAATAATCTATAATTGATGTAGCTAAATCGAACTGAATTTGTATGCGAAACCAAGCGATAAAATCTCTTTGATTTGGAGTTTGTGCCATCCATTCTCCGATGGGGGAGTGTCGGTATCGTAGCGGAAGTTGGCGTAAAGTTGGGTGGTGAGAAATTTGTTGATTTCGAATATCATGGTGTTCTCAAGGTCGGCATATGCGCGGTCGTAATCGGTAAAAGCGAAAAGTCTCGACCTTAGGCTTATATTATCGGTGATTTGCCAGAATACCTTCCATTCCACGTTTGATCCGTATGTGCTCTTTGTCCTGTTCCCGGGGTCAATGCTATATAATGTGGGATCCATCTTGTGGTTGAAACACATGCGCATGTTGTAGGATAGGGGGGATATAGATGCGTCGAGTGTCAGTGTGCCCTTTTTGTTTTTCATGTTGTAGGTCATACCTATACCGGCATTGAGTTCGCCGGGTGACAGGAAAGCTGACTTCAGCTGTCTTGAGTTGGAGCCGAATGAGTTAAGGAGCTGGGTTTTGAATGTGGCGTTCACAGTGTAGTACCAGTGCTTTACGGCCTTGTATCCGAATGTGGAGTTGAGCTGAAACAGGTCCTCTGATATATTGTATGCGTGTATCGAGTCGTCTGGCGCGTTATTCATGGCCAGCTTGTATTGGGCGTTGAATTCAAAGAGGTAGTCGGGGTGGAATTTTTGGTTCAGTTTTACGTTATAGTTGAGGTTAAGGAGCATGTTCACGTTGTTGTTGCCTCCTTGATACCAGTTAGGTGAAATGTACGCTTGCGAGAATTGCAGCGAAGCGTTAAAGGCTTTGGGCCAATGGCGTCTTCTTATCAGCGGACCGGTTAATTTTTCCTTTACTTTGCCAAGCTTCTCGATGTTATCCACATTTAGTGTGTAGTCGTTTGGGTCGATTTCCACATCGTATTTTTTCGGTGCTTCAGGCAGCATGTCCAGTGTGTAGTCTATGGCGTATGGGCTAAGTAGAGCCAGACGCTGCACGTAGTCGTTGCGACGGCGGTACACTGATTGCAGGTCTTCTATCCACTTTGCACCCGGTATGCCAGAGTAGTCAGGCACGAAAGGCGATGGCGGTATGGTGTCGAGAGGGGGGAGCGTGTAGCTAATATAAATAGGTGGTATTTTGAAGAACGACAGCGGTAGGGGCATGTCGCTCATTAATGTGTCGAGGGGGGTGACATTAGCCATCAGCGAATCTGTGACTGATTCGTATTTTATGGTGTCGGCGGGCATCACTGTGTCGGCGAGTATATCGGCATAGGCTGCCGCGAGTGCCTGCATATCCATATCCACCACTATTATAGTATCAATATGGCTGGCCAGTGTGTCGGGCATAGTGATGTCGAGCCTTGAGTGTAGGGGCAGTTTGGAGTCGGGGATCAGGCTATGGCGTGTATTCAGGGGTGGGGAGGTGAGCGGCACTGGAATTATGGAATGTGCCGCGGCGTGGGTGAGGCACAGGGTGGAGATGGCGGCAATGAGTATGAAGATTTTTCTCATAGTGTCAATAGTTGTGGTGAAAGGGGGATAGGAGAAATAAAAAAAATGTCGGGGCTGCGCTCATTTGAGAACTCCCCGACAATGTGAGCCTATGCGTGATTATTTCACTTCAAGCGATGTGAGGCAGTCAAGCACGTTGGTGGCTATGCGGTCGGCTATATCTGCCTCCGGCGCTTTCACGAATTTTTCTCCGGTGATGTGTTCGTATAGTTCGATGTAGCGCTCCGATACGCTTTCTATAAACTCGTCGGTCATTTCCGGCACTTGCTGTCCTGCTTTGCCCATGAATCCGTGTTCTATCAGCCACTGGCGCACGAATTCTTTTGATAGCTGGCGCTGCGGCTTGCCTTCATCGAACAGCTGCTGATAGGTGTCGGCATAGAAATATCGTGATGAGTCGGGAGTGTGTATCTCGTCGATGAGTATCACTTTGCCGTCGCGTTTGCCGAACTCGTATTTCGTGTCCACGAGTATCAGCCCCTTGTCGGCAGCAATCTTAGTGCCTATCTCAAAGAGCGTGCGCGTGTATTGCTCCATCACCTTGTAGTCGGCCTCATCCACGATGCCTTGCGCTATTATCTCCTCGCGTGAGATGTTCTCGTCGTGTCCGGCATCGGCTTTGGTGGTGGGGGTGATTATAGGTTCGGGGAATTTCTCGTTCTCTTTCATGCCGTCGGGGAGCTTCACTCCGCATAATTCGCGGCATCCGGCCTGGTATTCGCGCCATGCGCTGCCTGTGAGGTATCCGCGTATTATCATCTCTACCCTGAATCCCTCGCATTTGTATCCTACTGTCACCATGGGGTCGGGCGTGGCTATTTTCCAGTTGGGCACGGCGTGTGCTGTGGCATCAAGAAATTTGGCGGCTATTTGGTTGAGCACTTGTCCTTTGTAGGGTATTCCTTTAGGCAGTATCACGTCGAATGCGGAGATTCTGTCGGTGGCTACCATCACCAGTATGTTGTCGTTGATGTCGTAGACGTCGCGCACCTTGCCATGGTACACGCTCACTTGTTTCGGGAAGTTGAAATCCGTATTTGTCAGAGTCTTTTCCATTGTGGTTTGTTATAAAAAAGATTTACCGGGTTTGTTGGTTCTGTCGATTATATTATTTTTATTGTGATGTGCGTCAGGCTGCTATTCGGGTTTGTCGGTCGCGGTGTTGTCCTTGGCTTTTTCTTCCTCATCGAAATGCTCGTAGGCCTCCACTATGCGCTGCACCAAGTGGTGGCGTATGATATCTTTCTTCCCGAACTCCACTTTGCCTATGCCTTGTACGTCTTTCAGCACTTTGAGGGCTTGCACCAGTCCCGAGCCAATTGAGCGAGGCAGGTCGATTTGCGTCACATCGCCGGTGATGATCATCTTGCCGTTCATGCCCAGGCGGGTGAGAAACATCTTTATCTGGTGGGTGGTGGTGTTTTGGGCTTCGTCGAGCACTATCACGGCATCGTTGAGCGTGCGGCCGCGCATGAATGCCAGAGGGGCTATCTGTATCGTCTTGTTCTCCATGTATTCCTTGAGCTTTACAGCCGGAATCATGTCTTCAAGGGCATCGTATAGGGGCTGGAGATATGGGTCTATCTTGTCTTTCATGTCGCCGGGCAGGAATCCGAGTTTTTCTCCGGCTTCCACTGCGGGGCGTGAAAGTATGATTTTGCGTATCTGTCGGTTTTTGAGCATACGCACAGCCAAGGCTATCGCGATATAGGTCTTGCCGGTGCCGGCCGGGCCGAGGGCGAATGTGAGGTCGTATTTGTTCACGAGTTCCACCATCTTCTGCTGGTTGGGGGTGCGTCCTATTATGGGTTTGCCGTTCACTCCGTATATTATCACATCGTCGCGCTTCATCTCCTGAGGGGCTTCGCCGTGTATTATATCGAGAATGTGCTCTTCGGTGAGCTGGTTGTATTTTTCGGCGTGTGCCTCCAGTTCTTTTATCTTTTTCTCGAATTCTGCCGTCTCGGCATCTTCGCCTATCACCTTTATTACCTGCCCGCGGGCTGCTATGCGCAGCTTCGGAAAGAGGTTCTTAATCAGGTGCATATTCGTATTGTTGACGCCGAAAAAAGTCACCGGGTCAACTTTATCTATTATTACGATTCTTTCTATCATTTAGTAAGTCCTTATTTTTGGTTTTGCAAAATTACAAATAATATGCGAATTTGATGTGAATATTTTCATGCAAATTGACACTTATTTGTGAAAAATTGTGATAAATTCTTATAAATTCCCATATTTGCAGCTCTTTTGTCTATAAAGAGTTTTTTTTAAGATAAATTATTTGATAATTTAGAAAAATCTGACTTACTTTGCAAGATGAATAATATACATCAGCAAAAAAATATATAGTTATCACAAATAATTTTACAATGAGAAAATTTTACTTCGCTTTGATTATGGCGCTTTCTGCCACGATGGCAGGAGCCGCGCATAATCCTACGCTTACGCATCTCGGGCGTAATAGCCGTATAAGCCCGGAAAAGCTTACACTGCCTGTTAATTCTCCGGCTATCGATGCCCTGACTATTAAGGATATTTCTCCTAAACACCAGAAACGCAGACTTTCTGCTCAATCGAGAGCTGATGAGACCGAATCTTTTGATTTCGCTAATTACTATCTATGGTCATTCTACGATCCGGATGTAAACTTCTATGATGATAGAGGATATTATGTGTCTGTGCCTACAGATTATATTTCATCGGCAGAGTGCTCTATGGTTTCTGTTGGTGATTCCACTCTTGTTTATGGTTTTGGCTACTATGAGGATGTGCCTTACAGATTTTATGTAGCTCCTAATGCTGACGGAAACCTCACTATCAAGTTGGGTCAGAAATTGTATCCCGATCCTGTGCTTTTCTATGTCACCGATGAGAGTGGCGTTACGAGAGAACAGAGATTCAATATGTACTTGGGAGGTGCTTTCCTGGACTACATCGACCCCGAAAATCCTGAGGCTGGTCAGACGCTCGTCACTTCAGTTAGTCGCGAGGTGGGTCTCTATATGTCACCCGAAAATACAGATATCATCAGCACTGACGCTTATGCTCTTTACGTGATGCTTCAGGTTGCCGATGACCCCACCGCCGAGATGATTTCATATCGTAGCATCCTTTTTACGCAATTCTGCAGACCTAATTCTACAATAGGTTATGAGTGCTTATTCTACGACGAGAGTGGTGAGCCTTATGTCGAACGTGTGAATATGCCGGTATACGCCGAATTTGCAGAAAACTCGTATGCTCCGTATCCTGACGAGGATCCTAATTTGTTGTATGATTCGTACATTGTGTCTAATGTTACGCCTTATGGTATGGGTATAGCTGTAAGTATCGCAAGATTTGAGGTGGATGAGGAGTATTCTCCTACCGGTTTCCTTTGGCTTGCTGATAGCCAGCCTGCGTTCCCTGCCCAGACTTTCGATAGTGTATATTCTGGCAAATTGTATATGAATTCGGTTTATGTTGACAATAACCTATATTACCAGTTTACTAATCCTTCATACCCTCAGGTGTCTTTCAGTGAAGCTACATTTAAAGATATAAATGGTGCGGAATACGATGCTCTTGTGTTCCCGAATGCCGTGCCGGATGTCAATGAGGAAATATCATATTGGGGATTGTCTTCAAAGACGCAAGATATAGCAATCGGTTATTACGGTCAGGCTGTGCTTGTATTCGATTTCGTGGGTGATGTGTTCACCGGTACTCCTGGTGAAGCAGGTATTCAGGATGTGATTACCGACAGTTTCGACGGTGCTCCCGAATATTATGACCTTCAGGGTATAAAAGTAGTCAACCCCGTTGCCGGTAAGGTTTACATCGTGAAGGAGGGTTCTAAAGTGACAAAACGTATCTTCAGATAATATCAGCATTTCTATATTATCCTTTCTATAGAATTTCTAATACAGGATGCCGGACTCATCGCGAATCCGGCATCTTTTTTATTCTTCTTGCAGATCCTACAATAGTAAACTGACACCACGCCTAAAATTGAAAAGTACAAATCTTTTTTGTCAGTGCTATAAATCCACAATTTTTTGTGTCGGCTATATCAATTTTATTTGCAAATTCGGATTTTATGTTGTAGCTTTGCGAAAAACAAAGGTGTTGGCTATGAAAAGACGTAAAAACCGTATATCAAAAAGTTCGGTTGGCTGTCGCAAGGGAGCGTCGCTCTGCTGTCGCGTTTACACACCGAGGGGCTTCGTTGAGGATGGCACGGTGTATGTGTGCGACAAGAGAGGCAGCGTGCGACAAGAGAGGCAGCGTGCGCCAAGTGATCAACGGCGCCGCGGGCGATGTCACGCGTCAATACCACTACTATCCGTTCTGCGGACATTTCGGCGAGAGCGCCGCCGAGATTCTTGTGGTCAACAGCACCAAATCATCTCATCGTTTTGGAGGCAAGGAGCTTCGCTCCTGCATGAATCTGTCATTCCTCGACTTCCCGGCCCGCCCCTACGACTACTCGCTACTCCAGTTCTGAACGGATGACCCGATGAGGGAGAAATACTATGGATTAAGTCCGAGGTTGTATTGCCTGGCCAATCCCATCGGTAATACCGATCCTTCTGGGATGGTTATAAAATTTGCCGGATCGGATAAAGATATTTTTGGTGTAAACATTTAGTAGATTACAGCATGTCAAAAAAAATTGTAGCAATAATATTAGTTTTTATAAGCAATATTCCATGTAGTGGTAAGCTACATTTTGCAATGATTGCTGATCGTGATAATTTTCCAGGACTACATTATGTAAAAAATGGAATGAAATTATTCATGGCTGTTCACGAAGCCAATGGGGATGATTGGGTCATAGATAACATTTTCCTCAAAAGCAACTCGGGCCGAGCTTATTTTGGGGAGAATAACATTTTACTACTTGCATGCAATCATCAGTGCTCAACGCACAAAGAGGAAATTGAATTTTTGAGTGGAATCAAAAAGGGTCTGGATATTATGGCTGAAAAGGGAGATACTTTATTCATAAAAAATTGGCATTGGAATATTAATGTAAATAAATTCAATTATGACTCTCTATATAGGAAAGAGATACTTTACGAATACGATACTCATATAGAAACAAATTATAAGGACTTACATGAATATACCAAAATCTTTTTTGGAGAAACAAGCAGTTGCCAATATAATACAAATTGCCTAAGAATTGACTATGAACCGCTATTTAGTTATCTAAAAGTGTCGTATCCGGTTGTCGAAGCAACAAATAGAGTATTCAAAGATTATGTGGATGGATGCACGTCAAAGAACTTAAATATTTTGGGGGCAACAAGATTTACGAGTGACGATTACACTATTGATGATTATATGTTCTTTATTAAATACCTATTATTAACTTGTGATGAAGTTATAAAGGCTGAAGACGAATATGCATTTGACTTTGTAATGTTACCTATAACATATGATGGCGATACAAAATTAATAGGCTCTGATATTTAATTGTATTTTATTTATACGCAATATGGTCATCGGAAAGAAAATATCTATATATAAAAATATGTTGTATCTCCACAGTTATAAAGGTACACTGGTCTATAGAGCGAGGCATGTCGCTTCAGTGAGCGTATATGACGCGTGGGGACGAATGTCAATCTCTGTGCGAACAGGGCACGACGTGACAACATTCGCCTACGACGGCGCGCATGCGGGACTGATAACATCCGAGACATGGCGCGACACAGGAGGCTTCGACCGCTCCTACACGTATATCTATGACAACGCACGGCGGCTCACTTCTGCCACCTACCTTGAGAGCGGCAGGGATATAGGCGCTGACTACAGCACCTCCTATACCTACGACCGCAACTCCAACCCCAAGACCATATGCCGCAACGGACTGTCGGACATCGCCACATCAGGTGCGGTGCGTACGCTCGGCTTCGGACAGGTGGATTACCTGACTCTCTCGTACAAGGGCAACCGGCCAACAAAAGTGACGGACACCGCCACCGACCCGGTATACAGCGGCGCACCAGACTTTCAGGACGGAGCAAGCTCGTCCGCGGAGATGACATACGACGCGAACGGCAACCTTATCAGCTACCTCAACCGCGGTGTGGAGTCCGTGGAGTACAATCCTATCAACCTGCCCTATATGATAGAGCTC
>N._stephensi_709_foregut__coassemble_502_pt1 | contig 14029 bp, 10 predicted proteins | sample N__stephensi_709_foregut__metabat2_low_PE_014 | metagenome-assembled genome bin N | reverse complement strand
AAGTCCTCTTTCGAGAATATATCCGGAGAATCTTTTTCGTTCACTTTATTTTATTGTTTTTCACCTATAAAGTTACGAAAAAATCTTCGGATTTTCTAATTTATTTAAATGTTATACAACATATTGTATTAAAATTTTCAGACGGTTTCCATTCACATTTGCCAACTATAATATCAAGAAATCCTCGCATTGATTTTATCAATGGTTTCATTTGTCAAAGTGGTGGGGAAACTGTCCCAAGTTATTTTTTAACGATTACTAAATTCCCTTCCGTGGAATTTATGATATTAGAACCATCCGAAATATTCAGCCACGCAAGCGACATTACAGGAAAAATAGTGCTTATCGGCACGGTAAACGAACACGAGGATACGCATATCACCCCTATTAGTTCACATATGCCCGGGGTATTGATTCATGCCCATGCCTTACGCACTGTGCTTTCACAAGATTACCTTAAGACTTTACCGCAATGGGTAAATTGGATAATCGCCGGGGTATTGGCTTTCTGTATCATATGGCTAAGCCTTTACATCTCAGTCCTAATCAAAGGTCTGATACTCCGTATAGTACAAGTACTGATGCTTTTGTGCATTCTACCTGTCAGTTATCATCTGTTTTTGTATCATGGTGTGATAGTGGAGGTTTCATATCTGCTTCTCATGGTGGCCTTTTCTCTGTTTGCAGCCGACATATGGATAGGATGCAAGAACATGCCCAAAATCATAAGGGATAAATTCATGAAAAAATATTTAGTAGTGAGCGTACTTGGAGAGTCAATCGTGAAAACCGGCAACCGGCTAATAGCTCCACATAATGGAATGCGTCTTAGACCAGAAGACACAATCACCCTTAACCAAGGAAGCCAGATTGAAGTGGAAGATACTTCAAGCAAAGTAATATACACTTTTGATATTCCCGGTGGTTTCACACTTGAGGAACGTATTGCCAAAGCAGCCTCCACCACTCCCAAAATGAGGGCTTCAGGCTCAAATCAAAAAGTCAATGCTAAACAATCAGTAAATTCAACCGAAAACGCCAACATAGAATATAAAACCAACGAAGGTATTCATTCTCCCACGGCTGACTGATACCTAAATTTTAAATAGTACCTCATGATTAATTTTAAACCCGAAATCGACAACAGAATGCGTATCATAATCCTTCTGTCTGTAATCTTGCTCGCCATGGATACGTGTATGGCTAAATACACCGTATATAAATTCGTCGGCGATGTGAAAGTGATGCGCAGAGACACTGAGCTGCCAATAGCCAAAGATTTGGAACTACGCGGAAATGACAGAATAACCATACCGGAGGGTGGAGAGATACAGATTCTCAACTCTTTTGACAAGAGTATTTCCATTTCAGGTAAACCTGGCACATCAGATGTCCTCTCTATCATTATAAATGCCGCTAACGATAACCCCAACGTGGTATCAATACCGAAAAAAAATCCTCAACCTGTGGATTACGTCAATGAAGTGGGCGGTATTACACGCGGCGACTTCGACCCATATCTTAACGATGCGGATTGCCATCTGCTCGGGGCAGCGCTAATGAATATAATCGACGGATCCGCACAAAAGACCGATACGCCTCTGACCATAAAATTTAGCGCAGATAGTGTCGGGGCTTCCTACTCCATCACCAATACGGAGACATATCCTTTGTACTACAACGTATTGATGATGTCAGGCGACGGCTTGGCAGTTTCCCCCCTAGGCCAAGAAATAGGGAGTTATATCCTAAATCCCGGGAACGGAATATCGCGTACCGTTACCAACATTACCGATAATAATCATTTTATCATCATGTCACCTTGCTATTTCAGCGTATCCGAACTTTTAGGCTGCATTCGGGAGAATGAAAACAGTCCGCTTGGGCGTCCTGAAGCTTTACCACAAGACCAGCTTCCTATATATATCCACAATCTCGAATAATAATAACTTATATAAATCATTCATCTCACACATTACCAAATGGAAAAATTTACCAATCTAATCTTTGGCACAGCTATTTTTGCCACAGTGATAGGTGCGCCTATGGGTGTATCCGCGGCAAGTGCCAACCTTAACGCTCCTGATGATACCGCTACCGTAACTCAGAAGAAGACATATAAGTTCAAGCAGAAACGCACTCCAGAGCATTTGCTGAATTACGACTGCGGTATATATTACACTTCGGGCGACGGTATGTACAATACCACAGGTAGTCATGTCGGCAGTCTCGCTAAACAGATAATATGCTCTGATATCAGTCCAATGGGTATCAGCTACGTATTGATAAGCCAAGACAAAAAATCACCGGTAGCCGCTGTATTCTCTACATTAGTTGAAGACGAAGAACTCTACCGATTCAATAATAAGAAATTAGGTGTACCAACGGTTGTGGCATATACCCCTGATGCCATGAACATTCTTCTCGCCACCGGAAACGAGATTAAAGTGGTGGATGCACGCAACTATGCAGTGCTTGACACACTACAAGTGCCCTTCGCACCCACAAGAATGGAAATGAGCAGCAACGGCTACTTCTTAGCATTGGATAATGGGCATGACCTCTGCATCTATAATTACGAGAACAAACGTCCGCGTCTAACCCGCAAATACGACGAGAACATAACCGATGCTCACTTTAATAAGGACGCATCCGAATTTGCCATACTTACCGATGACGGTAGTTTGTCGATTTTCGATACCCGTCAGTTCGTGGTAAAAAACACAATTGAAGACCTCGAAGGCGGGCTTTCTTTCGACTTCAACGATGACGGTAAATACGTGGCCGTGGTTACTGCCCCTGACCGTATCGAAATAGTCAATCTTCTTAAATCCAACGACCGCCAGCATATGGATTTTGAAGAGGGAGCAAACATATCTGATGTCCTCTTTGTACCCGACAGCCAAAGAAACACTCTCTTGGTGTTCAACAATACAAATATACTCGGAGCAGAGCGTATGACCAATCTTCAGCCGTACTTCGGTAAGCTGATCGCAGCAGAGACACAGGCCCGTATGAACGAATGGTCGAAAATGCTCCCCGGTGAGACACTCGAACAGTATAACGAACGTGTGAACGACGAAACGCGTCAGCGCCAAATGCGCCTTTTCGAGGGCGAAATATCCACAGAATTCGCTCCTGACCTCGCCTCAATGAGTTCGGTTAGCCTTGGTAAATACGACCGCGGTAACCAATTGCTCGACCTTGATTTCGACAACATGCCTTCAATTCTTCTGCAAGTACCTGAATCGGATTTGGGCACATTCACTGATGCCAGCAACCTGCAGTTCCGCAACGCAAAGTATGGTGTGACTAATGACGACGGATTCGAGCTTATATATGCTGAGGTGTACAATACTGCCACAGGCAAAACTTATACATATGATAATATAGAGCGAGTACCTCTCAACTTCGTTGACAATGACGATAATGTAGTGGCCATCGAAGTAATACAACAGCAGCAGATGGAGGAAATGCGTCTTCAGGAAATCCGTGAGAAAGTGACTGAAGCCGCTAAGCAGCAGAATATGATTTCCGACCACACCAATATCTCTGTTGACAGCCGAGTGGTACCTGATTACGACAGCGACGGCAACAGAATCCTCAACTATGTAATCAACTTCACATATCAGGTGGATCCGGAATTTACAGCTCAAGAGGATTTCGGTCCCGGCAAATATCACATAGAAGAGTCCGGCGCTGCTTCTTCGATGCTTAAGATTGTGAAAGAAGCTTTCGAAGGGGATTTCGCTCAGTACTTCAAACAAGGCAAAAAACTTCTTGTGAAACTTAGCGGTACAGCAGATGCTACACCTATCGTGAGCCGCATAATGTACGACGGATCTTACGGTGAATTCGTAAACGAGCCTGTATATAAAGACGGTATACTCACTGCGCTCTCTGTCACTACAAAAGAACCCGTCAAGGAGAATGACCAGCTTGCTTTCCTCCGCGCTTCTGCCGTGAAGAATAATCTCGTGAACAATGTGCCGCAGATGAATGACATGAACACTAACTATCAGTACAATATCGCAGTGTCTACTGATAAGGGTAGCCAGTTCAGACGCATCAACGCCGAATTCACCTTCGTAGACGCCTTCTAACCCAAAAAGACCCAAATATCAACCCATTTTGCCTCGCGGTTATGCCGCGAGGCTATAAAAATTTTTTAACAAAACCTTATCGTCTAAATGAGTATAAAAATAAAAAAAACACTATTATTAAGCTTCGCAGTACTTTCATCAGGCGCAGTGGTGTATTTAGGCGCAAGCCCCACATCACAGACTCCGGACAGTTCTGCGGCTGCCGACTTCAGGCCCAAGCATCTTTCTTCTGAAAACTCTGACTCTGAAATCGCTATCGCTGACTCACTTTGCAATGCAGCCTCGCAATTGTACAAAGATATACAATTCCAGAAAACAGAAGGCGAGGACTATGCTGTAATCTTCCCTAACGTATACAACTGCTATCTCACTACATTGCAGGCTTTACGCCAATGCGAGCCTAAAAGCGAAAAGTGGATAAATATGCGTAGTATACTGATTGATATAGATTACGAACTCGAGAACGGTGCATTCTATTATTCAAGCAAAGGCAATCAAGCTGACCTGGCGAAATTCGCACAGGCCTATATAGATGTGCAGCTTCTCGACGAAATGGCCGGAGCAAAATGGAATCGCAATGAGCAAGCCTTCCCCACCATGGCTTACATAGCTGCCTCTGCCGCTTACAACGCAAAAGACCACGAGAAAGCCATAAAATATTTCCGCACATATCTTAGCACTGACGCAATGGACAAACGCCAGGACGTATTCCGTTTCATGGGCTACTCCTGCCTAAGCATTCCGGATTATGATCTCGCTATTAATACCATGCGCCAGGCCGTAAAGGTATACCCCGCCGATTACACCCTTTATGAGATGGCTCTTGAAGCTTGCCAAAAGGGCAAGCACGGTGAATTGATGCGTGAATTCCTTGACCCCGCATTACAACTGCGTCCAGATGAAATCAAACTTCTCGAGCTCAACGGGCAGCTTCTCGAAGACGAACATGACTATCAGCGCGCCCTTGAGGTGTACAATGAAATCGACGCACTGAAACCCAACATGCTCTCTGTCAATAAACACATAGCCTTCAATCTCTACAATATAGGAATATCAAACTTCAACGACTCGCAATACGCTACCGACGAAAAGGAAGTGAGAAAACTGCGCCGCCGCGCTAAGGACTCATTTTACGCTGCCCAGGTTAAGCTCGAAGAGGTGTATGCCGCCAATCCATCCGATATGCGAGTACTTCGTTGCCTCGGTCAGACATACCTGCTTCTTGAAGACAAGGATAAATTCAGGGAAATCAACCGCCAGCTGCAAGCCCACAATGTAGATATTATCGACGAAATGCTTCACCCGAGCATTAACACTGTAGAGAACGGTAAGAATTTCCAAACTTCAGGATCTTCGTTAGCCGGCTCTTTCGACGTTGTGCCAAGTTACCATTCTTTCGCAGAGAAATACGTCAACGATTCGCTTGAGGTATTTACTCGCAGAGGCAAACTTGAAAAAATGGCCGACTACGAAAAACGCGTCAACCAACTCACGTACACCGAGCAGTACAACCGTCTTAATCTCCAAGCTCAGAAAGAGTATTTGAGTAAATATGGCAGTCGTATGAATATCAGTTCAGCCAAACTATTGCCCTATGATCCAGACAACGAGACTTTCGCAATAGAGACAGAGTTTGGCAATATCACAGTAAAAGTACCTGGCAACGAGCGTGATGTCACACTGTTCGAATCCGGTTTCAACTCAATCCAATACAGCAATCTCAACTTCTTCATATACGACGATAAAGTGACCATTGAATCGGTAGTGCTTAAATCTCCCACAAGCGAACGCACATACACTTACAAGCATGACCATGCCGGTAAGTACAAGACTCCGTTTGTAGGTAAGGGTTGGGATAAACCGGCTACTACTAAACCCGAGCGTCGCGTCACTCCTACCAACCTCGCTTACGACGGCCCGCTGTCAGATATCGACCAAAATATACCCACTACCAAAAAGGTGGCCGACAAGACTTTTGCTCTAATCATAGCCAACGAGCACTACGCTAACGCATCAGTTGTGCAAAACGCGCTCCACGACGGACAGAGGTTCAAGGAGTATTGCATGAAAACCCTTGGCATACCTGAAGCCAACATATGTCTGCTACAGAATGCCACATTCGGTCAAATGATTTCCGAAGTGGATCTTTTCCGTAAATCAGTGGACGCATTCAACGGTAATGCGAGCGGTATCGTGTACTATGCAGGCCATGGTATACCTGACGCAAGCACATCAGAGGCATATCTGATGCCTGTAGACGGCACTCCCAATTCTGTGCTCTCTTGCTATCCGCTCAAAAATCTCTACACCACCTTAGGCGAGATGCAGTCAAAATCGACGCTCGTCTTCCTTGACGCTTGTTTCTCTGGCACCGGACGCGATGACAACTCCCTTACCAACGACCGCGGTGCCGTAATCGACGTGTCTAAGCCTAAAGCTTCAGGCAACATGCTCATACTCTCTGCCGCATCCAATAAGGAGACCGCATTACCATTTGCTGACAAGTATCACGGTATGTTCACATATTTCCTGCTGAAGAAAATCCAGGAAACAAAGGGCGACGTGTCACTTAAGGATCTTAGTGATTACGTGATTGACAACGTTAAACAGGAATCAATACGCATCAACCGTAAACCACAGACTCCTACAGCAACAACGTCAGGTGAAATCAAACAAGAATTCTCCACAAAGAAACTTCTTGAGAAATGATGGCAAAATTTTTTAGCAAACACATTTTAGCTTCAGCATTGATACTGATGAGCGCATCGGTATCAATGGCTGATAACGTGAAAACAGCTGAAGGTACCTGGACAATACAAGCCACCGATGATATGTCGCGCAACCAATGCAAAGCCTTAGCTCTTGAAAGCGCAAGAAACCAAGCGCTTGCTAATGCATTCGGTACTAAGGTATATCAGGTAATCACCACTCGCGATCAAGTGAGCAACGGCCTGGAGTCTTCATTCGCCGACTTCGTATCAGCTACCCAAATGGGTGGTGTATGGCTCGGCGATCTCGAAGAGCCCAAATATGAATTCTCTACCGATACTCAAGGTAATATGCTTGTAACATGTACCGTGAAAGGCCGCGTACGCGAATCGTCAAATGCTCCGGCTGATTTCAACACTATGGTACTGAAAAACCCCAAAGGGTATAGCGATGTCACCACCTTTAACTCCGGTGACAACCTATACGTACAGGTATCCGCACCGTCAGCAGGATATACCGCCATATATCTGGCCGATAACCAAGGTAAGGTACAGACCCTCGCCCCTTATTTGGACGAAGATAAACCCTTTCTTAAATTAGAGAAGAACAAAGTATATACATTCTTCGATGAGGGCTCTCTTCAACCTACATCGGCCACTGTTGACCCCATCAAGCTTGTCACCGACCTATCAAGCGAATATTGCGATCTTTATGTGGTATTCTCTCCTAATTCTTTCAATAAAGCCAAGGATCATAACGATGGGGTAAACATGCCTCGCTCTCTTTCGCTGAAAGACTTCAATCGCTGGCTGATAGATGTACAGCAGCATGACTCCAACCTTGCCGTCAAACGAATACCCATAGAAATAAAGGGCGAATCGGAATACTAAGGTTGGTACCGCGACTATCACACGACAGCGCAATAAGTGACATTCATCATCCTAAAACTATTTTAATTATGAAAAAATTACTATTTTTACTTACAGCCATGATTCTTATGGCCACCACCTCGTTAGAAGCCAAGACTCAATCTGAAAAAGCACAGGAAAAAGAATTCAAAACAAAGTTAAAGGAATTCAAGAAAGCCGGATACTCCGCTTTCGGCACCTCCCGTACCCTTGAAGTACTTCTGTCAAAGCACTACGAGAAGCTCAACGCTATGGGCGACGATGGCGTGGAAATATCCGGTATCGCAGCAGAAGTGAAATCAAAGAATGTGGGCCAACAAATGGCCATCAACAATGCTTGTCTCAACTATGCCCGCATGGCAGGTAGTACAGTTAGAGGCCGTGTGGCAGTTGACATTGCCGGGAACGGCTCTGACGCATTGGCTGAATTTGATAATTTCTTCGCAGCTTACGAGAGCAGTATCGAGAAGGAAATACGCGGTGAAATGCAGCATAGCTTCTCAATCATCAAGGATAACGGTAACAGCACATACGAAATCCAGTCATTCTTTATAGTAAACGAGAACTCTGCACAAAAAGCGCGCGAACGGGCCTTCGAAGAGGCTCAGGCTCAGAGCGATGCCGCAAGAAAACATGCTGAAAAAATCTCCGACTACGTGCGTGGACGCGTTGAAGAATAAGAAATGGCACATATCAAAAAACCACATATCAAAAAATTATTGGCTATAACGGCGATGTCGGTAGCGATGGGTGCATATGCCCAGAAACCGACACCGCCGGCTTCATTCCAGAAATTTCGGGAAGAAGTTTTGGGTAACTATCAGAATTTCCGGAAGGAAGTGCTGGACAACTACTCAAAATTTCTTCAAGGCGTATGGGACGATTATGATGGATTCCGAGGATTGGAACGGGATTCCGTGCCTAAGCCCTCTACCCCACCCATAATGCCGGATAATGAGGATGAGCCTGAAATCGATCTCCCCACCCCTGAAGTAGAAGATACGCCTGTATATGAGCCGGATCCGGAGCCACAGACCGTTGTGCCTGATAAGCATGATACTCCTGTAGCTCAATCATCCACTTCGGTTATTGACTACTACGGTATGCCGATTGAGATGAAACTCACAAAATTCCGTATCAGCGATTTCGTGGCTGACGAGGCTGCCTATGGCAAACAATGGCAACGTCTACATTCCGACGGCCTTGCCATCAAACAAGCAAACATCTTAGCCGATAAAGCTAAGGAGCTTGGGCTAAACGGCTACCTTACTTTCCAGCTTGTGAAAAAATGGGTAGACAGTACATATCCTGAAGCTGATGCTTCGTCGCGTATATCTCTGCAGCACTATCTGATCAACATGATTGGATATGAGGCGCGCATTTCTCTTACCAGTAAGCGTGAGCCTGTGCTTCTCATCCCATTCAAACAGATTATCTACGGTCGCCCGGGTATAGTAATAAACAATCAGCGTTACTACGTCTTTCCCGACAATGATAAATCGCTCAAAAATCTCGATGGCCATTTCAGCACATGCCGCCTGCCCACCGATGCGGATTTAGGTGTAGTAAGCAGTCTCGTGCCTAAAAAGCTAAATCTGCCATGGAAACCTAAAAAATACCATGTGGAGCACGGCGGAATAGTAATCGACGGCGAGATTAACGCCAATTACACGGAAATACTGCGTCACTATCCGCTTATTGACATCAATCAGTATCCGCTCGCTACAATTGACCCGGATTTGCGTCAATCAGTAGTGAATCAGATACGCCCTTATATAGAGGGTATGTCACAAAAGGATGCGGTGAACAAGCTTTTGTCGTTCGTGCAGGAGGGCTTCGAATATGCCACCGACCATGAGTTTCATGGCTATGAGAAACCTTACTTTTTCGAAGAGATGCTGCTTTGGGATAAGTGTGACTGCGAAGACCGCGCAATTTTCTACTCTTATCTTTTGTGGAATCTTCTCGGTGTAGAAAACCACATGCTGAGGTACCCCGGGCACGAAAGTGTAGGCGTATATCTGCCGGACTTGTCTACGGGCATAAAATATGCCGCCGACGGTAAAGACTTCTATATCTCCGATCCCACTTATATAGGCTCTATTACAGGACACTGTATGCCAAAATACATCAGTGCCAAACCTAAGATAGATTATCACTATAAATAATTAGAAGACACTCCCCCACAGGGAGTGTCTTTGTCAAAAATACCACTATTGATGAAAAAAACTTCTATTGACATGTGTGTGGCGAGCGCAGAGAAGCTTAACGATATGTACGCGCTTCTTAAGCTCAGGGCTTGCAATGACTATCTGCCACACGGTATTGTCCCCGGACAATTCGTGCAGATAGAGATACCAGACTCTAAAACTACCTTTCTGCGCCGCCCTATTTCCGTAAATTTCGCTGACTATTCGTCAGGACTTCTTTGGCTTCTGGTAAGAAAAGCCGGTGCCGGCACCGCACACCTTATCGAGGCAAAAGCCGGAGATGTGTTCAATGTGATTCTTCCTTTGGGTCATGGGTTCGACATTCCCTCAGCCGCAGGGACACATATGCTGCTTGTGGGCGGCGGTGTGGGTGTGGCTCCACTCTTATATTTAGGCAAATGCCTTAAAGAAAAGGGAGTCGATTTCGACTTTGCTCTTGGTGCCCGCACGGCTTCTGACCTCCTCGAACTTGATGAATTCAGCAAATACGGCAAGGTGTATGTATCCACTGAAGACGGTTCGGCCGGTGAGAAGGGATTCATTACCCAACACAGTATATTCAGCGACGGCGATATCACGCATATCGCTTGCTGCGGCCCGACCCCTATGATGAAAGCTGTGGCCAAAATAGCCAAAGCTCATGACATAGTATGCGAAGTGTCGCTCGAGAATGTGATGGCCTGCGGCCTCGGTGCCTGCCTGTGCTGCATTGAGGACACCAAAGACGGCGGGAATGTATGTGTTTGCAAGGAAGGTCCGGTATTTAACATAAATCAACTGAAATGGGAACTTTAACCACTAAAATAGGCAATCTCGAATTGCAGAATCCCGTGCTTACCGCATCAGGCACTTACGGATACGGTGAAGAATTCGCCGACCTCACAGATGTGGATTCTCTCGGCGGTATAATAGTAAAGGGCACAACACTTAATCCTCGTCAAGGCAATCCGGCTCCGCGCATGGTAGAGACCCCATCTGGTATGCTCAATGCGGTGGGCCTGCAGAATAAGGGTGTGGATTACTTCGTGGAAAACATATATCCTCGCATCATTGAGGAATTTCCCACCACGGAATTAATAGTAAACGTGGCCGGTTCATCTGTTGATGATTATATAGGTGTATGCGAGCGTCTCGCCCCACTCGACCGTATACGCGCTATAGAGGTAAACATATCTTGTCCTAACGTAAAGCAAGGGGGCATGTCGTTCGGCACTACGTGTAGCGGGGCTTCAGAAATCACTAAGGCTGTGCGTAAAGCATGGTCCAAGACTCTGATTATGAAGCTCACGCCCAACGTCACATCTATTGTTGACATCGCACAGGCAGTGGAGGCCGAAGGCGCCGATAGCATATCGCTTATCAATACGCTTATGGGTATGGCTATAGATGTAGAACACCGACGCCCATATCTTTCCACCATTACAGGCGGTCTGTCAGGACCGGCCGTGCGTCCGGTGGCCGTACGTATGGTATGGCAGGTATGCAAAGCCGTAAAAGTGCCTGTAATCGGGCTCGGAGGAATCATGAATACCCGCGATGCTCTTGAGTTCATTATGGCCGGAGCCACAGCAGTGGAAGTGGGTACAGCAAATTTCATCAATCCGAATGTGGCAGCCGAGATTGTGAACGGTCTTGAAAAATATTGTGCCGACAATCATCTGCAAAACATTTCCGAAATCAGAGGCATCATATGATGTAATAATAGGTAAAAATAAAATAATTAAATGCGCAAAATATCTCTCCTAAAATCTGGGGCATGCCTTTGGCGAATGTGAAATATTTAAATATAATCACCTAATATATCGGTATTTTTGTTTCATAGGCCGAAGGCATATCCCTACATTCTTAATGGTCAAATATTTATTATTAGACCTATAATAAACGATTTTGAAATAGATGTGACCTCGTGATGAGGAGAAATAAGGAATGAACCATAAATGCAAATTATTAGGGGCGTCTATATCGGGATACGGGCATAAAAAGTTTAGAATATAAGCTGAAACTTTTGCATAATATATCAATTCTTTAGCCTATACACGAAATTTTATGTCATTTTCTTGTATTTTTCGACTATAAGTTGTAATTTTGTGTTTCATAATCTCATCATTTGAAAATGAAAATCATTGAACGACCAATCTATATTAATAAAATAGTCCGACAACTTAATCGTGGAATGATTCTGGTCCTGGTTGGACAAAGGCGCGTGGGAAAAAGTTTCATCCTCAAATCCCTCGAAAATTGGCTCACGCAAAATAAACCGGATGCCAATGTGCTGTTCATTGACAAGGATTTTGATAATTTCAATTTCATCACAACAGCCGACCAGCTATATTCATATGCCACAAACAAACTCCCCAAAAATAAGGAAAACTATCTTCTTATTGACGAAGTACAGGATATTGACGGATACGAAAAGGCACTTCGAAGCATGTATGCCGAAGACAGATGCCAAATCATCGTTACAGGTAGTAATGCGTATATGTTTTCGTCTGAGATTGCCACAAGGTTTTCCGGCAGATATATCGAGATACCCGTAAGAAGTCTTGACTATGGCGAATTTTTGAAATTCCACAATATCGAAGACAGCCACGAATCACTTCTAAAGTATCTTCAGTTTGGCGGCATGCCCGGTCTTGTCAATTATCGATTTGATGAAGTCCCGGAAATAAAGGACTACCTTCAGGGTGTGTATAACACCATAGTCCTAAAAGATATCGTGGCACGCGAACAAATACGAAATTTCAAGTTTCTTGAGAACTTGATTCATTTCATAGCGGACAATTCAGGACAATTGGTATCGGTCAATAGTATAGTAAAATACCTTAAGGCTCAAGGCTCGAAAATGACCAATGATGCTGCCACAAAATACATCAAAGCAATCTGCAATGCCCTTATTATAGATTACACCAACAGATACGACATACACGGCAAACGAATTTTTGAGCTTATTGAGAAATATTACTTTTGCGACCACGGTCTTAGAAATATTATCGCCAATGAAATGCCTAATGTGTTTGGAAGCATCGAGAAAATCATGGAAAATGTTGTTCGCAATCATCTTATTGTTCAGGGTTTTGATCTCTATGTTGGAGTTCTTGACACAGGGGAAATCGATTTTGTGGCTAAAAAAAACGACCGTACCATTTATTTTCAAGTCGCATACAAACTAAACGGTGATACGACCATTAAAAGGGAATTCGGCAACTTACGAGCTATCAAAGATGACTACCCCAAATATGTTGTGACAATGGAAGACATAGTGGGAGCACTGAATGAATATCCAGGCATAAACCATATCCATTTAAGAGACTTCCTGAAGACGGATTTCTAATTTCAATATTATAGCAATAAATCACACTACCGACCAACTACAGCTGAAGAGAAAAAGGATTTGTGTATTAGAGACATAGTGAAATGGCAATAGGACCGGGGGAGATTGAAAATAACAAAAAAATTACGAAAAAGATATGATGTGAAATTTGATTTATTCATAAAAAAGCTGTAACTTTGCACCGCTTTTTAGAGCATCACTCGTGTGATGGGAAATTAAGAGCAAAATTTACAACTTAATTTTTAGTAACACAATCATTTATTATCATGCAAGTATTCCAATTGCAAGCAGAGCCTCGCACCGACCTCGGTAAGAAGGCCACTAAAGCCCTTCGCGCTGAAGGCAAAATCCCCGTAGTGCTTAACGGCGGCGAAATTATCGACCTCCCCTACAACGGCACACTTCTCAAAGGTCAGAAAATAGTGGAAATCGCTAATGGTCGCGGTCTTATCACCACAGATCTTCAGGTGACACAGGAGGCTGTGCGCAAGCTCATCTACACACCCGATATCTATGCTATAGAGCTCGAATTTGACGGCACAAAGCGTATGGCAGTGGTTAAGGATATCCAGTTCCAGCCCGTTAAGGACACTATCCTCCATATCGACCTTCTTGAAGTGAACGACAAGAAGCCCGTGATAATCCAGATACCCGTGCGTCTCGAAGGCCACGCTGAAGGTGTGAAAGCCGGTGGTAAGCTCCAGCTCTCCATGCAGAAGCTCAAGGTTAAGGCTATATATACCGAAATCCCCGAACGTCTCGTTATCA
>N._stephensi_709_foregut__coassemble_483_pt1 | contig 14231 bp, 11 predicted proteins | sample N__stephensi_709_foregut__metabat2_low_PE_014 | metagenome-assembled genome bin N | reverse complement strand
CATACGGCTCACACCCTCGTCGATACATTTTCTCAGCACCGGCAGGGCCTTATGGTTGAGACCGTATACGCCGCCTGAAATGTATTTCACACCGGGAAAAGCCTTGTCTCTGAAGGCTGTGATGCGCATATCCTTATCCACATCTATATATAGGGGTTTTTCGTCGTCGATGAAAGATGTCACTGCCATATAGCCGTCATGTCTGCCGTCACCCTCAAACGCCTTGGCATAAGCGCGGAAATCGCTCTCGCGGAAAATAGTGTCAACCGTGGTAAGTATGAATTTGCCCTCGGTGAAGCATTTCGACACTTCATAAAAACTATGCATAGAGCTTGGTGTTGACTTCACCACAAGGTGCAGAGGCACGGGCAGGCGGAGACCGCGAAGGTAATCCTGCACTTGCACCATCTGCTCGTTCACGATAATGCTTATTTCCGTGGCCTCGCAGTCAAGGAATATATCTATCAGACGTTTGATCATGGGCGTGCCGTTGAGGTTGACAAGGGGTTTGGGGAGAGCCACGCCTTCCTGCACCAGTCTTGAGCCTTCTCCGGCAGCTATTATGGCATATTTCATATTTTTCCGATTTCTTTAAGATTTCTTGGCGTTTTCACAAATTCTCTGCATCTGCTCCGTTGGTTCTCATTCGAGATTAAGCACCACATTGTCAGAACCTTTCTCATAATATTGGCGGCGCAGCGGACGGCGGTGCGCCTCATCCTCGTTGAGTCGGCAGCGGTATATGTCGAGGGCGGCATATAGGGCGCTGCGCATGCTTTCGGCTGATGCGAGTCCGCGTCCGGCTATGTCGTAGCCGGTGCCGTGGTCGGGCGATGTGCGCACGTATGGCAGACCGGCGGTGAAATTCACGCCGCTGTCCATTGCCAGCGTCTTGAATGGCGCAAGGCCCTGGTCGTGGTACATGGCCAGGATACCGTCGAATTTGCCGAAACTTCCCGAGCCGAAGAATCCGTCGGCGGCATATGGGCCGAAAGCGAGTATCCTATGAGCCTTTGCCTCTTCGATGGCGGGGATTATGATGTCGTTCTCCTCTGTGCCGAGCATCCCGTTCTCGCCGGCATGGGGGTTAAGCGACAATACCGCTATTTTTGGGCTGTCGATGCCGAAATCCCTTTTAAGGCTTTGGTTGAAGATATTGAGCTTGTTGAGTATCGCTTCTTTAGTGATAGCCTCCGGGAGCTTGCTTATGGGCAGATGGGTAGTTACCAATGCCACGCGTATGGTGTCGGAGCATAGCACCATTAGGGCCTCGTTGCCGTCGCCCATACGGTCCTGCAGGTATTCGGTGTGACCGGGGAAGTGAAATTCGTCGCTCTGTATGCTGTGCTTGTTGATTGGCGCGGTCACGAGCACATCGATGTTTCCGGCTTTCAGGTCATCAACGGCTCGGTCAAGGGCTGCCAAAGCCGCTTTTCCGGCTTCTGGTGTGGCTAATCCGGGGTCCACTTTTGTATCCTCGCCCACTACATTGATTATGTTGTATACACCGTCGCGTATGGCCTCTCCGTTTTCGGTCTGCTGCATAGGCACATTCGGCATCTCCATGGCTTTGCGGTAGAAAGCGGCTATTTTAGCCGATCCGTATACCACCGGAGTACACATTTCGAGTATTCTGTTGTCTTCAAGCATCTTGAGTATCACCTCATAACCGATGCCGTTGATATCTCCATGGGTAATGCCCACCCTTATTTGTCTATCTTTCATTTCAGTGATTGTTTCATATTTATATTTTGCTTCCCGCCTTGGCTTGCGTCAGTCAGGTGTCTTTGTTGTTTTTGCCGGCCAGCATACCGCAGGCCGCCATTATGTCTTCGCCTCGCGAGGCGCGTATCGTGGCCGTAACGCCGAGCGAGTTCAGCCTGTCGCGAAAGGCTTCCATAGTCTCTTGCGCACATGGGCGCAGGTCGCAGTCGGGTATGGCGTGAAATCTTATAAGGTTCACCCTCGCTGCCGTGCCTTTTATCAGTCGGGCCAGCTTATCCGCATATGCGATGGTGTCGTTCACATCTTTCCACATTATATATTCCACCGAGAGTCGGCGCTGGTGGGCGAAGTCGTATTCGCGCAGCATATCCATCACTTTGCGTATGTCCCAGGCTCTCTGCACGGGCATCAGCCTCTCTCTTTGGTCGGGCACCGGGGAGTGCACGCTTATGGCCACATGCACCTTGGTTTGCTCTATGAGGCGGCGCAGGGCGTCGAGCTTGCCTATCGTGCTTACGGTGATACGCTTGGGGCTCCATGCAAATCCCCACTTCGCGGTGAGTATGTCAACGGCGGCCAGCACGGCTTCGAGATTGTCGAGGGGTTCGCCCATGCCCATAAACACGATATTTGTTAGTTTTTGGCTGTCGCGCACCATCATTATCTGGTTGATGATATCCCGGGTGGAGAGATTGCCGTGGTATCCTTGGCGTCCGGTCATGCAGAAGGCGCACCCCATTTTACATCCGGCCTGCGACGACACGCATAGCGTGGCTCTGTCGGCATCCGGGATGTATACTGCTTCCACATCCCTGCCGCCCGCACCTGCGAACAGATATTTCACCGTACCGTCGGAGCTGGTCATGCTCTCCTTGGGAGGCAATAGCCCTATACAATATTTTCCGGCGAGTCTTTCGCGGGCTTTTTTCGATAGATTGGTCATATCTTCAATTGAGGCTACCCTCTTTACATAGATCCAATCCGCCATCTGCGTGCCCACAAACGACGGCAATCCCATATCAGCCGCTATCTCTCGCAGCTGAGTCAAAGAAAGCCCTAAAAGCGGCGTTTTGTCTGTCTCGGTCATAGCTGAATCGTAAAATTTGCACAAAATTACTCAATTTGTATCAATTCATCCACAAATAAAAGTTAAATGTTAAAGTTTTTTAGGCAATTATTTACTCTTTTACTAATTTTGTACCCCAAATGGCTAATTATATCACTATAGACAACGGCAACACCTCCACCAAAGTGGGTGTTTGGCACGATGACAAGCTCTCCGTCCCGATAGTTCACGGCTCGGTGGAGCCTGACTGCATAGAGCGTCTGGCCAAGGATTGCGGCGGCTATTTCGACTGCTGCATATGGTGCTCGGTGGCTGATAACAGCGCTGACCTCTATCTTAGAGCCAGCTCTTTATCGCATAAAATGATAAATCTCGACGTTTCCACGCCTATGCCTTTGGATTTCAGCCATTACACCACGCCTTTCACCCTTGGGGCCGATCGCATAGCGGCTTTGGCCGGCGCTCATAGCCTGCATCCCGGGCGCGAGCTGCTTGTGGCCGATTGCGGCACGGCTATCACTTATGACCTCCTGAGCGCCGACGGCGTGTTCATGGGTGGCAACATAGCCCCGGGTATAGCCTTGCGTCTTGAGGCCCTTTTCCGGTTCACGTCAAAGCTTCCTTATCTTCATCCCACAAATGATAAGGTGGAGCTTTGGGGCACCTCCACAGCCGAGGCTATGCAGGCCGGTGCTTATTATGGCGTGATCGCAGAACTCAACTACTACCGCCGGCATCTCTCAAAGGATGCGGCTATAGTGCTTACGGGCGGTGCTGTGCCTTACCTGCTGCCCCACATAGATTTCCCGGTAACGATTGACAAAGACCTGGTGCTTACGGGTCTAAAATATATTATTGATTACAATGAAGATTAACCGACTTTTTGCTATAATCATCGCGGCCGCTTTTTGCGGTGTTTACGCAGTGGCCCAGAATGGCACCAATACTCCTTATAGCCGTTATGGCTATGGTATGCTCAACGACAACTCCACATCTACGCAGCGCGCTATGGGAGGTATAGGTTATGCCATGAGTTCGGGCAAGCAGGTCAATGTGAAAAACCCGGCCTCTTACGCCGCCATCGACTCGCTCACATTCCTTTTTGACATGGGAGCGGATTTAAGCATGCAGTGGTCGAGAGAGAACGACCTGAAGGAAAACAACCTCAACGGAGGTCTTGACTACATCACTATGGCTTTCCCTATAACCAAGCGCATAGGGGCAAGTATCGGCTTGCTGCCTTTCTCGTCGACGGGCTACAATTTTTCTGATACGATGGACAACGGAGCCACAGAGCACACCGGCAGCGGTAGCCTCAGCGAACTGTATGTGGGAGCCGGCATCAATCCTATAGCCGACCTTTATCTTGGTTTCAACTTCGCTTATCTCTTCGGCTCGCTCACCAATAATGTGTATGCCTACACGATCACCGGGTCTACTTCGCTTTTCCAAAGGTATATTAAGGTCACCGATTGGCGTCTTGACTTAGGAGTGCAGTATCCGGTGCGCATCAACCGGGACTCTCACCTCACACTTGGTCTTACGTTCTCTCCGGGCAAAAGTTTCCACGGCGAGACATATGGCCTGTATTACGATGCCACCACCAACACGCAGGTGGATACCGTGGGGTACACTAAGCTTAACGGTAAAAACACCATGCCTGCCACATGGGGCGCAGGTGTCAACTATGAGTGGCGCGAACGACTGATGGTGGAGGCCGACTTCACATATCAGCCATGGAAGGACGTGAAATACACGGCCATAGAGGATTTTGAGAAGGCCGATTTCGCCAATCGCTGGAAGGTGGCTCTCGGCGCGCAGTATACGCCTAACCCGCGCGGGTCGTGGAGCAAGCGTTTGCAGTATCGTCTCGGCACTTATTTCAACCGCGACTATATCATGGTGCATGACAATAAAGTGCGCGAATATGGTATCACAGCCGGTCTTGGCTTGCCTATCACCGGATTTAAGAGTACTCTCAATATAGGATTCGAGTTTAAGCACCGGCAGGCGAGTCCGCAGGCCCTTATCAAGGAGAATTATTTTAATATCACCTTGGGCATCAATTTCAACGAGTTGTGGTTCCGCAAATCGAGGATTTATTAATATGCGGCTAAGGCCATGCGTGCGCTTCCGTGGGTTATATGGCTTGTGGCGATATGCTGCCTGCTTGCGTCGTGCGAGGAGGAGAAGCGGTATTATGTGCCTAATATAGGAAATGCCGACGAGACGCCCACGATGAGCACTACCGACGTGAATACTTTCATATCCGATTCAGGATACACCAAGTATTATATACGCACTGATATATGGGATATGTACGACGAGAGCAAAGACCCTTACTGGAAATTCCCTGACGGGGTGGAACTGGAACAGTACGACAACGACCATAACATAGAGGCCACTCTGCGCTGCGACTCCGCGAGGTATCTTACGCAGAAGCGTATATGGAAGCTCGACGGCAACGTGGTGATGGTGAATGTGCGCCGCGACACTTTCCTTACCAACCAGGTGTTCTGGGATCAGGCAAGCCGCAAGATTTATTCTGACTCTTTTGTGCATATAGTGAAGACCGACAGGATAATCGAGGGCTACGGCTTCGAATCTAACGAGCAGATGACGGCTTATGATGTGCATCGCCCCACAGGCATATTCCCGGTGAAGCGGCAGGATGAGACGTCAAAGGGAGCGGCAGAGGAGGCGCAGGCCGACGACGAGGCGGCACAGGAGGGCATAAGCCTGCGGCCGGCACCGCGCCCCGCCTCGCAGCGCGGCGGACTGCAGATTTATAATCCCTAAAATTTTAAGTAAGAGCGAATTTTAAATAAGATGATTACAGGCTGGCTCATAATATCAATAGTGTCACTTATACTCAGTGCCTTGTTTTCGGGCACAGAGATAGCATATGTCACGGCCGACAGGGTGAGGATGGAAATCGACGTGCAGCGCGGCGGACTTATCAGCCGCCTCATCAACAGGTTCTACAGTCAGAGCGATTTCTTCATTTCCTCCATTCTTGTGGGCAACAATGTGATGCTCGTAATCTATGGTATGGGGGCGGCGGCGCTGCTTGAGCCGTGGCTCGCCACAGTGTTTGCCGATAATGAGTGGCTGGTGCTTTTGAGCCAGACCATAATATCCACGATGGTGATTCTGCTCATCGGTGAATTTCTGCCAAAAACCATATTCCGCATCAACCCCAACAATTCGCTTAAGGTTTTCGCGTTGCCTATCTATATTTTTTATCTGCTTTTCTATCCTATTTCGCTGTTTGCCTCGTGGCTGTCAAAGTGCCTTATGCGCCTTTTCGGCATCAAGGCGCAGAATACCAGACTCAGAGTGCTGACGATGGGCGACCTCAACGACTATCTTGAAGAGACAATCGATGATCTTGAAGAGAAGAAGGAGACGGTGGAAAACGAGGTGAAAATATTTCAAAACGCCCTGGATTTCTCCACTATACACCTGCGCGACTGCATGACGCCCCGCAACGAAATCAATGCCGTTGACATCAACGATACCACTACCGATGAGCTTTCCGCCCTATTCACACGCACCGGACGATCTAAAATAATAGTGTATGACGGTGATATCGACAACATCGCGGGATACATACACGTGAGCGAACTCTTCGATGTGAACAATGACTGGAAAAAATGTATTAAGGATGTGGTATATGCGCCGGAGACTCTCATGGCCAACAAGATGATGCGCCGCCTGCTGCAGGAGAAGAGGTCGATAGCCATTGTGGTGGATGAATTCGGGGGCACCGCCGGTCTGGTGACTCTTGAGGATCTCGTGGAGGAGATTTTCGGGGATATACAGGACGAGCATGACAAGACGCGCCTTACTATGCGCACCATCGCTCCGGGTGTATATGAGATTTCCGGTCGTTGCGAAATCGCCGAAATCAACGAGAAGCTGCATATCGACATTCCGGAGGATGATGAGTATCAGACTCTCGCCGGTTATATTCTGGCAAGCACCGGCGCCATACCCGAGACAGGCGAGGAGGTGCTTTTGGACAACCTGAAAATGACGATTCTGAAAAAGAGTGCCACACGCCTCGAACTGATAAAGGTGGAGATTCTACCTGAGGATAAGCCTGCTGAAGCGTAGCTGTGTGTCCAGTGCCGGAAACCGCAAGATGAGTATCGAGCCGTCATCGGTGAATTGCGCATTGGTGTCGTCGGTGTGTTCTTGACCGTCGGAGCCAATCCACCGCATATCATAGTTACCTTTGAAAATTGTAGGGCGTAGTGTGCCTTTGAGTGATAGCGGCTGCCATACGGCTTCGTTGGTGTCGGCTCCGCTTAGGTATAGTATGTCGTATTCGTCTGCGCCCCTGCTCACTGTGGCTATGGTGTATCTGCCGCCTAAAGAGGCATATTTTTCGTTGAGGTCGCGGTCAAGGTAGCGCCATATGCCTTCGTGTTCGTCTTCGTTTGTTTTCATATATTCCATCAGCTGGTCGGCATCAGCGAATTCAGCCACTTTTGTTGTTGGACTGATTTTTTTGTTGAGAACGAGGGCTCCGCATCCTATCAGATCGGCGTTCTGTTCGGTGAAGTACCAAACCAGGCACTCCGACGGCGCGTCGCGTTTGGTCAGGAGATGCTGTGTGTCATCGCCGGCATATATGCTCATCTGCCGTTCTCTGCTATCATATGTGAGTTTTATGGAGTTCGGCCGGCCGGCTACATCGGTCATGTCGGCGAGTGGCGTAGTGCTTACCACATTCACGTGGCCGCCGGCGTATTCTTCTATCCTCAGCACGGCTTCTTCGGCCATATATGTGTCGTCGTGCCTCGCCATCGTTGGTATGATTATTCTGGCTAATGTGTAGCAGCTGTCGGGATTGCCCCATCCCATCCCCCACTCGGCCTTGGATTTGGGCGATACGGCTATGCGCGTGTGTGCGATCATCCTGTTCGTGGATTTTGTGATTTTGTCTATCAGGTAGTCGCCTGTGGTAATTTCCACCGGTTTTTCATACCAAACGCTTCTGGCATCGGTAGGCAGGGATATAATACTCATTACCGCCAATACAGATATCAACCTCCTATATCTCATAAACAATTAGATTTTAGTCTTTCATTATAATCAGCACATTTCTCTTGGGATTAGCAATTATTATAGTGGCTTATGTGGAATGGGCTGTCTATTCGTCGCTGCTATCGCGGAGTATCTCGGTTACGGCTGCTCTTTGCGACAGCGGAAACGCATTGATGATCTGCGCGGCAGGAAGATGCGACATTGACCTCACCGACCTCTCCAAAGAGCGCATATCCACACTCTGCGGCACCGAACTGCGGCACACGTCGCACTTTCCGCATGGTCCGGCATCCTCTTCGCCGAAATAGCGGAGTATTGTTACGGCGCGGCATGTGGAGGTGTCGTAGGCAAAACGCTTCACGGCATCAATCCGCTTTTCCATCTTGCGGCGTCGGTCTTCGTATATTTCCCTGGGCAGGAGTATATGCTTTGGGAGTTCGCGCGAGGTGGTATAGATGATATACGGAGTGCTTTTGGTGGGCACATACTGTAGCACGCGCATACGCGAAAGCTTAAGCAGCGATTCGTACACCTGTTGCTGTGTCACCTCAGCGCGCAGAGCCAGGCTATACTCGTCGATATGCACGAAGTCGGCGAATAGTCCGGTATAAGCGCGCTGCAGCGCATTGAATACGGCATCTGTGATGTCGTCAAGCTGCAGGGTGTAGAAGTCGGGCTTATCCACGGTAATCATGACCCGCGAACGCGACTGCACCTCATCCACGAAATCTATATATCCGGCGCGTGTGAGTATCTTAAGCGAAGAATACGCAAGCCACGGCTGCAACCGGAAACGCACGCAGAAGAGGTCATAGTTAAATTCGAAAATCTGCTGGTATCCGTCGCCCACGGGCACCTCAAGGAAGTTGCCAAGCATTTCGTATACTTTCACTATATATTCTTTGGGAGGGAAAGCATCGGAGAGTCGCCTCGAAAGTAGCGACTTATCGCCTGTTGACACTATGGCCACGGCGAACGACTCCAATCCGTCGCGTCCGGCACGGCCCGCTTCCTGATAGTACTCTTCGAGCGATGACGGCAGGTCGAAATGCACCACAAGGCGCACATCGGGTTTGTCGATGCCCATGCCAAAGGCGTTGGTTGCCACCATCACGCGCACGGTATCGTCTTTCCAGGCGTTTTGTCGCTGTTCTTTCTCTTCGGGAGCAAGGCCGGCGTGGTAGTAGGCGGCTGTTATGCCTTCGGCGGCAAGCATGTCGGCGAGTTCGCGGCAGCGTCGGCGCGAACGCACATACACTATCGAGCATCCTGTGGTGCGTTTCAGCACTTGCAGGAGCGTGCGTTCTTTGTATTCGTCGTATCTTACGATATAGCTAAGGTTGTCGCGTGTGAAGCTTTTGGCGAAAGTGCGGTATCCGGGGCGGAAATCGAGCCTAACGGTGATATCTTCAGCCACTTCGGGTGTGGCCGAGGCTGTAAGAGCCAATACATTGGCTGAGGGGAATATACGGCGTAGGTTGGCGATATTGAGGTAAGAGGGACGGAAATCGTAGCCCCACTGTGATATGCAGTGTGCCTCATCCACTACGATAAGACTTATATCCCAGATTTTCACCTCAGCGAGGAAGCGTTCGTTCTGCAGGCGTTCGGGCGAGAGGTAAAGTATTTTCACCTTGCCGAGCCGGCATCTGTCGAGAGCCAGACGGCTTTCGGCCAGTGACAATCCTGAGTGTATGGCATAGGCGCGTATGCCATGGGCGCGGAGGTTATCCACTTGGTCCTTCATCAGCGATATCAAGGGGGTCACCACCACAGTTAGGCCGGGCAGCAACATCGCCGGCACCTGGAATGTCAGGGATTTGCCGCCGCCTGTAGGCAGCAGCCCCAAGGTATCATTCCCGGCGAGCACGGAGTCGATGATTTCGGCCTGCAATGGCCGGAAAGCATCGTACCCCCAATATTTTTTCAGGACATCAAGTGGGGTCATTAATTTAAGTTGTCTCTAAGGGCCGAGGATTTTCGTGGATTTTCGTGGATTTTCGAGGGCTTTTAATCCTCAAATTTGATTTGCTTTACCATCAGCTGGATGGTGGAGTTGGCGTTGCGGTGCTTGCTCTCCTCTATGGTGTAGCATATATCAAAGCGTCGGCCGGTCTTTATGCCTTCGAAATAGGATGCCATATTGAATGCTATGGCATTGAACACCCTGCCGCTGGTATCGTCCACAATCTCGAGCTTTATGTGTTCCAACTGGCGTCCTACCAGTCGGCTTGTGCCGAAATCGGAGACTCCCCTTGTGCAGAACACCGGCTTCTGGTTGCCTGGGCCGAAAGGGTTGAAGAGCCGGAGAGTTGATACGAATTCGGGGGTTATGTCGGCAAAGGCTATCACGGCATCGATGTCGAGCTGCGGGGTGAGCTGGTCGTTGGTGATGTTGGTTGCCACGTATTCCTCGAATCTACGGGTGAATTCGGGTATATTTTCCTCTTTCATCGACAGCCCAACGGCGTAAGTGTGCCCGCCAAAGTTTTCGAGCAGGTCGCGGGTGGAGTCCACGGCTTTGTAAACGTCGAATCCTTGAACGGAGCGACTCGATCCCGTGGCAAGTCCGTTGGATAAAGTGAGCACCACCGAGGGTTTGTAGTACACTTCGGTAAGGCGTGAGGCCACGATGCCTATTATCCCTTTATGCCAGTCTTTGTTGTATATTACGATGGATTTCTTGGGCGACTGGTTTTCGCCCCTTGCCTCGAGTATGGCGTTGGCCTCGTCGGTGATTTGTTTGTCGAGTTGTTTGCGGTCTTTGTTGTACTGGTCGATGGCCAGGCTTAGTTCGGTGGCTGTCTTTATGTCGCGGGCGGTGAGTAGTTCTACGGCTTCTCGTCCGCTCTGCATACGTCCGGAGGCATTGATGCGCGGCCCTATTTTGAAGATTACGTCGGTAATCGATATTTCCTTACCGCCGAGACCGCATGTGCGTATTATCGCGCGCAGCCCCATGTTGGGGTTGGAGTTGAGTCGGCGTAGGCCTTGGTAGGCGAGCACGCGGTTTTCATCTACCATCGGCACAATGTCGGCGGCAATGCTCACGGCCACAAGGTCGGTCATGCTCTCGAGTTCGGCTGTGGCTATACCGTTGCTGATCGAGAATGCCTGCATGAGCTTGTATCCCACACCACAACCTGAGAGGTGCGAACATGGGTAAGTGGAGTTTTCGAGCTTTGGGTTGAGAATGGCCACGGCAGGGGGGAGTTCGTCGTCTGGCACATGGTGGTCGCAGATGATGAAGTCTATGCCAAGTGTTTTGGCATATTTAATCTCCTCGATGGCCTTGATACCGCAATCGAGGATAATGATAAGCTTGACGCCGGCCTCCGCAGCCTCGTCTATCACCTTAGTGGTGATTCCGTATCCCTCGTCGTATCGAGTGGGGATATAGTAATCGATTTCGGAGTAGAAGTTCTGTAGGTAGCGGTACACGAGGGCCACGGCAGTGGTGCCGTCAACGTCGTAGTCACCGTAGACCATAATCTTCTCCTTCGCTCCCATGGCCCGATTAAGCCTATCAACCGCCAAATGCATATCCTGCATTAGAAAGGGGTCGTGCAAATCACGCAGCGAAGGGTGAAAGAATTTTTCAGCCTCCGCTATAGTAGTAATGCCACGCCGCAGCAGCAACTGAGCCACCGCCGGACACTTTGCGAAACGTCTAACTAACTCATTGTCTATTACTTGGTTGTTGATAGTAGTGGGAGAATAGTTCCATCTACTTGTCATTTATTTTGTTTTTTATTTTTGCGTGTATCATGGTGTGACCTGTCGTTGTGGTATGTGTCAGCGTGATGCAGAGGTGTGGCTGATGCACATTATTAGATACAATACGGCAATATCACATGCAAATTTAACCAAAATTTCCGACAAATATTGTATGTGTTAATGTTTTTTAAGGTTTAATTAATTAACGGTAACTACTCCATATCAATTAATGAATTGATCATCGTATATATCACGTGGCATATCCTCTCAGTCGGCCGATAATCTAATTATCACTAAATTTTATTATGCACGTATTCAAATATTCTTTTCCTCAAATCATCAGCTGAGTCTATCAAGGCTCATAATAATATAGCATCATTATTGACGTTATGGTAAAATGCGGTATTGCTTTCCGCATTCCATTCGCTTCGAGTGTATAGGAGTGGAGTTATCTGCGCCCCCAGTCGCCATCCGATTTCGGTGAAAGGATATGCGTAGTTCTCATATGCCGTTTGTTTATCAATAGCGGCATCCGTCACAATAAGAATATCCCAGTCGGAATCAGGAGCGGCATCTCCTCTTGCCTGGGATCCATAAAGATATACCATTCCCGGTATGTTTGAAAAGAGCTTATGGGCTAATTCTCTGATTTCTTTAAATATTTTGCTATGACGAGTCATTTTTTATGCACTAAGTTGTTATCGATTTATATGGCAAAGTTAATACAATTACATAAATAAAACAAACTAAACTTCAAATGTTTTCAATTCCAAACAATAATGAAGCAAGCCGGTAAGTGTACACTGACCGGCTTGCTTACAGGATATATTGAGGGGGGTGCGCTTATCTTACGATTACCTTTGTGGCTTTGCCACCCTTGACCATGATATAGATGCCGGGGGTGGGATCTGCAACCTTCACGCCGTTGAGATTGTAATATTCGGCAGGAACGTCTTCAGTGGTGATGTCATTGATTGCCGAGGTGCCGGAACCTTTGAATACCACCTTGATGGGCATATATGAGGGGTTGCCATCTTCGTCAGTATCCATAATCCAGTTGACATCTATGTTCATTGTGATGTTGCCGAGGTCATCAACCGTGCCTTCGCACTCCACATCAGCGATGATCGAACCTTCAGCAAGCGACAGGCCCTTCTTGGCGCCCTTGTATGTGGTAACGCCATTGGCTTTTTCGATGGTGACGTTCTCGATTATGATGTCGCCGATATCGGTATTATCACCCAAATCGAAGTGGTAAAGAGCGAGAGTACAGAGATTATCCTTGATATCGATGATATTAAGTGCCTGCTGACCGAGCGATGTGATATCACCGAACATATCAATATCTATAGAACCCTCATACACAAGACTTTCGAGCTTGGTATCCTCGATGATTATATGGAATGTGTAGGTGTGTTCTGTAGCTCCGTCCACGTCAGCACCTGCGGGGTTCATTACCTTGATGGTGGCTGTAAATGTCGCGGGGTCGAATCCGGGAATTGCCACAGCGCTCTGTCCCATCACGGGATAGTACATGCTGCTCATTATCTGTGTAGCATCATCACCGGCAGGGAATCTGAGGTCGTATTCATATACTTCGCTGTCGAAACCGGGAATTTCCTGACCTCCGATTTGGAATGATGCCAGGCGAGAATAGTACACAAGATTCACGTCATCGATTTCGAGAGTGTTGCCGCAGCCCACTACATCAGCACCGCCGAAATAGTCGTTGGCTGCTATGATGATGTTGAATTTCTCGGGGGTAGCGTCAGAGAGATATTCGATGGGCTGGATGAAGTCGGTCCACTCGTCGGTGTCGCCCAAGATTGAATAGTTGAGCTTGCCTATAAGTTCGGCATCATCGGTTTTTGTCACTTCTCCGCCTTCTGATGTCTGGATGCCTAATATATTACGGTCACGGTCAACCATAGTCACCTTATTGGCCGATCCGAAGAGGGCAATATTACCGGGCACGTCGGCCTGTGAGAATGTGCCTTTCCAGAGATATGCCACCACTGTAGCCGGTTCGTCAGTGTTTAGGGGGGATTTTTCATTTGCCACATCCACAGCATGGGCGCGTTTGTATTTCATAGCCACGGCATCGGGTTTGAAAGCGAAGTTGATGCCGCCGAATGTGCCGCCGTCTTTATTGGAGTTGCCCATACTTGCGGCGGTTGACCAGGTGGTGCCGAGTGTTAGATACCCGGGCACTATCTGTGTTGCCATAAGAGAGTTGGGTGAGTTGTAGATTTTTACACCTGTGCTGTCGCCGTCGACTGACTGTCCCTTGCTGCCTACCACTGTGGCGCCCAAGCCGTTGATGCCTGATACGTGGGAGATGGTCCAGCCTTCTGGGTTAGTACCGGTAACGACGGTACTGTTACTGCTGGTCCATGGAGTGCAATCTACCCATGCTCCGGAGAAATCGGAGTTGGCGATCTGCTGTGCTGAAATTGTACCTAAAGCTGCACACGCTGACAAAGTGAGTAAGATTTTTTTCATAAATAAAAAGTTTATTTGTGTTTTCTGTGCAAAATTACAAAAAATGCGCGAATTATAAATCCGCGCATTCAAAATTAAGACTTTTGCACCAACATTTGACTAAAAACGGCTAAAAACAGCATGGAGGGCGAATTTGCTTGGGGCGAATGAATTCGCCCTTCCATGC
>N._stephensi_709_foregut__coassemble_468_pt1 | contig 14508 bp, 13 predicted proteins | sample N__stephensi_709_foregut__metabat2_low_PE_014 | metagenome-assembled genome bin N | reverse complement strand
AATAGCTATTTATACCCCTAAGGATCGTATAGGGTCACCGGTGCTGAAAGTTGATCCGGACAAGGTGGTGGGTATAGTACGCACCAATTACCTTGACGGTGTAAAGCCCTTTACCGCTCCCGACGAGGTATCAAAGCAAATCGGCGCCAATGTGGTAAGCTTCCTGCTTCGCGAATACCGCCGAGGTGGTATCCCAAAGGAGTTTCTGCCTCTGCAGTCCGGTGTGGGCAACGTGGCCAATGCCGTGCTTTATGACCTCGGCGAAAGCACCGAGATTCCTCCTTTCATGATGTACACTGAGGTGATACAGGATGCCGTGCTTGAGCTTATAAAGAAAGGCAAATGCACATTTGCAAGCACATGCTCCATGACATTCTCTGATGACACCGAGCGTGAATTGTTTGCCAACATCGACGAGTTCCGTGATAAGATTCTCATGCGTCCGGCCGAGATATCCAATAATCCGGAGGTAATACGCCGATTGGGCGTGATAGCAATGAACACGGCCCTTGAGGTGGATATCTTCGGTAATGTGAATTCAACACACGTGCTTGGCACCAAGATGATGAACGGTATCGGAGGCTCCGGCGATTTCACTCGCAACGCATATATATCCATCTTCTCTTGTCCGTCAATTACAAAGGGCGGTCTTATCAGCAATGTTGTGCCTATGGTGGCTCACCCTGACCATTCCGAACACTCTGTGGATATATTGGTCACAGACCAAGGTATCGCCGACCTGCGCGGCAAGGATCCCGTGGATCGCGCGTACGAGATTATAAACAATTGCGCCAACCCGATATACAAGGAGGCACTGCTCGACTATCTTAAGATGGGTAAGGGCGGCCAGACTCCTGTGTCGCTTGATAAGGCTTTCGCATTCCACAATGCGTTCAACGAGACCGGTGACATGCGCAACGCCAAATTCTAAATCATATTCATTCTCATATAAAGTTGTGAGGCTGTCCGTGAGGATAGCCTCTTTTGCGTTTATATCAATAAGGCGTGTGAACCACTTAGCTCCCTCATATGTTTTTTTATTATAAAATTTATGAAAGATGGGAAACAGTGATAAAAATATTCCGGAAAAGGAAGCCGACTTCAAGCACATATGGCATATAATCTCGCAGTATGTGCTGCCTTCTTTGATTTCAACACTTTTGATTGTCGTTTTCTTCCGAGAGGTGAATCTTCGGCAAGTGTGGCAGATTGTCCGGGGCGACTGCAATATGTGGATGATAGGACTGATGATGATATTCTCGGTAATGGCTATTGCTATACGAGGTATACGTTGGGGTATACAACTTCGCGGAGTGGGTATCCCGCGTATGCCTGCTTTGGCCGAGATGAGCGCACTGTTGAGCGCTTCTGTACTCAATGTAGCATTCCCGCGATTAGGTGAGGCTTGGAGATGTATTTACGTGTCGAGAAGACAACATTGCCCGTTTATGACAGTCCTCGGTACTGACATAGGCGACCGTACATGCGACCTAATCTGTGTATTCGCATTTATAGCCATAGCATTAGGCGTGGCTCATAGCGAAATCATCAATTTCATGCACCATTATGAGGTGGGGCGCGTGATTGGCGATGTGATTGACCGCTTGTGGGTCTGGATAGCAATAGTTGTGGTGGTGTGCGCACTATTGGCTTTGATGCGTTATGGTAGCCGCTATGAGTGGGTTGAGTCTATGAAGAAAGGGCTAAGTAATATGTGGCAAGGATTTGCGGTGCTGTTCAGGATGCCGCAGTTGGGTTTGTATGTCTGGCTTACTGTGCTATTGTGGGGCGCCACTTACATGGCCACTTATGTGGCTTACTTCGCATTCCCTTTCACGCGCGACCTTATATTGGAGCCGCATATGCATTGGGGTATTTCTATGGGATTCGTGACTTTGCTTTTCGGAGTTTGCAGCACAGCGGTGCCCTCTAATGGCGGTCTCGGCCCCTGGACTTTGGCCATAGCCTACTCGCTTGAGGTATTTGGCGTGGCTAAGGAAGATGCTGTGTCTTATGCTTTGGTGGTATGGGGATTCCAGACTATAGCTTATATGATTTCCGGGGGCGCCTCGTTTGTGTACATCTATTACCATAGGCGCAAAGAGCGGCTTATGGAAGAGCATGGCGCACAATCGCATTAAATTCTCGCCTTACTATATTTGGAATCGCACTTATCGCCATCGTCGGTCAAGCTCATGGGCTCGTGAAGATGATCGCGCTGTCTTATTGGCTCTTTTGTTTTTTTCTCTGTTTTGTTCTTTCTCTCCTTTTTAGGCGGTTTGGGTTTATTCGGCCAGGTTGCCGGTTTTGCCGAATCGCCTTCGTGTGTTATTTTCATACTGTCTTCTACTATAGGCTGTGGGGCTGCATTAGTGTCGGTCCCGGGCTTATTGAGCATAATCACGAGAGCTGTGGCTACCATCATTATGGCCAGAAAAATTTGTGCAATTCTCTCGGCTGTAAACATTTTGTTTTTCCCGCTGTTCCCCATGTCGAAATTTTTTTGCAAATATAAGCTTTTTATTCCAATCCGAATCAAATTTTTTTGCCTATTCCGTATAAAACCATTAACTTTGTGGTATGTGTTTCCCTCAAAATTAATCAATCAATATATCCCATGAAAATTATCTTATTTCTTCTAAGTATGCTGCTGGGAGTGTCATCATTCGCTCAAACTCCTGAAAATCATCTGAATGGTAAAATCATAAACGTGATAGGCGACAGCTATGTGCGCAATCACAAACGCCCATATCAGGAGGCTTGGCACTCACTGGTAGCCGAACGCAATGGCATGACTTATCGCAACTATGGACGCAACGGAGGGTGCATAGCCTTCGACCGCACAGATGAGGGGTTTGGCAAATCGATAATTGAGCGATATAAAGAGATGAACGACACTGCCGACTATGTGATTGTGATCGCAGGGCACAATGATGCCGGGAAAATAAAAAATAACGCCGACTCGCTCGGAATGTTCAAGGCTGCCATGCGTCAGCTATGCGAGGGCTTGATTGAGAAGTATCCTAAAGCTAAAATCGCCTTCGTGACACCATGGCATGTCAACCGCGACGGATTCGTACAGGTCACCGATGCTATAATCGAAATCTGTGGTGAGTATTCTATACCGGTGCTTAATGCGGCAAAAGAGAGCGGCATACACGTAGGCAATGATGCTTTCAGAAAGGTATACTTCCAGGGTCCTAACGACACTGCACACCTTAATGCTCTCGGCCACGAGCGTTTTTATCCCAAAGGGCTTGCGTTCATTCGCGATTTATGATGATTTCTCTGCATGTGAAAGATGCAGAATTTAAATCCGTGTATTTTGTACATTCAAATATTTCAGATAATCTCCATGTCGGAGCTAAGGCGCTGGCGCACTACCTCGTACATCATCACTCCGGCGGCTACCGACACGTTGAGCGAGCCGATCTTGCCGAACATCGGTATTGACACGCGGGTATCGCACAGACGCATTATTTCGGGCGATATGCCGGTATCCTCTGCTCCCATCACCAGTGCCACCGGGGTGCTGTAGTCAGCGGTGGTATAGTTAATGTTGGCCTTTTCCGATACAGCCACTATCTGATAGCCGTTGTCCTTAAGGTATTTCACGGCGGCTTCAAGATTTCGCTCACGGCACACTTGTATATAGTTGAGTGCGCCGGCCGATGTCTTCATGGCATCACCTCCCGCACTCACGCTACCGCGCTCCGGGATAACGAGTGCATTGGCTCCGCAACATTCGGCCGTGCGCGCTATGGCACCGAAATTGCGCACATCGGTGATACCGTCGAGTACTATTACAAAAGGCAGTATGCCCTCGTCGTATAGCTGAGGCACTAATGCACCTACACGTGTATAGGCCACAGCCGATAATATGGCCACCACTCCTTGGTGGTTTTTATGAGTGATACGGTTGATTTTCTCTATAGGCACTCGCAGACATAGCAGGCGGTGGCGGCGTACCATAGCCATTAGTTCGTTAGCTAAATCGCCTTGCAGGTCTTTCTTTATGAATATCTTGTCAATCTCTTTTCCGGCTTCTATAGCCTCCATTACGGCACGAATGCCATAGATATAGTCAGTAGATTCCATCGTATATTAAAGTATGATTCATATTGCGGCGGTGCGCATTATGCTTGGGTGATTTTTTTGAATAGTAAAAACGCGGGGTTGATGTTATCGTGATAGTAGCGATGCCGCAGTGGCGCGTGCTGATGGGTCGGCCTCCGAGCCGCTTAGCATCAGGGCGAGTTCGGATATTCGTTCTTCGGGGGTGAGTTCGCGTATATATGTGCTCGTTGACATCTCGTCGTCTTGTTTGTACACCTTAAAATGAGTGGCGCCTTTTGCTGCTACCTGCGGCAGGTGTGTTATGGCTATCACCTGGGCCTTACAGGATATGTTCGACATAAGGCATGCCATTTTAAGAGCCACATCGCCTGACACTCCGGTGTCCACCTCGTCAAACACAATTGTAGGCAGCTGCATCTTCTCTGCTATCACGAGTTTGATTGATAGGATGAGGCGCGAAATCTCGCCTCCTGATGCTCCGGCCGACACGGCCATGAGCGGTTGGTTCTTATTGAAAGCGAATTTGAATTCCACATTGTCCAACCCGTATGCCGATAGTTTACCGGCAGTGAATGTGATGTCGCATCTGAGATTTTTCATGCCCAAAGGCTGTGCGCGGTCGCGCAGTTCCTCGGCAAACACCTTTGCCACAGCATGACGCCGCTCCGACAGCTCTCGCGCTATCAGCGTGGCAGTGCGTTTGGCGTTTTTCGCTTCATCGTGCAGTACGGTAAGCGATTCGTCGGCATTACCCAATGCGTCAAGTTGGGCTTTTAGTTTGTCGCGCAGCAGTATTAGGTCGTCGGATGACTCCACATGGTGCTTTGTCTCCAGAGAATATATGCGGCTAAGGCGCTCCTCTATATTTTCTAATGCGGCGGGGTCGGCTCCCATATCATTGTCGTACTGCTGTAGGGTTTCAGCAATATCCTGTATCTCAAGGCGTGCACTCTCAAGACGCTCGTTGAGCGACTCGGCATCATCGAGCACGTCGCTGAGGCGTTGCAGGTGGTCAGAGCATACAGCGAGGGCTGATAAGGCATCGGCATCGCTTCCGGTGAGCACTTCGAGGGCACCTGAAAGATGCTCCTTTATCTGGCTCATATTGGCCAGCATGTCGCGTTCGCGTTCAAGGCTTTCCTGTTCGCCGGGCTGTAGGTTCATGTCGTTGAGCTGCTCGAGCTGGAATGATATGAATTCGGCGTCGGCGCGGTTGCGCGTGATCATGTCGCGTGTGTCGGTGTATCGCTTCAGTGCTGCTTTGTAGTCGGCAAATGCTTTTTTGTATCGGTCGAGCAGCATCTCGTTATCGGCAAGTTTGTCGATAATCTGCAGCTGGTATATGTTATCGGCCAGAAGCAGGTTCTGGTGCTGCGAGTGTATATCCACTAAGTGCATCGCCACTTCGTTGAGCTGCAGCAAAGTCACCGGAGTGTCGTTGATGAATGCTCTTGATCTTCCGGAAGGCGACAGTTCGCGCCGGAGTATACATGTGTCGTCGTACCAGTCGATGTCGTAATCAGAGAATATGGGGCGGAGTGTGTCGAATCCTGAGGTAGAGAAAATTGCCTCTATCACGGTCTTTTTCTCTTTGTCGCGTATGGCCTTCATATCTGCTCTGCCGCCCTGAAGCAGAGTGAGCGCACCCAATATTATCGATTTGCCGGCTCCGGTCTCTCCGGTGATTATATTCAGCCCGGAGCGGAATGTGATTTCAATCTCTGAAATCAGCGCGTAGTTGGTGATATGTAGGTGCTGTATCATTTTGTTTCTTGTCCTTTCTTGATTTTTTCGAGTCTTTGCGACTCGGCCGGGTATAGGGGCTGTAGTATTTCGTATGCTTCGGTGCGCTCCGTGGCCGGAGCCTTGGAGTAAATGTTTACAAGTTCGTCGAATTTGGCGTCGCGGAATATTGAAAGGTCTACCGACATCGGAGCCACATCATGTATCTGCTGCAGGTAGGGTAGGGTGCCGTGTATCACCTTGCGTCCTTTATCCGGGGATAGCGCCATCTCGTCAAGCCCTTTACGGTGATATTCGTAAAGGAGCTTACGCATCACTGATGTCTGCGGATCGGTGAGTGCACTGAGCACGGCGCTGCGGTTGTTGGTGTCCTCAAAAGCTTTCCATCCTATTTCGCCTGATGACTGTGCCATCTGCACAATCTGCTTCAATTGCTCGTAATAGGGGTCTCCGCCATTGAGTGAGAATGTGTCGAAGTCCATGGCTATAATGAGGTAGGCGTAAAAATTGAGTATAGCCGTAATCTGATTCTCCATGTTGTTGATGGAGTATACTAATGGGTTGCCTTCCTGATATTCAAAATCGATTTTGCTGTCCTTGAAGTTGAACACAGTGGTGGTGTATGCGCTGTTGTACACCGGACGTGTGGATTGTATCTGCAGGTCGCCTTTCATTATGCCGTCGGTGTACTCTTTGATAGTGAAGTAAAGCTGGCAGTCGATTTTCTCGTTGGCTGCGAATTGCGCGTTAGTGAACACCGTAGTGTTCATGTAGTCAGTAATAGCTGCCTTGAGCGTCTCGAACACTGACTTGTTGGTGCCCGATATTTGTGAGGCGTTCACTTCCACTATGCAGTTGAGCTCTTGGGATTTTGCTGCGGCTGCGGCTATGAGTATGGTTAGTATAATCAGTAATCTCTTCATTGGTTTCAAGGAGTGTGTATGGTTGGCTTATGGATCAGACCGATATCAGTAGAGCCGGGATTTTGTGTCTGCTGAAGGGTCGGGGTTATCTATCCGTCATGCTTACCACTAAGTCGATTATATCGGTGGCCACTTCTGTCTTCGGCTTAAGCTCGAATGGCGTGCAGGTGCCGTCAGGGTATATGGCTGTGATTTTGTTGGTATCGGTGCCGAATCCGGCGTCCTTGTCGCGCAGTGAGTTGAGGATAATCAGGTCGAGATTCTTCTTTACTATTTTCTCTGACGCATTATCCCTTTCGTGGTCAGTCTCCAGGGCAAAACCTACCAGTATCTGGTCCTTGCGCTTCTTCGAACCGAGAGTGGCGGCGATATCGGGATTTTTCACAAGTTCGATTGTTGGCACTCCCTGATGCTCCCGCTTTATTTTGGTGTCGGCAGGGTGCGCCGGCGCATAATCTGCTACGGCTGCACTCATTATGCTGATATCGGCATCCGCGAAGTACTTCTCGCAAGCGGCAAGCATCTCTCGGGCCGACTCTACATGCACCACATTCACATTAGGATGACTCAAAGACATCGATACTGGACCGCTTACGAGCGTGACGTCAGCGCCACGATTGGCAGCGGCTTGGGCAATAGAGTATCCCATCTTGCCTGACGAATAGTTGCCTATAAAACGCACGGGGTCGATCTTTTCGTATGTGGGGCCGGCAGTAATTAGCACTTTTTTACCACTGAGCATCCCATTACACGAAAAATAACTATTCACGGTGTCGAATATCTTTTCCGGCTCCTCCATGCGGCCTTTGCCGATAAGGTGGCTTGCAAGTTCGCCTTCAGCGGGTTCGATTATTATGTTGCCGTATGATTTGAGAAGGGCCATGTTGGCAGTGGTGGACGGGTGTCTCATCATGTCAAAATCCATGGCCGGAGCCACAAACACCTTGGAGCGTGCCGATAGGTAGCTTGTCACCAGCATGTTGTCGGCCACACCGTGAGCCATCTTGGCGATAGTCGATGCTGTGGCCGGGGCTATCACCATCGCATCGGCCCATAGGCCGAGGTCCACGTGCGAATGCCATTCTCCGGTATTGGCTGCGAAAAACTCGCTGATTACAGGCTTTCCGGTAAGGGTAGACAGGGTGAGGGGCGTTATAAACTCCTTGGCATTGGGTGTCATTATCACTTGCACCTCTGCCCCGGCTTTCACGAATAGGCGGGCCAGAGAGGCCGTCTTATAAGCGGCTATCCCCCCTGTGATGCCTAATACGATATGCTTTCCTTTGATATATTGGCTCATAAAAACATAAATCTAAATATCCTGTCACCTAATGCCTGACTCCTACTTATGATACTTCATTTTTATTTGCCTGAAGCAGCGTTTGGTGTCATCGGTGAAGTCGCCTTTATCGACCCACGCGAAAAAGTTGGGGTCGGTACGAAGCACCTCTTCGGCGAGTTTGCCTTTATGCTTACCGAAGTTTATCACCTCTCGCCCTTTATCATCGTACACCAGACGCCCCATGAAGTCCACGTTGCGGTTCATGCTCGAGTACTCTGATAGTTGGGAAATGTCTTTAGGCAGGTCATCGTATTTGTCAAGTTGGGCCTTAAACACCTCGTAGGTGGCTAAGGTGTCGCAGTTGGCGCTGTGAGCGCCGTCAAGCTCTTTGCCGCAGTAGTATCTGTATGCTGCCACCAGATTGCGGGGCTCTTTCTTGTGGAATATCGTCTGTACGTCCACGAATGCGGCTCGCTTGAGGTCGATATCCACGTCGGCGCGGCGAAATTCCTGGTCGAGCATGGGTATGTCGAATCTGTTGGAGTTGAATCCGGCGATATCGCACCCTTTGAATAAGTCGGCTATCTGCTTGGCTATCATCTTGAATGTGGGAGCGTTCTTTATATCGTCGTCAGTGATATGGTGTATCTCTGTGGATTCCGGCGGTATGGGCATCTCCGGGTTCACGCGGTATGTTTTTGTTATCTCCTGCCCGTTAGGCATTATTTTTATCAGCGAGATTTCTATTATACGGTCATGGGTGAAGTTAAGTCCGGTAGTCTCGAGGTCAAAAAATATTATGGGCTTTTTCAGGAAATCGAGTTGCATTGTCTATGAGTGGTCGTGTTAGTGGTAAATCGGCGGATTTTTTAGAACTCGGATACGTTCATAGGCATAAGGAGTACAAGCATGTCGGTGGCCGCTTCATTTTCGGTGGGGCAGAACACGCCCGGACGGCTTGGGTCGGAGAGGTGTACAATGATATCCTGAGTGGATAGTACGTTGCAGATTTCCACGAGATAGGGTGCGCTGAAACCCATCACAATGTCAGGCCCTGTGTATTCACACTCGATGGTCTCGAACCCTTCGCGCTGCAGGCTTGTATCGCTTGACTTCACGTCCATGTGGTCATTTGTGATTCTGAACTTCTCCATGCCGTATCCGGGGTCAACGAATACGCCCACTCGACGCACGCAGTTGAGGAATCGGTTGCGGTCCACGCGTAGCTGGTAAGGGTTCTGTTTGGGGATCACGCGGTTATAGTCGGGATAGGTGCCTTTGATGAATCGGCAGTTGAACACATAGTTCTCTGTCTGGAAAGTGGCGCTCTTGCTTGTGAGTGTCACCCTCACCTTTGCTTTCTCGTCTTTAGAGAGTATATTCTTCAATATGTTGGCGGGCTTGATAGGCATGATACATTTGGCCTGCACGCCGGTAGGGGCTGTGAAGTTGGAGTATCTTACCATCTTGCGGGTATCTGTGGCCACATATGTGATGCTGTCGGGGGCTATGTCGAATAGTATGCCCATCATCTGCGGGTGATAATCATCGGTGCCCACGGCGAACGATGTGTTGTCTATTCCTTTCACGATTTGAGCCGACGGGTATTCGAATACCATGGGTTCCTGTCCTTCGTCCTCTTCCTTGCGGTATTCAGGGAATTGGCTGCCGTCGATGGCCACCATTGTGAAGTCGGCGCCGCGGTATGAGATTTTCACTTCCAGGGTGTTATCGTCGATTTCGAATGTGATGGGCTGGTCGGGAAGCACCTTTAGGAGGTCCACGAGTTTGGTGGCGTTGAGACAGAATTTACCGGAGCCTTCCGTGTCGAACACCTCTACACAGGCGGCGAGGGCATTCTCCACATCTGACCCCATAATCCATAATCTGTCGTCTTCAAGAGAGAAAAGGAAGCTGTCTAATATAGAAAGGGCATTTTTTGGGTTGATTACCTTGCTTACTGCCGACGCATAGTTGTACAGCGTGCGGCTCGGAACGTTGAATCTCATATCTTTGGTCTTGTTTTATTTTTCGTAAATATGGGCATTAAGTATGATGTAACTATAATGTCTTGCAAAGATACGAAATTACCTCGACATATGAGTATCATTAATGCGTTTTTTTTTGCAGCAGGCATAAAATAGGCTTACGAAGCCCTGAATATGCTACATCGACACCCCGTCGATATCGGTAAGGCGCCCGCGTATCATGGCCGTGTCGTCGGCGTTGGTCTCTATGGTCATTGTGCACGAATTGTCGAATTGCTGCGACACCACATCCACTTCTTTCATCTTGGCCACGCGCATCACATCGTTCATGGCAAGGTAGGGAAAGGTAAAGGTGGTGATGTCGCGCTGGTGACATTCGATGATGTCGGCAGCCTCAAGAGCTTCTTTGGCGGCTTCGCGGTATGCCTTTATTAGCCCGGGAGTGCCTAATTTTATGCCTCCGAAATAGCGTACCACTGCTATGGCTATATCAGTGAGCCCGTATGCGTTTATCTGCCCTAATATCGGTTTGCCTGCTGTGCCCGATGGCTCGCCGTTGTCATTGCTCATATATTCAGAGCGTGCAGCCCCTATCATATAGGCCCAGCACACGTGGCGCGCATCATGGTATTTGTTGGCTATCGCTGCTATTTTCTCACGTGCCTCCGCAGCTGTCTTAGCGGGCATGGCGAACGACATGAATTTACTCATCTTCTCGCGGTACACCCCCTCTGACGGAGCCGCTATGGTATGGTATATATCCGACATATTAAGTACTGGTGTGATAGAATAATTGGGTAGGGGGCTGAAGCTGCGTCGCTGCCCCCTACCGTGAGTCATCTAATAGCTGTGAGGCTCTGTCTCAAGCTCTTTGCGCGTGAGTGGCGTATCGTTCATTTTGCTCCATACATACCATATGTAGGCAAGCACGAACGGCACAAGCAGCGACACCCAGCTCATCACAGTGAGCGTGAAGTGCGACGAAGAACTGTTGGCTATGGTGAGCGAGCTTTCGGCTTCAAGCAGCGAGGGGTAGTAGGCTGTGTAGTTATATCCGGCAAGGAAGAAGAGCACGAGTACCACCAATACTGTGCCTATGCCACTAAACCATATGCCTTTACGAAAGCCGCGGATGAACGCACTTGCCCCTATGGCATAGAGTACAAGCACTACTCCGGCAAGCAGCATCGGCACCGTCCACCACATCTCCCATAGATTGTGCCAGTATACATATTCGGCGGGGAATATGTGTCCGCGCACATCATAGCGGTAGCCGTCCTGAAGCAGCATCATCACCAGAAACGCCACGAAGAAGAGCACGAAAATCACGCCGTTGACGAGTACACTGCGGCGCATACCCTTGGCGAAATCTTCACCGGCGGAGATATTGTTGATGAAATACATGGCTGCCTGTGTACGGGCCAGGAAAAATACGCTTATTCCGAGCAGCAGTGAGCCGGGCACCGCGATGGCCTCAAGACCGTGTGATGTCGCCCATTGCGAAATCACGGGATCCGTGCCGTCAAGCAGATTGCCTTTTGATACGGTGAACTCCGCTCCGAAGTACATCATGCCCACTGCCACACCTAAAAGCACGCACCCGAACAGACCGTTGAACATAAGGAGCCCGTCATATGTGGCTGTGCCATATACATTCCCTTTCTTGCGGCGGAATTCGTAGCTGAAAGCCTGCACCACGAAGCTTACCAATATCAGCATCCATAGCCAGTAGGCGCCCCCGAAGCTTGTGGAGTAGAATAGGGGGAACGAGGCGAAAAATGCGCCTCCGAATACCACTAAGGTTGTGAATGTGAATTCCCATTTGCGCCCTAAGGAGTTAATCACTAATGGTTTATATTCTTTTGGCGTGGTGTATAGCATCGATTGTCCGCCCTGCACAAAGAGCAGAAACACCAGCACAGCACCAAGCACAGATATTATCAGCCACCAATAGGCTTGTAAGGTATGTAGTTCCATATCAGTTTCTTAATTTTGTTTTTTCTATGTGTCGATCGCTTAGGTGGTCAGGCTGCAAGCAGGTCCTTTTTCGTGGACGAGCTTATAAAACGTAGCATGATGCTTATTTCAGCCACGAGCAGCAGAGTGAAGATGGCAGCGAAAAGCCAGAATGTGGTCTCTACTGCTCCGGAGGATATGTCGCTGATGGCTACGCCCGTGGGCATTACATCTTGTATTACCCATGGCTGGCGCCCTGCTTCGGCCACGATCCAGCCTGATTGAGAGCATATCCATACTACGGGTATGGAGATAAGTCCGAGCCATTGCAGCCATTTGCGCTGTAGCCATGACTGCCGGCGGTATACCACGAAGAGCATAAGCGCGAATAGCAGCAGCAGATACCCTCCTGTCATCACCATGATGCGGAACGAGTAGAACGTGAGCGGCACGTTAGGCACTGCCTGCTCCGGACTCTCAAGGAATCCGTAGCCGAAGTATTTGTAGTGGTCGGATATGATTTTCGAATATATAGCCATGGCTTCTTCGTCTCCCGCGCGCATGGCTGCCCCATATTCACGCAATGCCTGCTGGGCTATTTTGCCCAGGGCTATGCGGTCGGCGTACGACACCATGTTGATTGTGTCGCCATCCGACTTTATGGCTATGCCCTCGATAAGGTCGTCGATGCCGGGCACAAAGGTATGGATATCGCTGTGGGCCAGGAAGCTAAGGCCATAGGGGATATCTATGGAAAAAAGCATGGGGTCTTTACCGTCGCCGGGCTTCTTGCCGGGGGTAAGGACGCCGATACCCACAAGGTCTTGTCCCACACTGCCTCGGTACAGCCCCTCCATAGCCGCAAGCTTCATGGGCTGACATTTTGATACTTCCACTGCGCTCCCATGTCCGGTCTGCATCACCAGCAATGCACCGGCTATTCCTACCCATGTGGCCACTTTTATGGATGATTTGGCGAGTTCTTCGTTGCTCTTCCTGTAGAGAAGCCAGCTGCTCACCCCCAGTACGAATACAGCCGCAAGTACCCAACCGCTGGTCACGGCGTGGAAAAATTTATTCATGGCCACGGAGTTGAATGCCACCTCCGTGAAGTTGTCCATCACATTGCGCATTTGTGCGGGGTCAAACTGCATTCCCACCGGATTCTGCATCCAGGCATTGGCCACAAGAATCCACAGCGCCGATAGGGATACTCCCAAGGCCACAAGCCATGTGGAGACAAGGTGGAAACGCTGGCTTACCTTGTTCCACCCGAAGAACATCACAGCCACGAACGTAGCTTCCATAAAGAATGCAAGTATGCCCTCTATGGCTAAGGGCGCACCGAAGATGTCGCCCACGAACCAGCTGTAGTTCGACCAGTTGGTGCCGAACTCGAACTCCAGGATAATGCCGGTGGCCACTCCGCAGGCAAAGTTGATGCCGAAGAGCGTCATCCAGTATTTGGTTATGCTTTTCCATTTTTGTTCTCCTGTGCTCACATATATCGTCTCCATTATCGCCACTATAAGCGACAATCCGATAGTCAACGGCACGAAGAGCCAGTGATACATGGCAGTTAGAGCGAATTGCGCCCTCGACCAGTCTACTACACTCATTAATTCATTCATGGTCTCTCAATTGTTTTTATAGTTGAATTTGATTATTTTGTCGGTTTCATTAGTGTGATTGCTATGCGCTGTCAGTCGCGGGTGAGAGCCGTACGCACGGCTTCTGCCCGGTCTTCGTCATTGTCATAGTTCTCTTCCAAAACATCAGGGAAGAAAAACAGCTTGAGCAGCAGAAAGAACAGCATGAGCTTAACAAGTATTATCGCCCATAGCCATCGTCCCACCGTCATCTGCCTGAATCCGTCGATGTAGAGCCTTGCTATTTTATTGAGTCTCTCTTTTGCGCTTGTGGCCATTTTTTGTGGTGGATGGTTTCCTTAATAAATAATAGTCTTAATTGTGCAAAATTAGCGAAATTTACCAAAACAACAATCCAAAAAGCATTTTTATTCAAAATTTCACTAATTTTAAATGTATTTGCCTATTTATGTTATTTAATGTTAAATATTTGCGCACGCCGATGTTTTACCGTAAATTTGTAAAACTTATCACCGGGGCTGACTGGCTTTGACAGCGTGTAGAAGCGGTGTGTAAGCGTGCAGAGCAATGATGGCTGAGCTCTTTAATATCTGACATCAAAAATTTAAATGGCGAAAACAACTACGCTCTCGCTGCTTGATTGAAGTACAGTAGATCAGCTTAATCCCCGCAACAGTTGCGGTGGACGAGACATCACCCGATTGTCCTGGTTCCGAGACTAATCGACAAGGTGGTGCAGGTAAATCGGAAATAGGAAAGGCTCTGTCTCGTGGTCTTTCCGAAATTTTAGAGACTAAGGTTGCGGTTGGTCGTCCCGGCCTGCCACAGCTCGAAAAACAATCGGAGACTACGCACGTAGAAAGCTCATTGATTCCGCGTTTGGACGAGGGTTCAATCCCCTCCAGCTCCACTTAAATAGCTGATAATCA